>Ga0315902_10008145_pt1 | contig 14230 bp, 11 predicted proteins | sample LakEriMetagenome_9_FD_203523 | JGI IMG/M metagenome (GOLD analysis project Ga0315902, IMG submission 203523) | Freshwater fungal communities from buoy surface, Lake Erie, Ohio, United States - Buoy 12 MA117 | ecosystem: Environmental > Aquatic > Freshwater > Lake > Lake biofilm | place: USA... | reverse complement strand
AGCAGGTTGTCCACCATAAATTTTTACACCAAGACGTTTGCTTTGTGAATCGCGTCCGTTTTTTACACTTCCTTCACCTTTCTTGTGTGCCATGTTATTTTATTTTCTTGAAATGATGATAATGATAATTTTCTAATTTCTCCGATTGTTTTATGCAATCGCAGTTACTTTAATTTGTGTGTAAAGCGTACGATGTCCTTTCTTTTTACGGAAACCTTTACGACGCTTCATTTTAAAAGCAATTACTGTTTTACCTTTCTTCTCGGCAAGAATTTCAGCTTTCACTTTTTCTGTAATCGCGTTACCTGTACGGATAGAACCGTTGGCATCAACGAGTAGTACATCAGAAAATTCTACCTGATCACCGGCGTTGCCGCTTAAATGCGGAACATACAGGCTCTGTCCTTCTGATACTTTAAATTGCTGACCGGCTATTTTTACAATTGCAAACATATATCCTGAATTAGGGACGCAAAGGTAAGTAGTTTTTACATAAAGGCGATGCTTTTTTGTAAAAATATCCGGTCAATTCAGCAGATTGATCCGAGCATACTTATTTTTGCATCTTGTAACACCGGATTCTGAATCTTTCCGGTCACAGAGAACCACCCTTCATGCATATCAAATCTATCATCGCGAGACCCGTTGCCGGTCTTATCGCCAAAAATATAAGACGTTCTGCCCTTACTGCCGTGGCCGACCAGGAGCAGTGGTTAATCCGTTTGCTGAAAACGGGTAGGAAAACCGATTTCGGCAGAGAGCATCATCTTAAGGATGTCTCTCTCTATAACCAGTTTAAACAGGCGGTTCCCATTCGCGACTATGAACAGATCCGACCCTGGATTGATCGTATTGTGGAAGGGAAACACAATGTGCTCTGGAAAGGGCGCCCCCTCTATTTTGCCAAAACTTCAGGAACCACCAGCGGCGTTAAATACATTCCAATCACCAAAGACTCGGTAGGCAACCATTTCGGAACAGCAAGAAACGCGGCACTTTGTTATGCTGCAGAAACAGGAAATACCCGCTTTCTCGACGGCAAACTAATCTTTCTGTCCGGTTCACCTGAGCTCGAAAGAGTGGGAGATATTCCTACAGGCCGATTGAGTGGTATTTCAAATCACCTGATACCTCGTTATCTCCGCAGCAATCAGATGCCCAGTTATGAAACCAACTGTATCGAAGACTGGGAAACGAAACTTCAGAAAATTGTTGATGAAACCATCAGCCATAATATGACCATGATCAGCGGTATTCCACCGTGGATGCAGATGTATTTTGATGAACTGATCAAACGTTCAGGTAAAAAAGTAGGTGAGTTGTTTCCCAATTTCGAACTGATGATTCAGGGTGGGGTTAATTTCGAACCCTATAAGGCGCGTCTTTTTGAAAGCATCGGCAGATCTGTAGACTGCGTGGAAGTATATCCGGCCAGTGAAGGTTTTTTTGCTTTTCAGGATACAAGAGACCAGGAAGGGCTTCTTCTGAATACCAATGACGGTATATTTTATGAATTCATACCTGCTGCAGAAGTGTTTAACGATAATCCGACCCGCCTTTCTTTGTCTGAAGTGAAAACGGGTGAGAACTATGCCATCATCATCAACAGCAATGCCGGATTGTGGGGATATAATATCGGAGATACAGTTCGCTTTGTATCACTGAATCCTTATCGTTTAGTAGTTACCGGTAGAATAAAACACTATATTTCCGCATTTGGTGAACATGTAATCGGAGAGGAAGTGGATGAAAGCATGTTAAAAGCCGCTGCGGAACATAATGTAAGAATTACAGAATTCACCGTGGCTCCGTATGTTGAACAGGGGAAAGGGAAAAGCTACCATGAATGGTTAATCGAGTTTGAAGAAACGCCGGCAGATCTCACAGTTTTCAGAAACAGACTTGATGCCTGCATGCGCGAAAAAAACATATATTATGATGATCTGATTGCCGGTAATATTCTTCAGCCGCTGGTGATTACTCCGGTACGCAAAAACGGATTTATCGACTATATGAAAAGTATCGGAAAGCTGGGAGGACAGAACAAAGTACCGCGTCTGAGTAATGACAGAAAAATTGCAGATGAAATGGATCCGTATAAAATCAGAAATTAACAATGCACGAATTCTGTCATCTCAAAATGAATTAAAAAAGATTATTTTTCGACCCTTAATCCTGATTGTTGAAAAAGAAACTGCCTGAAATCTTAAACAAACTCATTAAATCTTTAGTTTTATCCTTCGGAGAATTTTGATATGAAGAAACGCATCGCTTTATTTGGCTCTACAGGATCCATCGGCACTCAGGCACTGGAAGTGATCGATGAACACCCCGATTTATTCGAAGTTGAAATACTCACTGCGCATACCAATGAAGAATTGCTCATACAGCAGGCGCTTAAGTATAAGCCCAATGCTGTTGTGATTGTGGATGAAAAAAAATACAAAAAAGTAAAAGAAGCACTCGCATCCTCTGATACCAAAGTGTTTGCTGGAGAAGCTGCGCTGGAAGAGACGGCCGACTTTGATACCTACGATATGATGCTGGCATCTATTGTCGGTTTTGCAGGACTTAAGCCAACATTAAAAGCAGTTGAGAAAAAGAAAGCCATTGCACTTGCCAATAAAGAGACTCTGGTTGTGGCAGGGGACATTGTTATGTATAAGGCGGTAGAAAACAACACGCCGATTTTGCCGGTCGACAGTGAACACTCAGCTATTTTTCAATGTCTTGTTGGTGAAAAAAGAAATCCGATCGAGAAAATAATTCTTACTGCGAGTGGCGGACCTTTTCGCGGGAAAAAGCCCAACTTTCTGCTTAATGTAAAAAGAGATCATGCTTTGCAGCATCCTAACTGGAGCATGGGAGCGAAAATTACGATCGACTCTGCAACCCTTATGAATAAAGGGCTTGAAATGATTGAGGCAAAGTGGCTTTTTAATCTGAAGCCCGAGCAGGTGCAGGTGGTTGTTCATCCGCAAAGTATCATACATAGCATGGTGCAGTTTGAAGATGGCAGCATCAAAGCACAGATGGGATTACCCGACATGAAACTGCCAATACAATATGCATTTGCTTTTCCGCACCGTCTCCCAAATCAATATCCGCGTTATGATTTTAAAAAGGCCAGCACCCTCAGTTTTGAAGAGCCCGATTTGAAGACATTTCGCAACCTGGCATTGGCAATTGATGCACTCCACAAAGGAGGAAATCTTCCCTGTGTGCTGAATGCAGCCAATGAAATTGCAGTCTGGGCATTTTTACGAAACCGTATCGGCTTTTTAGACATGACCGATGTGATTGAGAAAACAATGAATAATATTCCTTTTATTGAGCATCCAACACTTGATGAATATCTGGAAAGCGACGGAGAAGCTAGAAGTTATGCTGCTTCTTTGATACAGCTTTAACGAAAAATCTACCCTTGGATCATCTTTTTTGATGCATATTTGCACCGCTTAAACAGTAAACCATGCTTCTCGCTATCAACTGGATGGAATTCGGAATAAAAGCAGCACAGCTTCTTTTGTCTCTTTCCATTCTCATCATATTTCATGAATTCGGACACTACATCACTGCCCGCTGGTTTAGATGCAGAGTTGAAAAATTCTTTCTGTTTTTTGATCCCTGGTTTGCGATTGCAAAGAAAAAAGTAGGAGAAACCGTATATGGTATTGGTTGGCTTCCTTTGGGAGGATATGTGAAAATTGCAGGGATGGTGGATGAAAGCATGGATAAAGAAGCGATGAAGCAACCACCGCAGCCATGGGAGTTCAGAAGTAAGCCGGCCTGGCAAAGGTTGATTATCATGATTGGCGGCGTGACAGTTAATGTCATTCTTGCCTTTCTGATTTATGCAATGATATTATACGTTTGGGGAGAGAAGAAAATTCCTATGACAAGTTTGAAGAATGGTGTTTGGGTAGCAGATAGTTTATTGTACAAGGCCGGTCTGAGAAGCGGAGATGAGATTCTTTCTGTGAATGGCAATGCTGTCGATTATTTTGAGAACATCAATGCAGCAGTACTTACAGGAGAGAAAATAGAATTAAAAAGATCAGGTAATCCCTTAACCATAACACTACCTGTCAACCTGATTGAGCAGCTGGTAGAAAATAAGCAAAGAAGAGGGATGATGCTGATGCCGAGATTCCCTGCGATTGTTGGTGATTTTCCGAAAGGTGATACCAGCCTTGCCAAGCAGGCCGGATTAATGAAAGGGGATCGTGTTGTTTCTATTGATAGTATACCCGTTCAGTTTTTTGATGAGATGTCACCTTTGATTTCTACGCATAAAGGTGGAGAAGTGAAGCTGGTTGTTGACAGAAATGGTACTCAGTTGGCTCTTACCAGTAAGGTAAATGAGGATGGTAAAATCGGAGTTGGGTTTTTAACCAACGAGGAATATGAAAAAATGGGTGTGCTTTCCGTTGAGCGAAAAAAATACTCTTTACTTCAGGCTTTTCCTGCCGGTGTTGCAAAAGCCTTTGATAAGTTAGCGTTTTATGTCGGTCAGTTTCGTCTGATTCTTAATCCTGATACAGGTGCATACAAAGGAATCGGTGGATTTAAGTCAATGGGCTCAATTTTTCCTGCTGAATGGGATTGGGAAAGTTTCTGGAATATTACTGCTTTTTTCAGCATAATACTTGCCTTCATGAATCTGCTGCCGATCCCTGCATTAGATGGCGGTCATGTTATCTTTACTTTATTTGAGATGATAACAGGTAAAAAACCAAACCAGAAAGTACTTGAAGTAGCTCAGGTTATTGGTATGATCATCCTCTTCAGTTTGCTTATCTATGCAAATGCAAATGATTTTCTTGGCTGGAATAAATAATGGTCAGCTTATTAATTCATTCTGTTTTATCAGTCATTGAAAGCATTATTGTATTGTTTTATTTTTAGTTGCAGCTTCATCCACCTGTAATACCTTTGTGTATCCATGCTTAAAGAATACAGCAAAGAAGAATTAAGTATTATGCAACTGGTTGGTCAAACTGCAGATCAGCTTGGTTTGCCTTGTTATCTTGTGGGTGGATTTGTGAGAGATAAATTACTCGGCCGCCCTTGCAAAGACATGGATTTTGTTTGCATTGGTGATGCTGTTAGATTGGCAGAAGAAGTAGTGCGTGTTTCAGGTGTTGCAAGCAATGTCAGTATTTTCAAAAATTTTGGTACTGCGCATCTTTTACTAAATGGTTTTGATGTAGAATTTGTTGGCGCAAGGAAGGAAAGTTATGCGGAAAATTCAAGAAAGCCAGAGGTGGAAGCCGGCACACTCGAAGATGACCAGCTTCGCAGAGATTTTACAATCAATGCGATGGCAGTTGCAGTGAATGCCGAAAACTTCGGCAGCTTTATAGATCCTTTCGGAGGAGTAAGAGATCTTGATAAAGGTATTATACGCACACCGCTTTCTCCTGCACAAACTTTCAGCGATGATCCACTGCGTATGCTGAGGGCAATACGTTTTGCTTCTCAATTAAATTTTACGATTCATTCTGAAACGTGGAATGGTATTGTTGAATCGGGGCCACGTCTGAAAATTATTTCATGTGAGAGAATCGCAGATGAGACTAATAAAATATTACTTAGTAAAAAACCGTCTGTCGGTTTTGATCTGCTTTATAAATCTTCTCTGTTAAATGTTTTCTTCCCTCAGTTTGTCGCATTATCCGGCGCTGAATACATAGACGGTAAAGGGCATAAAGATAATTTTTATCATACGCTTCAGGTGATCGACAATGTTGCAGTTGTTTCAAATGACTTATGGCTAAGATGGGCTGCTGTATTACACGATATCGGAAAACCTGCTACCAAAAAATTTGAACAAGGTCATGGCTGGACATTCCACGGGCATGAGGTTGTAGGAGCAAGAATGGTGCCTAAAATATTCAAACAACTTAAGTTGCCGCAGAATGAAAAAATGAAGTTTGTTCAGAAATTAGTGGCCCTTCATCTCAGGCCAATCAGTTTAACGAAAGAAACAATTACTGATTCTGCAATTAGAAGATTGCTTTTTGATGCAGGAGATGATTTTGATGCATTGATGATGTTGTGTGAGGCGGATATTACTTCTAAAAACCAGCAAAAAGTGCAACGCTTTCTTCGCAATTTCGAACTGGTGCGTCAACGTTGCCGGGAAGTGGAAGAGAAAGATCATGTTCGTAACTGGCAGCCTCCTATAACTGGTGAGATCATCATGAAAACATTTCAGTTGTCGCCTTGTAAAACCGTTGGCGACCTGAAAAATGCAATCAAAGATGCCATTCTCGACGGAGAAGTAGAAAACAATTATGAAGCTGCATACAATTATTTGCTTATGAAAGGAGCCGAACTAAATCTTGCTCCTGTAGGAGAATAGAGCTAACTTTGTTTAGAGATAAGGTGGATAATTTCAACCGAATTATTTTATTTCAATGGCAATTTTCAGATTCAGGGTTTACTGGGAAGAGGACGATGCGGTATACAGGGATGTTGTGATTCGGCACACGCAACACTTCAGTGATTTACATCAGTGTATTCTTAAGGCATGGGAGTTTGACAGCAAACATCAGGCAACTTTTTTTCGCAGCAACGAACATTGGCAAAGAGGTCGCGAAATTTCTTTAGAAGTGTATGATGATCATTCATACAAAGTCCCTCCTTTGATCATGCAGGAAACAACCATTGCATCAGAGATCAAAGATCCCAACCAGCATTTTGTATATGTGTATGATTTCAATAAAAACTGGACTTTTCTTGTAGAGTTGATTCAGGTAGTGAAGGAGGAAAGTTCTAAAATTGACTATCCTTCCGTTGCACGTAAAGAAGGAGTTGGTCCAAGTCAGTATGGCACCAAGGGTCTGGTCAGTGATAAGCTTACTGAAATAGAAGAGAAATATGATCTTTCTGAAGCAGCTGACGGTTTTGGAGAAGAGGGCGATGAAGATGCTTCATCAGATGAAGGTGAAGATGAGACTACCGGAGATGAAGATGCGTTTTAGTTCTAATTGATTTTTCAAATACTTTTTTCTTTGGGTTCTCTACAAACTCACTGAAATGAATACACGATATGTAATACTGATAGCCGGACCAACTGCGGTTGGTAAAACAGCAATGGCGATTAATGTTGCTCGTACTTTTCAGGCAGAGATTATATCAGCAGATTCAAGACAATGTTACCATGAGTTGAAAATCGGAGTGGCCCGTCCTTCAGAAGAAGAGCTTGCCGCTTTCAAGCATCATTTTATTGCAACGCATTCAGTACAGGATGAATTAACGGCTGCCTCCTTTGAAAAATATGCATTTTCTGTTTCAGAACATCTTTTTAAAAATAACAACATCGTTATACTTGCCGGCGGAACCGGGTTGTATATAAGGGCATTCCTGGACGGGCTGGATGTTGTGCCTTCGGTGCCTGCAGAACTTAGGAAAGCCCTTATATTGAAATACAATGAAAATGGCCGTGATTGGCTCAGAGATGAATTAATCAAAAAAGATTCCGATTATGCCGCACGTGGAGATTTGTACAATCCGCAAAGGATGTTGCGCGCACTTGAAGTGTGGGAATGTTTTGGCAAGTCAATTTTAAGTTATCATGAACATGATGTGAAGCCCCGACCTTTTAAAGTGATTCGTATCGGCCTTGATATGCCGAGAGAGGATTTGTACAAGAGAATTAATTTACGTGTTGAGCAAATGATTGCATCAGGTTTGATAGAAGAAGTTGCAGGTCTTGAAAAATATAAGCATTTGTCGCCGCTACAAACGGTTGGTTACAGAGAACTGTTTCCGTACCTGGAAGGAGAATATACAAAAGATAGAGCTGTATCACTAATACAGCAAAACACCCGCCACTATGCGAAAAGACAACTAACCTGGTTTCGTAATCAGGAACGGTTACAATGGTTTGATCCGGGTAATAATCAGGCAGTGATAAATTTTATTAATCAGGAGTTTAAGAAAGATGCCTGAATATTTTCTAAAATTTAAATCCAATGGTAGCAATGATTTGTGTACCATTGTTTCTTTGTGCAGCGTAAGGATAATTGTTTCCTGATAGAATATATGGAAAATGAACATCATTGCCGATTGTGTGAGAAGCGGTAAGATCTGCAAATATTCCTTTGTTTCTGTATCCTATACCCAGGCTTGGTGTTATGCTATTGGCTTTTATGCCATCTGGTAAGGCGCTCTTTTGATAGGGACTTCCGATTACATTAAAGCCGGCCCTAACCATCCATGTTTTAAATTTCAGCTCGCCACCAATACGCGCGTTTAATGCATAGCGGTATAGTGCGTCTATGTCTCTGTTGATGGTTCTGAAATATGAATCACCCGGTGAATTGAACATTGGATCTGATGAAACACTGTAAGACATTGATTTATAGTTGATCAACTCGAGATCGGCAGTGATGAAAGCTTTTTGCCTCGTTACATCTTTTGTTTCACGGAAAACGTATGATGCGGAAACCGATGCTCGCCATGGTGTAGTTAGCTGATAGTTATAGTTGTAAGTTTCTTCGCCTATAATATCAGATGCAGAAAGTTGAAAAGAGGAGCTTCTGTTATTGTCGCCGGTAACTTTTCTGGCATAATTTTCAATATCTGTGTTCAGCGTTGCACCAATACGTTCTGTGAAAGAAAATGCCGTTGGTGTATGAAATGCAAAGCCGATCCTGAAATATTCTACCGGTTTGACGATTATTCCTATTCGGGCATTGATACCAAATCCTCTTGTAGAAACACTTTCATAATAACGAAAATCTTTAAAGTCATTGTCATTGTTTCCCGATGCGTCTTGTTCTGTAACGGTGGAGCGTATGCGAAAATCGGCATAGGGTAAACCTATTGAAAACCCATATAAGAATTTTTCATTTCTATTCCATGCCATGCCGATCGTTGCTTCCTGTATGCCTCCTCTTCTTTGGTAGAGGAAAGTTTGGTTGAGAGGCATCAGGCTTGCGTTGGCATTGGTGCGGTATCCGGTTATCTGATTGCCGCTTTTAATACTATCGACAAGATAATTTTCTACAGCCAGACTGCTTCCTGTCGGAAAGCCGCTTAACGCATCATCAAAATTATTTACTTCATTGGTCGTAAGTTCCTCTATCCATTTTTCCGAATAAGAGGAGAGATTGTTCCTGCCTCTGTAAAAGAAATCACCATTGAAATTTGCTGTCTGGTTCAATGAAAGCGAAAGCGTTTTATTTTTAATTCTGCTGCTTTTCCATTCACTGGGTGAGCTGATTACAACACCCCACAATCCGTTATTAACTACATTTCTTCTTTCTTTGAAGCTGCTGTCATTGTAGTCGGATCTTATGCGTTGCGACTGAAAACCGGGAGTAAGAACAAATTCATTTGTTTTGAACTGGGCAAGTCCGGCAGGGTTGATGTAAGCAGCACTCAAATCGCCACCCAGTGAAGTATTTGCACCACCGACCGCATGAATACGAGCCGTATTTGCAGGGTTGTATTGCGCAAAACGAATTGCATCAAGCGCCGACTGTGCTTTAGATGTAAGATTGAAAAAGGGGATGAGAGATATACAGAGTAAAAGTTTCTTCATAAATAGTTACGAGTTACGGGTTACGGGGTTACGAGTAATTAACCAACAACTAACAACCAACAACCAACAACTTTAATTCCTCCGTGTTCTTGTTCCTGAACTTCCTGAGCTGCTTCTGCCGGAAGGTGATGAGCCGCTGCCGAAAGAACGACTGCCGCTTCCTCCGGAAGAACCGTTCATGTAATTACCTGATCCACCACCGGAGGGGAAATTGAAACGGTAGGAATTACCAGACTGGTTGGTTGCTCCGCCGAAAAATCTGCTGCCGTTACCGGATGAACGTGTTCCAAACTTGCCATTGCCTGTTGATCCTGTGTTTTGCGGTTGGTTGTTGCTGAGTATTGTAATAGAAGGTGTGTAACGCGGACTCGTTTTAATGCCGTTTCCTTTTACGGGCGTACTGACAACAAAATTTGTTCCCGGTATGCAAAAGAAAGGCTGGTTCCAGTTATTAAAAGGAGTAACAGGAAAACTTCCAATGCCATGCCATCCATTACCCCATATCGGTCCGTTAATCCATGAATTGCCAAACTGAGGGTTGTTTCTGTTAATCCAGAAAAAATCATCATCAAGTGTTCGGAGCCTGGCATCCCTGATTTGCTGACGTAAACGATAATCTTCAGATGAAGTACCTGTTTCCTCTTCGCGGAAATCATAGTATTCTCTACGTTCTCTTTCAGGGGAATAGTACACATCATCGGGTGTTGTACCTGAACGATAAGCAGCGCAGGAACTAAAACCAATTGCGATTGTCAAAACAAGGATGCTACGGGTAAACATATTCCTATTTTTAAATTTACAAGCAAATTTTGCTAAAAGGCTACGTAACCAATTGTAAAATGAAGTTACTACTTTTGCAACGCTCTTTAATATTACATTGACAACACAATTTACTCTTTCTGTTAAAATGATTTTTCCAGGATAGTGTTAAACTAATGATAAACTAAGAAAAGAGCACAATTTTATGGCAACAGCAATTACTTCAAGACAATCAGATTATGCTCAATGGTATAACGACCTGGTGTTAAAAGGCGGACTCGCAGATTATTCTGCTGTAAGGGGTTGTATGGTGATCAAACCTTATGGCTTTGCATTGTGGGAAAACATCCGCGATGTACTCGATAAAATGTTCAAAGAGACCGGTCATCAGAATGCCTACTTCCCTTTGTTTGTTCCGAAAAGTTTATTTGAGGCAGAGGAGAAAAATGCAGAAGGATTTGCCAAAGAATGTGCGGTTGTAACCCATTACCGACTTAAAACGGATCCTTCCAAAAAAGGAGCCTTGATGGTAGACCCGGAAGCTAAACTGGAAGAGGAGTTGGTGGTGAGGCCAACCAGCGAAGCAATTATCTGGAATACTTATCGCGACTGGATTCAATCATACCGTGATTTACCCATACTTGTTAATCAGTGGGCGAATGTGGTGCGCTGGGAAATGAGAACGCGTCTGTTTTTACGTACTGCCGAATTCCTCTGGCAGGAGGGACATACCGCACATGCATCAATGGAAGAAGCTGTTGAGGAAACAAAAAAGATGCTGGAGGTGTATGCCACATTTGCAGAAGAATACATGGCATTGCCTGTTATCAAAGGGGTGAAGTCGGAGAGTGAACGTTTCGCAGGGGCACTGGATACCTATTGCATTGAAGCATTAATGCAGGATGGTAAAGCTTTGCAGGCGGGGACTTCCCATTTTCTGGGTCAGAATTTTGCAAAAGCATTTGATGTAAAGTTTTTAAGTAAAGAGAACAAACAGGAATATGTATGGGCCACAAGCTGGGGAGTAAGTACACGATTGATTGGTGCATTAGTGATGGCTCACAGTGACGACAACGGATTGGTTTTACCTCCAAGGATAGCACCATTGCAAGTTGTTATAGTGCCGATCTATAAAGGAGAAGAACAAAAGGAACTGATCAGCTCTAAGGTAAGAGAGATCATGAAAGATCTTAAAGCCAAAGGTATTTCGGTTAAATACGACGATAATGACAGCAACAGACCCGGCTGGAAATTCAATGAATATGAAATGAAAGGCGTCCCTGTGCGTCTTGCCATAGGCCAGCGTGATTTGGATAACAATGTTGCCGAGCTGGCGCGTCGTGATACGGGTGAAAAGAAAAGTGTTTCTCTTGATGGTATCTCCGATTATATTTTAGGTTTACTTGAAGAGATACAACAGGCTCTCTATAACAAAGCAAAAAGCTACAGAGATGAGCATATTACCGAAGTAAACAGTTGGGAGGAATTTAAAAAGGTGCTGGAAAGTAAAGGTGGATTTATTTCAGCACACTGGGATGGTACTCCCGAATCTGAAACCGCTATCAAGGAACAAACCAAGGCAACAATACGTTGCATTCCTTTAGAGCAAAAAGAGGAGGAAGGTGTTTGTGTGTATTCCGGAAAGCCTTCAAAAGGCAGGGTGTATTTTGCTCAAGCTTACTAATCATCTTACTTAAATTCAATATGCAACAGCAGGTGAAAGATTATTTTTCGGAAGGTCGTATGCTGTTGGTTGATAAGCCACTCAACTGGACGTCCCACGATGTGGTGGCAAAAATCAGAAATGCAATCCGCATACAGAAAGTGGGGCATGCCGGTACACTTGATCCGCTTGCAACAGGTATGCTGATCATCTGCACCGGAAAATTTACAAAGAAGATCAACGAATACATGGCGAGGGAAAAAGAATATACCGGTACCATTACATTGGGCGCGGTAACACCCACCTATGATCTTGAAAGTGATCCGGAAAATTTCATGGATGCTTCTTACGTAACTGAGGATTTGATCAATGAAAAAACAAGTTTGTTTGTTGGAGAAATTCAGCAAGTGCCTCCGGCATTTTCAGCCATTAAACAAAAAGGAAAACCTGTTTATCTTCTTGCAAGAAAAGGCAAGGAAGTAGTTCTTGAGCCGAGAAGCATACTTATTTCATTATTTGAAATCACTTCGGCAGAAGGACTCGGAACCCAAAACCCGGTTCTCCATTTTAAAGTAGTATGTTCAACGGGCACGTATATACGAAGTCTGGCTCACGACTTTGGCAAAGCTTTGGGATGTGGTGCTTATCTCAGCAGTTTATGCAGAACACGTATCGGTGAATTTGAGCTTTCTCAGGCAAAGAATCTGGATGCCATCATTGAATGGATCAGAGTAATGAAGGAATCAGAAGGGGTAGTTGATACCAATTGAGAAATTGAAATTTTCGTAACGCCATTGCCGGTGTTCTTCTTTTGTGCCGAACACTCTGGCAAAATTGACAGAGGGCCATCTCCAACCATAATATTTATCAGAAAACGGTAAAGCAGGGTTTTTTACCCTTAATCCAAGATCAAATCTCAAAATAAATAATCCTATAAAATCAAAACGAAAGCCTGTACCGGCACTTACACTCAGATCTCTGTAGAAATTTCTCCAGTTGAAAACAACTGTATCGTTATTACGAGTACTTTCTTTTTTAAAATTCCAGATATTTCCGATGTCAGTAAATAAGGCGCCGCGTATAACAAATGTATTGGGAATGATTGTTGCAACATCATATCTGAATTCGGCATTTGCTTCAAATAGGATATCACCGCTTCGGCTAAAGAATTGTCCGCGTCCTGAACGTTTCTCAAGCGGGCTGGCACCGGGTCCGATACTTCGTAAGGGCCAGGCTCTCATGCTGTTTGGTCCTCCACCGGTAAACTGTTTAAAGAATGGCATACTTGTGGTATCATCGTATAAATAACCGGCTCCTGCTATTGCTCTGAAAGCCCAGGATGTTTTTCTTTGACGTATCTCATGTTTATATTCGATTTCTGCCTTGATATATTCAAATAAGTCCTTGTCGAAAATGGGAGATAGTTTTTTTAGTCTTCCAAATAATGCACCCGACTCTTCAATGCCTATCCTGAAATAGCTGATATGATTTGGCTTTCTGGCTGATTGAATATTTGGCCTTGTGTAAGAAAAAACAGAACCGATAATGAGACCTTGTGTAAATGAATATCGTAAGAAAGGAGTAGTATCAAGTTGTTGTTTGAAGCCTGAGGAAATATTGTAAAGATTTACGTATTCCACATTCAATGGTTTGAATGAATATATTTCGTTCTTTCTGTTTCTGATTTGCCACCCAAATGATGAACCGATACTGGTTAAACTAAAGAGTCCTCTGTTGTTAATATTCCGGTTGATGCTTGAAATATTGCTGTTGATAATTGTTCTTTTAAACATAAACCTGTCATCCCATTTTTTTCCAAGCAACAATAGTTTCGGCATTGTCAGGTTATTACTGTAGGTAAGTTCTATTGCCTGTAACCCGTTGTTTAGTCCGCCGATGCCCGACTCTACACCTGCACGAATTGTATTTGTATGAGAGATGCCTTGCCTGCTGAAATTTTTATTTCTTATTCCGAGATTCAGACCAAGGCCAATAAGATTACCGGCAGTGGCAGAAGCAGTTTGCTGTGTCTGGTTGAATACACTTTCTAGTCCTGCTGTAAAGGAATATTTTTTTGCAGGTATCATGGTGAGTAAAAAATCCACTTTTCCTGTATCTGATGAGAGGTCAGATACCTGCGGATCCAGTTTTATAAATTGCCATATTCCCAAGGTATTTAAATCATCCATAGTCTGGTTGATTCTGTTAAGCCGGTAGATATCTCCGGGATGCATATGTATATGTGATTCCAG
>Ga0315902_10008142_pt1 | contig 14233 bp, 13 predicted proteins | sample LakEriMetagenome_9_FD_203523 | JGI IMG/M metagenome (GOLD analysis project Ga0315902, IMG submission 203523) | Freshwater fungal communities from buoy surface, Lake Erie, Ohio, United States - Buoy 12 MA117 | ecosystem: Environmental > Aquatic > Freshwater > Lake > Lake biofilm | place: USA... | reverse complement strand
TAATTTCAGGGTATTCAATACCTCCTCAGTAGATTCAAACAAAAGATCCGAGTCCGTTTTAACGTGAATGATGCCACCCGGTTTCAAAATGGATTTATACCGCGTCAAGAATTCAGGTGAGGTTAACCGCTTCCTTGGTTTTTTGGGCTGAGGATCGGAAAATGTCAACCAAATTTCATCCACTTCATCGGAATCAAAACAATTGGTGATCCATTCGATGCGCGTTCTTAAAAAACCCACATTTCCCAAACCTGACTCATCTGCATCCCGCGCACCAATGAACATGCGCGAACCTTTGATGTCAACCCCGATGAAATTTCGATCCAGATAATGCCGCGCCAAACCAACGGTGTACTCACCCTTGCCACATCCCAACTCCAACACAATGGGTTGTTCATTCCGGAAAAAATCCGACCGCCACTTTCCTTTCATCTCAAAAGCTTCACCATATAAGGATTCCAATACGTGAGGAAAATCCTTCATTAAAGCAAAACGTCTCAGCTTATCTTTGCCCATACTTCGTTAGAAATTGAGCACCTTCAATTCAACATGAAATCCGGTATGCCGCCGAACATTTAAAACGGAACCATCTGAAAAAAGCAAATACTGTCCTTTAATTCCTATCAAGGTTCCTTCGTGATGCCTTACCTTTTCAAGGGAGATACTGGTGACTTTACTCGGATAAGAAAGAACAGGAAATTCAAACGTGGTTATGTCATCGTTTTCAGAGAAAAAACAAGCCAAATCCGAAGGCATTTCTTCATGGACACGCCATTTTTCATCTACCAAATCGATGGATTCATCCTTTTCGTTTCGCAACATCTTCTGCCAATTGGTTTTATCCGAAAAAAAATCCTTCAAAGCCACCTCAAGCAATCCGGCCTCATACCTGTTAGTTGTTTCGGCAAGCACAATAGCTCGGGTAGCCCCTTGATCAATCCACCGGGTCTCAAGGTTAGTTTTCCGTGTAACGCCAACCTTAACGGCATCACCTGCAGTTAAATACACTGCATGCGGTTGATTATGGTTACGCTCCTCCCATTCGGAATCTCTTCCTTCGCCGAAGTGTGCTCGACAAAGTTCGGGACGTATAATACAAGGCGAGGCATGAGGCGATGATTGAAAGCAAGGGTAGCAAAATCCCTCTCCAAAGGTTTTCGGGATTTGCCTTCCACATCCAACACATTGAATACCACCATTCCACGTCAAAGAAAGTTGTTTTCCAATGAAATCATTCAAAAAGTAACGTTGATCGAGGTGGAGAAAATAACCCACTGGGCTTTCCGGTATGACCTCCATTTTAGATAAATGACCTGACCCTTTCATTTATTCGGGTAAAATATTCATTTTCTCCGCAAAATGGTAGCAATAATCCCTCAAATCCTCTGACATCAAATGTTCTCCTGTGGAACGCTCAAATGTGTCCGCCATAGTTAAAAGTGTCTGATGAAAAAACTGCTTCATCTCTTCCACCGTTAAATCCTTGGTCCAAAGGTCTATTTTCATGGTATTTTTTGCCGCAGGATCCCAAATAGAAAGTAAAAAAGCACCTGCTGTAGCATTTTCAACTCCTCCATCTTCCGCTGACCAACGAATCTGTAACGGTAGCTTGTTGCTATTCAGCCCAACATTTATCTTAATTTCGGAGGATTTAACAATTTGATCTTCTGCCTTATTCGACGACATATTCCTTCAATATTTGGTTGTATGGTTTTTTAATCATCTCTGAAAAGGAATCATCGGTGGATTCCATGTATTTTCGCACGATTTGATACCCCAAAAACTGACCAAGTCTATCCGGTCCTTTTTTAGGAATCCCGGCAGTAAACGGACCTTCCCTCAAAAAATTAGCAACATCACGCTCGTTTGTCATAAACAACATTTTCTGGTCAACTAGGTATTTCCAGAATTGTGCTTCGTTCGTCAAGGCCCACTTGTATTCCTTTTCGGTGTATCGCATCGCATGAGATGGTCCTTTGTCAGGAAAAGCAGCATGGGTGATGTACAAAATCTTTCCCCACCGAATGATTTGCTCCGCTAAATTCCCCTCTTTCTCTGGCACAATATGGGTCATTACCCAAGAGCAAACAGCATCCCTCGGTAAAAATGTAACGTCCCAATCATCGCGCATCCACTTCGGGAATTCTTGACCGGGCAATTTACGTATGACAGGCAAGGAAGAGCTTAGATACCTTTCAATCCCAATTCCGATCTCCTTTTTGGTCACAAATGCACTGGACTGAAACAGGGAATTCACAAACACGACATGTTTGGGTGTTGGCTTGTCAGGAAAATGAAACTTCAAGTATTTAAACCCACCGGTTATGTCCTCTTTGAATTTCGACACATCCCGAAAATCTTTTTCCAGCTGTTTTTCCAATTGTTTTATGTACGAATCGGCAAGAAACAAGGACAAACCATTCAGTAATGCAGAATCTGAGGCATTGGCGAACCGCAAGCAATACCCGAGTTCATATTCATATATTTCAGGAATTTCGGTTAAGAATTGACGGTGATAGGCCACTAGGTCTCGGGAATTCGCTGATCGGTAAATGGAATCAAGGTGAACGTATTGAATCGTAACCTTTGTTTCAGAGGCATCAACATCCATAGGATTACGCGAACATGAACCTAAAAGAACCAAGGCAATTATTGACAAAAAAAGACTTCTCAAAATCATTATTAATCCTTACTTTCGTAATCAAAAGTACACAATTCGGCGTACAGTGCGCCCTTTAAACATTATAACATGAAAAAAATAATCGCCTCTTTCGTTCTTGTTGCTATGCTTTCTTCCGTTCATGCCCAAGACGCTGCTGACAAGAAAATACAGGCCGGTCTCGTGCTGGGTTCAGGTATTAATTTCCAGAAAATGGGAACAAAGAAAATGGAATCCAACGGTGTTGGATTCGATTGGACATTTGGAACCAATGTAATGATAAACTTTACAGAAACGATTGGATTAACAACTGGTTTAGAATTTGACTTTGAAAACCTGAAATACAAATCAGCCCAATTAAATGGAGAGGAAATGAAATATTATTTCCTAGATAGCGACATCCTTTCGTACAAAGACGGTGTTGGAAATGCCTCCGCCTCTGTTTTCTCTCTTGACAGCCGCAACCAAAAAGCCGTTTACCTGACGGTGCCAACCATGTTCACCTTTAAAACGAGTTTTTTCGGATTCTGGCGTTATTTTGCTAAGTTCGGTTTACGCAATAGCTTTCTTATGACAAGCAAGACCGAAGATACCGGACGTGACCTCAGTAGTGCAAACCCCAGTGCCTCAGTGACCATGGAAGGAATGAAGTCTAGTGGCGATTTGTTCTTTTTCAAATCTGCGGTAGGTGGAACATTGGGTGCAGAATGGAACTTCTCAGGTTCTACCAGCCTAGTTGTAGAAGCAGGTTACTACTATGGTTTTACACCGCTGCATACACCTAAGAATACCGATGTTGACAACGCAAAAAACTCACTTTTTGCGGACCAAGCAGGAACGTTAACTATGTTCAACAACAAAGCCACTCAAAACCAGGTTATGTTGAAAGTATCGATTTTGTTTTAAGCAAAATGCATTGAAAAGACAGGTAGTCTGCGGTTTTATCGTCCAGTGGTTGACGGATTACTGTAACCAAATAGACGCTGAAGGTTATGGCTTTGTTGTAGGTATTTCAGGTGGAATCGATTCTGCCCTTACCTCTACCCTCTGTGCTTTAACCGGAAAGAATACCTTGCTTTTGAACCTCCCCATTCGCCAGAAAAAAGAAGAATACGAACGTGGTTCAAAGCACATCGCGCAGTTGTGTAATCGTTTTGCTAATTGTTCTGAATTGGAAATTGACCTAACCGATGTATTCAATCATTTGGAGAAAACCCTTCCTGTCAAGGTAAAAGATCATGGACTTTCCATGGCCAACACCCGCGCAAGGCTGCGTATGACCACCCTTTATGCTGTGGCGCAAGCTAATAAATGCCTGGTCGTTGGTACCGGAAACAAAATCGAAGACTTCGGTGTTGGATTTTTCACAAAATACGGGGATGGTGGAGTTGACATCAGTCCTATAGCTGATCTTACCAAAAGCCAAGTGTTTCAGCTTGCTGAACACCTTGGTGTAATTCCTGACATTCTTAATGCCCCGCCCACCGATGGCCTTTGGGAGGATGGACGCGTAGATGAGGATCAACTTGGCGCCACCTATCCTGAACTTGAATGGGCGATGGAATTTAAAGATGATGAAAACCTCCTTACTCCGCGCCAAAAAGATGTTCTCGCCATCTATCGAAAATTTAATGCTATGAACCTGCATAAAATGAGTCCAATCCCCGTTTGTATGTTGCCCAAACAAGTAAAAAACTAATGCTCAAGTACATTTTCCTCGCTTTCAATGCGCTTATCGCCATCTCCGTCGTTGGTCAAGTTGACTTCAATGACTACCGTCCAATCCGATCTCAGGGAAAGATTCCAGAAGACATTCACCTCGATGTCCTCGAAAAAATCGAACGAGACCAAGAAATTCACGACGATTGGTACGACGAATACGATGACCTAGACGACTTCTTCGAGCGCACCAACATTCAATTGGACAACTACATCCACGATGGAACGGTGCGTTTTGGTGACCCTATCAGCTTGTATGCTGCAGAAATTGCTGATTCGTTGTTGGTTGATGACCAAGATTTAAGGCGTCAACTGCGTTTTTACACCATTGTAAGCAATGAAGTGAATGCCTATTGTACCTGGCAAGGAATGATTTTCATTACTACTGGACTGATTTCTGAACTGACTTCTGAGTCGCAATTGGCACTAATTATAGGACATGAGATTGCACACTATACCGAGCAACACCAATTAAAACATTTCGGTTGGTATAAAGAAAACGAGGAGGAAGAAGGCGGCAATTATGTCCGCATGGGCAAATACTCAAAAGAAAACGAAGAAGAGGCCGACGACCTTGGGTTGTTGAGGTTCCACAAACGAGGGTATAGCCCTGAGGATGCAGCAAAAGTTTTCGACATGTTGCTATACGCGCATTTGCCTTTTGACGAAGAACCTTTTGACCGGTCTTACTTTAATTCGAAGGCCTTCCTAGTTCCAGAGAACATATTTCCGGAAAAACCGACTGAAATTTCTGTTGACGGTGATTATGACGATGTGGGTAATTCTCATCCCAATATTGACAAGAGAAAAGAGGCTATTACCAGTGCCGTAGACACCTTGCAGAACTGGGGTAAAGACTTGTTTAAATTGGGCGAGGATCGTTTTATCGAAATCAATAAAATGGCGAAATTCGAAAGCATTCGCTGTGGCATCATGAGCGGTAATAATAACCAAGCCATGTATGAAATATTCCTTTTGGAAAAAGACTTTCCTGAATCCATATACCTAAAACGAATGAAAGCGCATTGCTGGCTTTCCATTCTTTCTGATAAGGAAGGCGGAGGTTATTACCGTGAGGATGATTATTACCGGAGCCGAGACGAGGGAGAAATGAGTGTACTGTCGGATTTTTTGGGGAAATTAAACTTTGAAGCGGCTCAATCTATTGCGCTACGCACCATTTACGACTTGAAAAAAGAACTTCCCGAGGACGACGAAATCGACTCTTGTTTGCGCATTATGATTGGGTACATGCTCACAGAGGACGGCGTTGATTTAGACAAGTATTCGAAGAAAACCTTTTCTCAGGCAGCACAGGATTTCTTGGATGAACAGAAAAAGGAAAAGGAGGAAAAAGCAAGGAATGAGGCGAGTGCAAAAAAGCAAAGCAAACTTGATAAGATTAAATTGCAGTTGAGTAGTGACCTGCCTCAAAATTTTGATTCTACCTTGTATTATAGGTATGGTATGAACGATATTGTGAGCGACAGTTCATTTATGCAGCGTTATCGGGCTCAAAAAGACAAGGAAAGTCAACTTTCTATGGAAATGGAGGACTACGAAGCCTTAACACGTAAAGAGCGCGATTCCATTGAAAAAGCGAAAAAGGATTCCCTAGAAATCAAGCGATTTATCATGATTGATCCTTATGTACGGGTAAACTACTCGTGGAAGGACGAAGCGCGCAAATCAGAAAACATCGAACGTGAATACGCTGAAGCCGTTTGTAGAAGTGCGGCAAGTATTGAGAAAGAGGTCGTCCGAATGGATTCCAGGGCGCTAAAGGGACTCAGTGAGTCGGCCATTCACTTACGGTCATTGTTAATTCAACAACTCGAAGACCTTGACGACGACGTTGGAAGTTTGTATTACCCAGTGGATAACCAGGAAATGCTCGACCTTGCTTCTGAACAAAAAACAGAATGGGTTCTTATCAGTTCCGTCAATTACCGATTTGACAGCGAGGGTGTGGTATTTGGCGCCATTGCGGGCGCCATTCTATACCCTATTGGTTCAGTGTTTTTTCCAGCCTACTTCAATAACCAGCGACAAACCCGCTTAAACCTTACGTTGTACAACGTAAAAACGCATGAAACCCGTTCTAGCCGTGCTAGTTTCAATCACGGCATTTCACCCTTGGAACTTGAAGCCGAAATTTCTGCCATTTTAACTGATTTACTCTGATGCAAACATTAAAATTATCACTTCTACACCTTACCCGCGTTGCGCTTTTTGGGATGCTGTTTATAAACGCTACTTCATCGTTTGGACAGGATTACAGAGGCTATTTCGGTAAACGCTTTTTCACAGAGTTTAATTATTCGTTTCATTCTCCCTTCATTCGAAATTTCACCGACCAGAAATACACGATGTACCAGGTAGATGGTGACAATCAATTGGCAGAAAAAAGGCAATGGTTCAACCAAGGAGTCCGCGTTGGTTTTGGCTACGGTATATCCTCTCAATTTGCCCTTTCGTTGGAATATGGCCTTGATTATAGCAAATTGGGAATGCCTAGTGAAGCTGTCTTAATTGATCCTGGAATGATGCCATACACCGTGATGCATGAAGCCCCTAGCATGATGACCCATACTATTTTAATCAAATCGGAATTTTGCGGATACATGGGTAACCTGCCTTTTGGCCTCAGCCATGATATTGGGCTTGGTGCATCTCTTTCATCAATTAAAAACACCAATTACAGCTTCGTCAATGCCAATGGAGCCCTAACACAATACGACGAAATCACTACTGATGTACAACCAATCGACTTTGAAGCTACGAAACCCGTTTTGAATTACATTGTTATGTATGGCATTAAACTGAGGAAACCCATTACTAAATCGCTTCTATTTACGACGGGCGTTAAGTATTTCCTAAACCTAGGTGATTTTGTCCAGCGCGAACTTCCAAGCGATGTAAATAACGATTACACCTTAAAAATGGAAGATGCCATGGCTCGGCAACGCATGTTAAGTGTAATATACGGTCACTTTGGTTTTACCTTCGCGTTCTAGGCTTCCGGTGCCAACCGAAGTACGATTCCGTTAATGTCCTCCGTAAGCTGTATCTGACAACCTAAACGGCTGTTGGGTTTCACGTAAAATGCCTGGTCCAACATGTCGAGCTCAGCATCACTTTGTTCAGCCAATTCGGTTTCAGACTCCAAATAACATTGACACGTAGCGCACATGGCCATACCGCCGCATTCCCCTAGAACTGGCAGTTCATACGACCGGCACAGCTCCATGATGTTCATGTTCATGTCCGTTGGTGCAATCAATTTATGCTCGACACCCTCTCTGTCTATAATGGTTACTTCAATTTCATTCATGTGCAATCAATTGTAAATACGAACAAGGTTGGAGCCATTGAATAGCGTTTGGTACTGCCTTAAACCAAATTCACTCCCTGAAACAGGCGAGCCGTCGTACAACGAAAATGTTGCTCCAGAACAGGTATCTTTCAACAACAGGAAATTGTCGCTAGAGGGATACAAAGGCCATGCACAAGTCCCCTGCGGGTCCATAGGTGAATGACGGTCAAATGCTACAAACTCATCAATGGAGCGACGGTATAAGATGATCCCTTTGGAACCACCATTGACATAAGCATAGCTTCCAACGCCAATTAAGGCATTGTAACTTGGCAAGTTGATGTCAATCGTCATATCGAACGGAATACTCGGAACTGGGTGGTTGCTGTTTTTCACACACGAAAAAAACAATAACACACTGAGTACACCAAGACCAAACGCTCTGCTTATTTGCTTCATTGAATCAAAGGTAGGAAGATATTGTGTGATTGCCAATTATTGTTTATGGATTGGAAGCCTCCAATGCCATGCTCAATGTTTCCCAACGCGCCATTTCCTCCTTCAACTTATTGCTAAGCGATTCATAAGCTTCAACAAGTGATTTCCCGTCGTTTGTAACTAACAAACCCTCCGAAAGCTGATGTTCCATCTCACGTTGGCGCTGTTCCACCTCTGAAATACTCGATTCGCAGGCTTTTAATTCCCGCTCCAGTTTCTTCAAGTCAGCCTGAACAAGCGGAGTTGATTTTTTTCCATTGGCATGATTAGAAACCTCCACTTCTATAGATGCTTCTGGTTTGGCAACAGCGGATTTCTCTTTGTACTTCAAATACTCCACGACGTCAAAATGGTGTATTTTCAAACGCTTTTCTTCGAGGTCCCATATGCGGTTGGTGAGCCCCGACAAAAATTCCCGGTCATGCGAAACAACGATGAACGTTCCTTCATACTGCACTAAGGCCCTTTTGAGTACTTCCTTGCTTTGAATATCTAGGTGATTGGTAGGTTCATCTAGAATCAATACATTTGAGGGGCTTAAAAGCAATTGACAGAGGGCTAAACGTGTTCTTTCACCGCCTGAAAGCACTCCAACCTTTTTATCTATGTCCTCACCGGAAAATAAAAAAGCCGCCAACATGGTACGCAAGTTTTTGCGCACATCACCCACCGCGAGGTCATCAACCGTTTGAAAAACCGTTTTGTTTTTATCTAACTGTTCGGCTTGATCCTGTGCAAAATAAGTCACTTGAACGTTATGGCCATTTTTAACCTCGCCATCGCCGTCAATTTTATTCATTATCCGTTTTAACAAGGTGGATTTTCCTACACCGTTCGGACCGAGCAAGGCAATCTTTTCACCTCTTCCTACCGTGATGTTGAACTCTTTAAATATCAACTTTTCCCCATACGTTTTTCCAACATCCTCTAGCTCCAACACCCATTTTCCAGGTTGATTGCTTAAGGGAAAACGAATCGAAACCCTAGGTACATCGTCAGAATCCACTTCTATACGTTCGGTTTTATCCAATTTACGGATCAACGATTGCGCAAACGCTGCTTTGCTGCTTTTCGCTCTAAACTTATTAATGAGTTCTTCTGTGTGTTTGATGTCTTTATCCTGTTGCTTCTTAGCTTGGCCAATGCGTTCTAACTGTTCTGCTCGAACCTCTTTATATTTCGAATAGGAGAACGGATAATCCAGAATTCGCTGTTGGGTTATGTCTAACGTTCGGTTACACACATTATCCAGAAATAAACGGTCATGGGAAATTAGGATGACTATCCCGGGATACGTTTTCAAAAAGGATTCCAACCAGCTTATGGATAGAATATCCAAATGGTTGGTGGGCTCATCCAAAAGTAACACATCTGGTTGGTTAACAAGAATACGCGCCAATTCTGCACGCATTTTCCAACCTCCTGAAAAGGTATTTAACGCTATAGTGAAATCTTCTCTTGAAAAACCCAATCCTAGGAGAATTTGAACTATTTTTTCCTCCCATGCATAACCATCTAACAATTGGTAGCGGTGGTTTAATTCGCTTAACTCATCCAGTAAACTTAAATACGATTCGGACTCATAATCCGTACGTGTGGTAAGCGCGTTGTTTATCTCATCAAGGCGATCACGAAGTTGATTGAGTGTAAGGTTGGAAAAGAAAAGAAAATCAAATAGCGAAGAATCACTTTCTACAACGATGTCTTGGGTAAGAAAACTCACTTTTGTATCCCGTTGGATGTGCACCTTCCCTTCAGAAGGTTGTTGGGTGCCAGAAATGATTCTCAAAAGGGTAGACTTACCAGCCCCATTCTTACCTACTAGCGCCACGCGCTCACCAGAATTGATTTGCAGCCCTACTTGCTTGAATAAATATCCTTGAGGAAGGAACACCCCAAGGTTTTCAAAGTTTAACATGTGCAAAAATAACACTTAGGTATAAAAGAAAACCCCGGATGAACCGGGGTTTCTTTTAAAAATTCCAAACATCGTGTTCGAAGGTTCGAATTTCCTCTTTGATTCTTTCTGCTTCAATGAGTGCATCAATACCCTTCGCATAGGATTCAATTTTTCTATCGTAAATATTTGACTCTCTGTAAAAAACTTGTGTATACTTCGTTTTCCAAAATAGGTCATCATAACTCATCCATTGAGCATCGTTCTTATCATTATATGTATAATAGTTTTGCAAATAAGGCCTTAAATGAGGAAAATAAAGCCAAAATAATTCAACATGCTTTTTCTCTGTACTATCATATATTGCAGGTGCCAACGCAATGATGCGATGATCCAATAAAGAACGTTCCTTGTCGAAAAACCAATCCGTCTTTAGATAATAACGGGTAATTAATTTGGAGGTAAATGAAGTTTTTATTATTTTCTCCTCTGTTATTGAGGAATCTAGAACTACGCCATTTCTAATAACCTCTACGGTACTATCGCTTCCATCCTCCGCTTTAACAGCAACAGTAACGGACTTGGCGGTTGATAAAAACTCCTCATCCAATACCTTTTTGTAATCTTTATCGTTCCAATAATCGGATTTCGTGTTACATGGATACTTAAAATCATACCCGTCAAAAACAGAAGCGTCAACTTTTCCAGCGAAAACAAATAGGTTTTTATCTTTGGGATAAAAGGGAGTAACCTTCGCCTCCATTATTAACTTCTTGATTACTAACCACAAACTATAACGTTGAGCATTTACAACTTCTACATTTTGGTTGTCTATCACTACTTCATGAGGATAATAAAGGGGAAAATTAAACTTTTCTCTTAGATCTATATAAGACCAGGTTCTTTTTGCCCATACATAATCAGCCTCTCTTACAAATTCATAGTTAATCATTTTTTTTGTTGGTACCTCAGTTTTAACAAAGACACCATCTACAATACCATCTGTTCCAGGTGGGTCCTGGGGATGTGGTATATTCAATGGACCAGTGTTTTGTACCGGTTTGTAAGATCCCGGTTGTCCATACAAACAAAACAAACCAAGACTAAAGTATAAAAATAAAAAAGAACGAATCATCATAAAGCAATTAAAGTTTAAATGAACCTTCAATCAGGGCACCTGCAGCTCCTGTTCCACTGTATGTACCAATAATTCCCACCATAGTTCCAGGAGGTGCAGCATCAATAACTCTTTTGGCTTCAGGGGAGATAGAGTTACCGGTTCCTTTAAACTGCTGCTTGAAACCCTGAATTGTCATTGTCCAAGATGTCAACTGAAAACTTGCATTCGTTAGTGGTATTTCAGGACCATATTTTACAGTTATTTTTGCTGCTCCTTTACCCCAAAACATATCTGGTTTTGGCATTTTACTGATTTTGAAATCCATTGATTGAAGCTTAACAGTTTTGTTTGTAATTGAACTCTTACCACTTACCGTTATAGTTGCCTTACCTTGAGCTCCAGTAACTTGCGCTATATAAAACTGACCCTGCTTGGATAAACTTACACCAGCAGAGGCACTTAGAACCGTTTGATCATAGCCAGATGCAACAGCCTCAAGTTTATTAGCATAACCCTTGTACAAAACCCTCATATCGGGAAGAGAAACCGTTCCAGAAGGTGCCATCACTTTAATTTGTTTCTCCCAAGACTCTGTTTTTGGAATACCTGATTTATTTCGAATAGTAATGGTTCCTCGGAGTGTCATATCACCTCCACCAGCATTGGCTTTAATGATACCCTTACCGTCTTTAACCTCTTTCAACGTTCCACCAGAAACGGTCACTTCAGGTTGTTTGTCCGAATCGTAAGCTACCATTAATACCTCCACCGTCACTTCATCATTTTTAGTGGCGAGTTCCGGTCCATAAGCCAAAGGCATAATTTTATTGAAGCTGTACTCTCCACCACCAACACGATCACGAATCAATGTAACTGCATCAGCTCTTGCTGTAAGAATTTCTTTTTCTAATGAAGATAAGGATGCAATGGCAGCAACCACCGGAGAGTGGTCAAAAGTCCGTCCAATCCAATGCACATCTTTCAAATCATGAACAGCATCCTTTTCCTTTTTGGTCAAGGAACCGTAAATTTTCTTTATTGCTGCCACATCATCTGGATTAATGTTCGATTTTTTAATCGCATCATCAATCTGCTTGTTCATATCTTTAAAATCTTTGAATGATGTAATGTCCGGAGATTTGAAAAAATACTTCTTTTGACCTGGTTGCGTAATTTGAGAGGAGGCTATCAGTTCCGTAATTTGCTTTCTAAAATTCAAGTAACGAGTCCACAACTCTTTCCCTTTGCCCGTTGGATTGGCAATATTGTCGCCGATACCCATAATCTGCATAGGTTCGTCATACTTATCCTTGCTATTAACGTTGGCAAGTTTCATCCGTACTGGTCTTAATTCACCTTCTTTGCCTCCTTTGTAGGTTTTAAAAATGATCGATTCCTCACCACCTTCGGGTTTCTTTAAGTCTTCACCACAGGCTTCAAGTATTTTTTTCTTTAAATCGTCGATAAACTTGATCTCTTTAGCAACTATTTTATCGATTTGTTCAACCGATTTTAGCAGTGCTTTTGCCTTCTTTTGTGCCTCTGGATTTGTTTTATCATCGGCAACTTCTTCTAACTCAGCAAACTTCTCTGCACCGCGATAATATTCATTTTCGTTGGCAATTTGAATGTTTTCTTCAATTGCTACGAATGCATCTAGTATGGACTTTGACACGTTCAACGCAAGTAACGCTGTTAGTACCAAGTACATCATACCGATCATTTTCTGTCTGGGGGTTTCTTTTCCTCCTGCCATTTTCTACTATTTTAAACTAACAATTCGTTAATAAAATAACTTTAAAGATGAAAATTAACCTCGTGTGATGGTCATTGCCTTCAACATGTTTCCGTAAACGTTGTTCAGATCTGTCAAGTTCTTAGACAACATGGACATGTTTTCTTTGTAAAGGCGCGTATCCTCTGCTGATGCAGAAAGGTTTTGCATCATTTCAAGGACTTGTGCTTGGAATTTCTCTGTAGCTTCCAAATGAGCAGAAGATCCTTTCAATTGCAATTCATACACATTGTTCAGTGCAGAAAGATTCTTTGATACTTTTTGCATTTGCTCACCAAATGATTCACCTTCCTGTGTGGTTGATGTCATACCTGAAATAGCAACTGATGCTCTTTCATACGCTTCTGACAGGGAAGAAACCTTATCTGAAGCAGCTTGGAGGCTAGAAACATAAGAGTCTGTTGCTGAAGCAGCGCTTGAAACACCTTTCAACGAATTGGCGTTGTCTGCCAACGAGGACATTCCTTGACCCAAACGTTCCAAAAGAGCACTGTCTATTTTAGCTTCTTCCAACATTTTGTCTAGCTCCTCTGTCACTCCGGATCCTCCACGACCACCTGCATTTCTTCCGCGACCTGCAGCTAATTGAGTTTGGTCCTTATCTAGACCTTCACCTTCCTCACCTAATGCCAATTCAGGGTAAACCAATTCCCACTTCGGGTCGGAGTGTATTGGCTCAAATGCAGAGAAAATAAAAATTAATGCTTCTGTACTTAATCCAATAATAAGCATCTCACTTGCTAGTGGCCAGTGCTGAATTTTAAACAACGCACCTACAATTACTACTGCCGCACCAAATCCGTATAATTTGGCCATAAAATTTTTCCACGCTTTTCCTCCTGGTTTCATAGTTTTCTTTTTTTAACTGGTTTATAGATTGATTTAATTGATTTACCTTAATTGTATGTCGCTTCGAGGCTCTTCACTTGATTCACCCGGAGAGGTTATGTCCTTTCCTCCACGCCCCATATGGGTTACGACATTTCTAAAGCCAATGTAACATTTTGCGGTATCTTGATATTCAAAGGTTCTCGTTGCATTCATGAGGTAATACCCTACGTCTTTCCAAGAACCACCACGAATGATTTTACGCTTCTTGGTCTCGGCATCCCAATCCAGTGCATCGTACCGGAATTCAGGGTTCAAGTCATGGGAGAACTCATACATGGACTCATCATAAGCCGTTTCGCACCATTCAGCCACGTTACCTGCCATGCAGTATAAACCAA
>Ga0315902_10008141_pt1 | contig 14233 bp, 15 predicted proteins | sample LakEriMetagenome_9_FD_203523 | JGI IMG/M metagenome (GOLD analysis project Ga0315902, IMG submission 203523) | Freshwater fungal communities from buoy surface, Lake Erie, Ohio, United States - Buoy 12 MA117 | ecosystem: Environmental > Aquatic > Freshwater > Lake > Lake biofilm | place: USA... | reverse complement strand
GGGCCACCTCCTCCAGCAGGGTGCGTCGCTCGTGCTGCGGCCGGGCGCGGCAGTCCTGCCCGGCGTGCTCCAGCAGGTCGTAGGCGACGAAGCGCACCGGGGCCTCGGTGAGGGCCTTGCGGGTGACGGTCTTGCGGCCGATGCGCCGCTGCAGCACGTTGAAGGGCTCGGGGTGCGGCGCACCTTCGCGCCAGACCAGCACCTCGCCATCCAGCACCGTGCCCTCGGGCAGGGCGCGGGACTGCTCCATGATCTCGGGGAAGCGGTCGCTGAGCAGTTCCTCGCCACGCGACCAGATCCAGGTGGACCCGGCCCGGCGCACCAATTGCGCGCGGATGCCGTCGTACTTCCACTCGACGATCCAGTCGGAGGGGTTACCCAGGCCCTGCACGTCGCCAGGCAGGGAATGGGCGAGGAAGAAGGGATAGGGCTGGCCCTCGTCGACACCCGCCTTGCGCTCGGGCGAGGTCAGCTGCGCCCAGCGTTGCGCCGTGGGCGGCGTGCGCGCATCGGTCCAGCCCATCATGCGCTGCGCCACCAGGGGCTCGTCCAGCCCGGCGGCCTGGGCCACGGCGCGCTGCACCAGCAGCCGGCTGACCCCCACGCGAAAGCCCCCGCCGATCAGCTTGACGAAGAGGAAGCGCCCGGCGGTGTCCAGTTCGTCCCAAGCCTGGCGCAGGGCCTGCGCCAGCCCCTGCGCAGGCAGACCGCGCAGAGGCAGCAACCGCTGCTCGATCCAGTGCGCCAACCCGTCCTGGCTGGCCCGGGCAGGCGGTGGCAGCACCAGGGCAATGGTCTCAGCCAGGTCACCCACGGCCTGGTAGGCGGCCTCGAACAGCCAGTCGTCGATGCCGGCGATGGCGCAGGCCTGCTCGCGCAAGGCCGCGGTGGGCACGATCCGGCGCGGCCGGCCGCCAGCCAGGAAGTACACCGCCCATGCCGCCTCGTCGGCGGGCACCTCGCGCAAGTAGTCCACCAGCGCCTGCACCTTCGCGAGGGTGGAGGTGCTGGCGTCCAGGGCCTGGTACAGCGCAGCAAAGCGTTGCATCGGCTGATGATGCCTCGACTGCGGCCACGGGCACACCCGCAGCGGTCACGGCGGCACTTTCCCCCGCGTCAAATGGCTGGACAGGGTTTCGGTTGGCGCTGCTGGGCGCCTCAGAGGGCGACGGACTCCTGCGCAGCGTCCGCCCGTGCCACCGGAAGCCCCCCCTTCGCGCCTGTGGCGGCCCCCATGGCCGACAGCCGATCGGCGGTGACCAGCGTGACGCCCGCTGGCGTGACATGAAAGCCGCGCCGCCGGTCCTGCACCGCATCCACGCCGGCAATGAACCCGTCATCCAGCCGGCAGCCCTCCTCCACGATGGCGCGGTGCAGCGTGACCCCGCGGCCCACCTGCACACCGGGCAGCAGCAGCGTGTCCTCCAGGCGAGAGCCGTCACCCACTTGCGACTGCGCGAACAGCACGGTGCGCCGCAGGTCGGCGGCACCGACCTCGCAGCCCTCTCCGAGGAGCGAGTCCACCGCCTGCGCACAGGCCGCCCCGTTGCATCCGTCACCGCCCTGCAGCCTGGCCGGCGGCAGGCGTTGGACGGCTCCGAGCAGGGGCCAGGCCTCGTCGTGCAGCCGCATGCGGGGCGTGCGGCCCAGCAAGTCCATGTGCGCTTCCCAGTAGGCGTCCAGCGTGCCCACGTCGCGCCAATACGGCGGGGTGTCAGCCGGGCCGACGTGGCTGTTCTCGAAGCGGTGCGCCCGCACGAGGTGATGGTCGATGAGGGCGGGCAGCACATCGCGGCCGAAGTCGTGGCTGGACTCGGCCTCGGCCGCGTCGCTGGCCAGGGCCTCCAGCAGCACGGGCATGTCGAAGACATACAGGCCCATGCTGGCCAGGGCGCGCTGGGGCTGCCCTGGCACCGGCACCGGGCGCGCAGGTTTCTCGTCGAAGGTCTGCACCCGGCCCTCGGCGTCCACCCCCATCACGCCGAGTTCCCCCGCCTGTGACAGCGGCACCTCCAGGCACGCGACCGTCACGTCGGCGCGGCTGCTGCGGTGCTCGTCGAGCAGCACCCGGTAGTCCATGCGGTAGACGTGGTCGCCTCCAAGCACCAGCACCTGCGCAGCCCGCGACTCCCTCAGCAGGTCCAGGTTCTGCCAGACCGCGTCGGCAGTGCCCGAGTACCAGCCGGCGCCGCGCTGCTGCTGCGCGGGCACCACATCCAGGGCGCCGCCGGCACCCCAGGCTGCCACCCAGCCCTGCGCGAGGTGGCGTATGAGGCTCTGCGCCTTGTACTGGGTCAGCACGGCCACGTGGCGCAGCCCCGAGTGCAGGCAGTTGCTGAGGGCGAAGTCGATGATGCGGTAGCCGGCGCCGAAGGGCACCGCAGGCTTGGCCCGCCGGTCGGTGAGGGCGTGCAGGCGGCTGCCCCGGCCTCCGGCGAGGACCAGCGCGCAGGCCGAGGAGGCAGGGGTGGGCCGGGAAAGGGTGCGCGTCGGGGGCATGGGGAACTCCGGGAGCGTCAGGGGGAACAGGCGGCAGGAACAGGCGGCAGGAACAGGCACAGGAGCGTGCCCTGCAAGCCCCAGACTAGGCCAGGGCGCGGCTTGCCTCTTGTCTGTGCTCAACCCTGCTCCACCCGGCTCAACCCTGCTCCACCCTGCTCAGCCGGCGGCCACGGATCGACAATCCGCCGCCATGACGATCCGCCATCTGGACCTGATGCTGGCGCCCCGCTCGGTGGCGGTGATCGGCGCCTCCGACCGCCCCGGCAGCGTGGGCGCCACCGTCTGGCGCAATGTGTGCGAAGGCGGCTTCGCAGGACCGCGCTGGCCGGTGAACCCGGCGCGTGCCCTGCTCGGCGGTGAGCCCTGCTTCGCCGAGGTGTCGCAGCTGCCCCAGGCGCCCGATCTGGCGGTGATCTGCACGCCGCCGGCCACCGTGCCGGGCCTGATCGAGGCGCTCGGGCGGCGTGGCACGCGCGCGGCCATCGTGCTCACCGCAGGGCTGGACGCCGCCACGCGCACGGCCATGCTGCAGGCGGCGCGCAGCCACCTGCTGCGCATCCTGGGACCCAACTGCCTGGGGCTGCTGGCCCCGCACGTCGGCCTGAACGCGAGCTTCGCGCACCGCGGGGCGGCCAAGGGCTCGCTGGCCTTCGTGTCGCAGTCGGGCGCGCTGGTCACCGCGCTGCTGGACTGGGCCGCCGCCCGCGGGCTGGGCTTCTCGCACTTCGTCTCGCTGGGCGAGCACGCCGACGTGGACTTCGGCGACATGCTCGACTGGCTGGCGATGTGCCCGCAGACGCGGGCCGTGCTGCTATACGCCGAGTCGGTGGAAGGCGCGCGCAAGTTCATGTCGGCGGCGCGCGCCGCGGCACGCAACAAGCCGGTGCTGGTGGTCAAGGCCGGGCGGTCTGCTGCCGGTCAGGCGGCGGCGGCCTCGCACACGGGTGCGCTGGCAGCCTCCGACATCGTCTTCGACGCCGCCATCCGGCGCGCCGGCATGCTTCGCGTGGACACGCTGCAGGAACTGTTCGATGCCGCGGAGATGCTGGCCCACTACCGGGGCACGCTCAACCCCGACGCCTGGGCGGCAGACCCCGCGGCCGGCGCGCTGACACTGGTGACCAACGGCGGCGGCGCAGGCGTGATGGCGGCCGATGCGGCGGCCGCGTTGGGTGTGAAGCTGGCCCCTCTGGGCGAGGCCACACGCCAGGCGCTCGACGCCGGATTGCCGGGCAACTGGTCGCGGGCCAATCCGGTGGACATCATCGGCGACGCGCCGGTGGACCGCTACGTGCACACCCTTCGCACGCTGCTGGACGACCCGGCTGCGGGCACGGTGCTGTTCATGCACGCCCCTACCGCCATCGTGCCCAGCGCCGACATCGCCCGCGCACTGGTGCAGGCGCTGGGCGAGCGGCTGAGGGCAGCGCCAGGGCGTCTCGTGGCCTGCTGGCTGGGAGCCGATGCCGTGCGCGAGGCCCGCGCCGTCTTCGAGGCCGCGGGCATTGCCTGCCACGACACGCCCGAGGCCGCGGTGAAGGCGCTCTCGATGCTGTGCGAGTACCGGCGCAACCAGGCCCAGCTCATCCAGACGCCCACCGACACCGGCTCAAGCACGCATCCGCAGGCGGACCCTGCTGCGGTGACGCGGTGCATCGACACCGTGCTGGCCGAAGGCCGGGAGATGCTCGACGAATCCGAGGCCAAGGCCCTGATCGCCGCCGCGGGCATTCCGGTGGTGCCCACGCGGGTGGTCGAGGCCACACCCGAGGCTGCCGTGGCGGCGGCCGAGGCGCTGGGTTACCCCGTGGTGCTGAAGGTGCTGTCGCCGCAGATCTCGCACAAGAGCGACGTGGGCGGCGTGGTGCTGGACCTGCAGACGCCCCAGGCCGTCGCCGATGCGGCGCTGGCCATCGGCGAACGCGTGGCCACGCGGCGGCCCGACGCGCAATTGACCGGCTTCACCGTGCAGCCCATGGTCAGGCGCAGCCAGGCGGTGGAGCTCATCGTCGGGGCCAGCATCGACGCCCAGTTCGGCCCCATCGTGCTGTTCGGCCAGGGCGGCACGGCGGTGGAGGTGCTGGCCGACCGCGCGGTGGCCCTGCCGCCGCTGAACGCACCGCTGGCGCGCATGGCCATCGAGCGCACGCGGGTGGCCCGACTGCTGCACGGCTACCGCGACGTGCCCCCGGCCGACATAGACGCCCTGTGCCAGCTGCTCATCGGCGTGTCGCGCCTGCTCGCCGAAGAGCCCCGCATCGCCGAGATCGACCTCAATCCGGTGCTGGCCGACGCGCGGGGCGTGGTGGTGCTGGACGCCCGCGTGCGGGTGAGCGCGGCAGCCCCCGGCGGCGCAGGCCGCTTCGCCATCCGCCCCTACCCGCAGGACCTGGCCGAGACGCAGGACTGGGACGGCAGACCGCTGCTGCTGCGGCCCATCCGTCCCGAGGACGAGCCCCAGCACGCCGCCTTCGTGGCCCGGCTGTCGCCCGAGGACCTGCAGATGCGCTTCTTCCACACCCGGCGCCACATCGGGCACGCCGAGATGGCCCGGATGACGCAGATCGACTACGACCGCGAGATGGCCTTCATCGCCGTCGCGCCGGGCCCTGACGGCCAGGGCGAGACCTGGGGCGTGGTGCGGGGCCTGTGCGACCCCGACGGCGAGCAGGCCGAGTTCGCGGTGATCGTGCGCTCGGATCTCAAGGGCCACGGCCTGGGCGAGCGGCTGATGCGCAAGCTCATCGCCCACCTGCGGCAGCGCGGCGTGCGGCGCGTGGTGGGCGAGATCCTCACGGCCAATCACCGCATGCTGGACCTGGCCCGCTCGCTGGGCTTCACGGTCGACAAGGTCCCCGACGACCCCGACATCCGGCATGTCGTGCTCGAGCTTTGCCACTCGCCCACGCCTACGTAAGTTAGCACACGCTCTCTGAATTTGTGAAATTGAACCGGGTTCCGGTGCTGTTCCCGGCCTCAGGACTTGCGCTGGATCAGCACTCCCAGGTGGAGAGTGCTAATATTTCGGGAACCTGATCGTCAGGGTTTACTCTGAGGATTCCATGAACGCCACGACTTCGACCGCCCTCTCGCTTCGCGACCCCTGGTCGCTGGTGCCCTCGCTGGGCAATCTGGACGCCTACATCAGCGCCGTCAACCGGCTGCCGATGCTCACCGCCCAGGAAGAGTCCTCGCTCGCCCACCGCCTTCGCGATGACGGCGACGTGCAGGCCGCCGGACAGCTGGTGCTGTCGCACCTGCGGCTGGTGGTGTCGGTGTCGCGCCAGTACCTGGGCTACGGCCTGCCGCAAGGCGACCTGATCCAGGAAGGCAATGTCGGCCTGATGAAGGCCGTGCGCCGCTTCGACCCCGAGCAGGGCGTGCGGCTGGTCAGCTACGCGCTGCACTGGATCAAGGCCGAGATCCATGAGTACATCCTGAAGAACTGGCGCATGGTCAAGGTGGCCACCACCAAGTCCCAGCGCAAGCTGTTCTTCAACCTGCGATCGATGAAGCAGGGCTTCAAGGCCGGCGCCGAGGACGGCGAGACCCATCGCAGCACCCTCACGCCGGCCGAGGTGGACATCGTCGCGCGCGAGCTCAACGTCAAGCCCGAGGACGTGATCGAGATGGAGACTCGCCTGGCCGGCGGCGACATCGCGCTCGAGCCCCAGGGCGAAGACGAGGAAGAAACTTACGCGCCCATCGCCTACCTGGCCGACGAGCGCCACGAGCCCACCCGCCAGATCGAGGCCCGCCAGCGCGACTGGATGTCCGGCGACGGCATCGCACAGGCGCTGGACGTGCTGGACGCACGCAGCCGCCGCATCGTCGAGGAGCGTTGGCTCAAGGTCAACGACGACGCCTCCGGCGGCATGACGCTGCACGAGCTGGCAGCGGAGTACGGCGTCAGCGCCGAGCGCATCCGCCAGATCGAGGTGGCAGCGATGAAGAAGATGCGCAAGGCGCTCGAGGCGGCTGCGGCGGCTTGAGATGAGCGCGGGGCCAGAGGAGCCGTAAAGTAAGGTAGAGTTTCCTTACCTTATGCACCCTAGCCCCCGCCCATGCCCACCTTGACCATCACCGCCAAGGGCCAGATCACGCTGCGCCGAGAGCTTCTGCAGCACCTGCGCATCCAGCCCGGGCAGCAGGTGACGGTCGACAAGCTCGCCAACGGCGTGCTGGCCTTTCATGCGAAGGCCCCTCACGGGCTGGAAGACTTCGTCGGCTGCCTGCCTGCGCCGGAACGCGCGCTCAGCGTCGAGGAGATGAACGCCGTTGCGGCTGAAGGCTGGGCCGGCCGGCGGTGAAGTGAAGGTCACGCTGGATACCAACGTCCTGGTTCGCCTGGCCACCCGGGATGACCCCGCCCAGGCCGCCGTGGCGCTGCAGGTGCTGCAGCAGGCTACGCTGATCGCCGTACCCACCCCAGTGCTGTGCGAGTTCGTATGGGTGCTGATGCGGGGATACCGATACACCGCCGATCAGGCCGCCCACGCCGTGCGGACTCTGCTGCAGGTGCACGCCGTGGTCTGCAACACGCCGGCCGTCCTGGCCGGTCTTGCGGTGCTGGATGCAGGCGGCGATTTCGCCGACGGAGTGATCGACTTCGAAGGCGCCCTGCTCGGCGGACAGGAATTCGTCTCCTTCGACCAGCAGGCCGTGAAGCTGCTGAAAGCCCGCAAGCGCAAGGTGCGGTGGCTGAGGGCTTGAGGCGCCGGGCTGAGGCGGAACCTCGCACCTTGCAGTCCCACGGGAGCCGCCTCACTTCTGCGCCAGCAGGATCCTCAGGTCGTGCGCCAGGGCCTCTGTCCCGGTGCCGTGGCGCGTGAACAGCCGCACCCGCCCCTGCGTGTCGAAGACGTAGGAACCTGCGGTGTGGTCCAGCGAATAGCTGGTCTCGGTCTTGCCCGGCACCTTGGCGAAGAAGACCTTGAAGTGCTTGGCCGCGGCCAGCGTCTCCTCGGGAGTGCCGCGCAGGGCGACGATGTCGGCGCCGAAGTTGTCGACATAGGCCTTGAGCAGTTCGGGCGTGTCGCGCTCGGGGTCCAGCGTCACGAAGACACCCTGCACCCGCTGCCCGTCAGCCCCCAGCGCCTTGCGGGCGGCAGCCAGCTCCACCAGTGTGGTGGGGCATACGTCGGGGCACTGGGTGAAGCCGAAGAAGACCACCACGGCCTTGCCGCGGAATTCGGCGAGCGAGCGCCTTCGACCTTCGGGGTCGGTCAGCGACAGCTCCTTGGCGTACTCCGCGCCGGTGATGTCGATGGCCTTGAAGGAGGGCGTGTCCGCCCGCTGGCAGCCGGCCAGGCCAAGCGCGGCCGCTCCAGCCAGGAGCAGACCCAGCGCCGTGCGGCGGGACTTCAGGCCAGCCATCGCGCGTGCAGCCACGGGCCCACGTAGTGATCGGCCAGCAGCGCCGCGAACAGCAGCGACAGGTGCCAGATCGAGAAGCGGAAGGTCTTGCGCGCCAGGGCGTCGCTGTACTCGCGCCACAGCTGCCAGGCGTAGAAGATGAACATCGCGCCCAGCACCACCGCACTGGCCAGATAGATCCAGCCGCTCATGCCGATGATGAAGGGCAGCAGCGTGGAGGCAAACAGCACCAGCGTGTACAGCAGCACCTGCAGCCGCGTGAACTCCGGCCCGTGGGTGACCGGCAGCATGGGCAGGCCGGCGCGGCGGTAGTCCTCGGTGCGGTACAGCGCCAGCGCCCAGAAGTGCGGCGGCGTCCACAGAAAGATGATCAGGCACAGGACGATGGCCTCGGGGCCCACGTCGTTGCGCATCGCCGCCCAGCCCAGCACCGGCGGCATGGCGCCCGAGGCGCCGCCGATGACGATGTTCTGCGGGGTCAAGGGCTTGAGCACGACGGTGTAGACCACCGCATAGCCCACGAAGGTGGCGAACGTCAGCCACATCGTCAGCGGGTTGACCCAGATCCACAGCAACGCGCTGCCGGCGGCGCACAGCAAGGCGGAGAAGGTGAGCGTCTGCGCGTTGGTGAGCTCGCCCTTGGCGGTGGGGCGCCAGGCGGTGCGCGCCATGCGCGAGTCGATCCGCTGCTCGACCAGGCAGTTGAAGGCCGCGGCTGCACTGGCCACCAGCCAGATGCCGGCGGTGGCCACCGCCACCCGGCCCCAGTCGGGCCAGCCCGGCTCGGCCAGCAGCATGCCGATGAGCGCGCAAAAGACGATGAGCTGCACCACCCGCGGCTTGGTCAGCGCGTGAAACTGCGCCCAGCGGCTGCCGGCGGGCGTGGGGGTGGCGAGGGTCTGGGCCATCGGGGAAGTGGTGCCGATTCTAGGAAGCGGCCCGCGTCCGTGCGGTGGATCGCGCAATGAGCGAGGTGGTCACCGCCACCAGCGCTGCGGCGCCCGCCGAGTGCGCCAGCGCAGCCGCGATGGGCCAGCCCAGCACGACGTTGGACAGTCCGCTGGCCACCTGGGCCAGCGCCAGCCCGAGCAGCCACAGGGCATAGCGGCGCGCCGCCCTCGCGTCGTCGCTGTCTGAAGTTGCCGCCTCGGGCACCGAGCCAGCGGCCGCGGCGGCGATGGCGACGCGCGATTTGCCCTTCCGCCACAGCGCCCAGGCCAGGCCGAGGATCCCGGCGAACAGCACCAGCGCCACCAGGCGGTGCACCATGTGGATGGCCACCAGCGCCTGCATCGGGATGAAGTCGCCACTCGCAGAGCGGCCGAGCTCCCGCAGGACGGTGAAGCCGGAGGAGAAGTCCATGGGCGGCCACCACTGCCCGTTGCACTTCGGAAACCCGCTGCAGGCCAGGACGGCGTAGTTGGTGGACACCCACCCGCCCAGCGCGATCTGCACCCAAAGCAGCGCGGTCACGGCCCACAGCGCGCGCTGCAGCGCCGACGGCAGCCCGACCGAGCGTCCACGCCAGGTCTCGTGCTGCACCACCAGCAGGGCCAGCAGCGCCATGCCGCCCAGCAGATGCGCCGTGACCACCGCCGGGTACAGCTTGAGCGTGACCGTGTACTTGCCGAACAGGCCCTGCACCAGCACCCACACCAGGGTGGCGGTCGGCCACCACGGCGAGGGAGTGGTCGACTGCAGCCCTGCGGCTGCTCCGGCGAGGCCCCTGCGGCGCCACTGCTGCCAACTGGCGGCGCACATCACCAGGATGAGCACACCCACCGTCATCGCCAGGTAGCGGTGGATCATCTCGATCCAGGCCTTGGTGAAGGTCACCGGCCCGTCGGGCAGCGCCGTCTGGGCGGCCTGGATGTCGGCCCTCGCGCCCAGCGGGCTGGCCTCGCCGTAGCAGCCTGGCCAGTCGGGGCAGCCCAGACCGGAGTCGGTGAGGCGCGTGAACGAGCCGAAGACGATGAGGTCGAAGGTCAGGAACAGCGTGACGGCCGTCAGCGCCGCCAGCCGCGCGCGCAGGTCACCCGAGCGCTGACGCAGCCAGACCCACGACAGCGGCAGCAGCGCCGCCACCACCGCCAGCAGCGCGAGCCGCAGCGTCGGGGCGAAATCGACGAGGGCGACCTCGGCGTTCATGGGCGTTGCCGTAGTGGGGCGTGAAGCGGGCCGCCGTCAGCGCCCCGCCCGGTCCCAGGAGGACGAGGCGCGCAGCAGTCGCTCCAGATCCCGCTTGACCTTGGCGGGCTGCGGGTCGCGCGGCATGCGCATCATCCACGCACCCATCGGGTCCACCACGTACAGGTGGGCATCGATCGACTGGCCGGCCTCGGGCTCGAGCCAGCGCGCCAGGGCCTGCTGCGGCACACGCAGCACCTGCACCGGGTCGCCCGCGGCCAGCGTGGCGCGCAGGACTTCAGCGACCGGGGCGTCGTCGGTGACCAGCCAGACCTTGTCGACGCGCTCGCGCTCGCGGCCCAGCATCTCCCTGAACTGCCGCTGCATGAACAGTCGCTGCTCGCAGGTGGCGTCGCAACCGCCGCCGCCCACCACCACCAGCAGCCACTGGCCGCGCAGGGTGGCTGGCGCGACGGCGCGGCCGTCCAGGTCGGTCAGCGGCAGCGCATCGGGCAGCATCCGAGAGGGCTGGATGAGGGCGCCGTAGTTGCTGCGCCCTTCCGGGCGGATGACGTAGTAGGTGAAGTACGACGCAATCACCGGCGCGGCACAGGCCAGCAGGATGAGCGTCATCTTCCATCGGCCCGACAGCGTGCGCTGGCGCTGCGCGTCCAGCGTCGGCACCGAGTGCACGGTCAGGCCGACGGGCTCAGCGGGAGCGCCGGAGCCGGGGGCGGAGGAGTTGGAACCAGGCATACAGGGCAATCGTCAACGCCGACAGCGCGAACCACTGGGCGGCATAGCCGTGGTGCTTGTGAACATCGGCCGCCGGGGCGGGCCAGTCGCGCAGCAGGCCGTCTTGCGCAGAGCTCTGCGGCGCCGTCTGCAGTGCCGTCTGCAGCACCGACAAGGGCCTGAGTTCCAGACGGAACTCGCGGCCGAATGTCTCGACGTCCAGATTCTGCCGGATGGGGCCGGAGGCGGCTCCGTCGAACTCGTACAGCCGTGACGGCGGCGGGGCGATGCGCCCGCTGATCTGCACCCGGCCTTCGGCCAGGGCCGGCGATGACACCCGCGTGCGGTCGGCCAGATCGCGCGGCAGCCACCCGCGCTGGACCAGCACCGCCGTGCCGTCGTCCAGCAGCAGGGGGGTCACGACGAAGAAACCTGGGCGGCCCTGCATCTGCCGGTTCTCCAGGAACACCGTCGCCTGGGGGTGCCAGCGGCCCTGCAGCTCCACCCGGCGGTGCACCTGATCAGGCACTGCCGCCGCGTCGCGCGCCAGATCAGCTGTGGCCACCGGGGGCATCAAGCGCCGCGTGTCCACGGCCTGCTGCAGCGTCTTCTTCTGCGCCGCGCGGTCCATCTGCCACACGCCCAGGCGGGCGGTGACGCCCGCGGTCACCAGGGCGGCCAGCAGCACCACCGTGCGACTGCGCCAGCCGGGCGCGCGACCGGGTCGGTCTGACGTCATGAGCGGCACTGCGCCGAAAGCGCCGAAAGCGCCTGAACAGCCCGGGTGGGATACTCATCGGCTATGAAGATCGTCATCGTGCTGATGCTGGTTGCAGTGCTCGCAGCGCTGGCCGGCGCCGGGCTGGTCATGCTGCGCAAGGGCGCAGGCGACCCGTCGCGCGCGAACCCGGCCATGGCACGTGCCCTGGCGATACGCGTGGGCCTGTCGGTGGCGGTCTTCCTGCTGGTGTTGCTGGCCTGGAGCATGGGCTGGATACAGCCTTCGGGCATCCCAGTCTCCACCTGAACGACAGGCCGCGCTGCGCGGCGGACGCCCGCATCCCGTCGACCCGCAAAGCGAAGCGCCGCCCGAGGCGGCGCTTTGTGGGCACTTCGAGCGGCTGCGCTCAGAGCCAGTAGACCAGGAAGTACAGGCCCAGCCACACCACGTCGACGAAGTGCCAATACCAGGCAGCGCCTTCGAAGCCGAAGTGGCGCTGCGGCGTGAAGTGGCCCTTCATGAGGCGCAGCGTGATGAAGGTCAGCATCAGCATGCCCACGAACACGTGGAAGCCGTGAAAGCCGGTGAGCATGAAGAAGGTCGAGCCGAAGATGCCCGAGCTGAGCTTGAGGTTCAGGTCGCGGTAGGCATGGATGTACTCGTAGGCCTGCACGAAAAGGAAAGTCAGGCCCAGAGCCACCGTGATCCACATCCAGACCACACACTTGCGGCGCTCGTTGGCGATCAGCGCGTGGTGGGCGATGGTCAGCGTCACACCCGAGGTGAGCAGCAGCGCGGTGTTGATGGTGGGCAGCCAGAACGGACCCATGGTGCGGAAGGGCTCCACCGTGCCGGCCGGCGAGGCCGTGGCGCCGGCGGCCACGCTGGGCCACACCGCCTTGAAATCGGGCCACAGCAGCTGGTGGTCGAGGTTGCCGAGCATGGGCAGCGCGTGCACCCGGGCCCAGTACAGGGCGCCGAAGAAAGCCGCGAAGAACATGACTTCGGAGAAGATGAACCAGCTCATGCTCCAGCGAAAGGACACGTCCACGCGGTCGGAGTACTGGCCGGTCTCGCTCTCCTGGATGGCCTGGCCGAACCACTGGTACAGCGTGAACAGCCAGATCGCCATGCCCAGCATCACCGAGTAGGCGCCCCAGCCGGAGCCGTTGACCCACTGGCCGGCGCCCAGGATGACGAAGAACAGCCCGAGCGAAGCCTGCGCCGGGAAGCGCGAGGGCGAAGGGATGAAGTAGTGGGGCGTGGAGCCGGCGGGTGTCGTGGCGGCCATGGGGTTCTCTCCTCGAATGCCTAGCTGTTGCGGGCCTCAGGCGGCGATGCCGCTGCCAACGACCCAGCGCACCGTCGCGACCAGCGCGGCGATGAAGATCAATGCGCCGATGATGCCGGCGACGATGACGTGAACGGGATTGAGCTGGTCGACGTCGGCTTCATAGCCTGAGCGCTTGCGTATGCCCAGGAACGACCAAGCGACGGCCTTCACGGTCTGCACGAAGGACAGCGGGCGGCTTGCGGCCGCGGCCAGCCCAGCGTCAGGCGAGGTGCTCACGTGCGGCCCCCACCCGTGCCCACCGTGCCGGCCGGCGCAGCAGGCGTCTTGCCGCCCACCTCGAAGAAGGTGTACGACAGCGTGATGGTCGTGACGTCGCGCGGCAGCTTGGGGTCGATCACGAAGGCTACCGGCCAGGTCTTGCTCTCGCCGGGCTGCAGCGTGTATTCGTTGAAGCAGAAGCACTCCAGCTTGTTGAAGTGCGAGGTGGCCTGGCGCGGCGCGTAGCTCGGGATGGCCTGCGCGGCCATGGCCCGGTTCTGGATGTTGCGGAACTCGTACTGCACCGTGGTCAGCTCGCCCGGGTGCACCTGCACCGAACGCACTGCCGGCTTGAAGTCCCAGGGGCCGCGCACGTTGGCGTCGAACTCCACCGTGATGGTGCGGCTGGTGTCGACCTGGGTGTTGGACGCCGTGGCCCGGCCCGTCCAGTTGCCGGTGGCCACGCGCTGCTCGCTGAGCGTCAGCACGTTGATGCCCAGGGCCTCGCAGATGGCGCGGTACATGGGCACCAGCGCGTAGCCGAAGCCGAACATGAGCGCCGCCACGACGAGCAGCTTGCCCATCATGCGGCGGTTGTCGGCGCGCAGCAGCGAAGTACCCATCCCGGCGCCTCAGCGTCCCAGCCAGGCCATCTTGACCACGAAGCCCAGCGCGAAGACCAGGGCCACCGACGCCAGGATGAGCCCCAGGCGGCGGTTGGCCTTGCGCTGCTGATCGGTCAGTGACATGGACAGCGGTTGAAGCCCGGTGCCTCAGCCGACGACCTTGGTGGCCGTGGCGTTGAGCTTGGGCGGGGTCTCGAAGGTGTGCCAGGGCGCCGGCGAAGGCACCTCCCACTCCAGGCCTTCGGCGCCCTCCCAGGGCTTCTGCGGCGCCGGCTCGCCCTTGCCGCGCATCATCGGCAGCACGACCCAGATGAAGAAGTACACCTGCATCAGGCCGAAACCGAAGGCGCCCAAAGAGGCGATGACGTTGAAGTCGGTGAACTGCATCGGGTAGTCGGCATAGCGGCGCGGCATGCCGGCCAGGCCCAGGAAGTGCATCGGGAAGAAGGTCACGTTGAAGAAGATCAACGAACCCCAGAAGTGGATCTTGCCGCGCGTCTCGTTGTACATGACGCCGGTCCACTTCGGGCCCCAGTAGTACACGCCGGCAAACAGCGCGTACAGCGAGCCGGCCACCAGCACGTAGTGGAAGTG
>Ga0315902_10008140_pt1 | contig 14235 bp, 7 predicted proteins | sample LakEriMetagenome_9_FD_203523 | JGI IMG/M metagenome (GOLD analysis project Ga0315902, IMG submission 203523) | Freshwater fungal communities from buoy surface, Lake Erie, Ohio, United States - Buoy 12 MA117 | ecosystem: Environmental > Aquatic > Freshwater > Lake > Lake biofilm | place: USA... | reverse complement strand
TCACGAACACAACCGACAGGCCGAACATGCTGGCGCTGCGCAGGCCCTCGAGACCGGGCATGCCGCCCATCGCCAATTCGATGGGGAACGTGATCTGCCGCTCGATCTCCTCGGCCACCATGCCGGGGGCGACCGTGTTGATCTGCACCTGGACGGGCGTCGTGTCGGGAAAGGCGTCGATCACCAGCCGATTGACGGCCACCCAGCCGACGAGACAGACCACGGCGGTCGCGGCCAGCACGGTAAGCCGGCGGGACAAGGACCAGGCGATGATGGCTTCCAGCATGCGTCGTCCTTAACCAACCATGCTGCGGATCATGACGCCGCCGCGGCGGGATGCGGCGGCCGGCGGCAGGGGGAGCGACCATGTTCCCCGGGCCGGCCACGGCGAAGGCCGGCCGCGAAGGGCCGTGACCGCGGTCCTCATAACGCGCCCTTTTCCATCCGCTCGAGCAGAATCTGGCTCTTCAGCACGTGGCTCCCGGACGCCACGACGTGGGTGATCTGCGGGTCGGTCGCCGGGTCGGTGGCGATCTCGACGACGTCGCCGATCCGGACGCCGGGCTCCACCGGGCGGGCCGTGAATGCGACGTCCCCGGCGGGCACGAACACCACCCAGCGGCTTCCGTCCCATTGGACGCTGGCTTGCGGCACGACGACGGCGGTGCCGCGGCGGTCGATCTCGATCCGCCCGGTGCCGAAGGTGTGGGCCCGCAGGGCATGCCGCGTTTCGCCGTCCGCGGCGCCGACGAGATTGTCGACCTCGGCCCGCACCTGGAGCGTGCGGGTCTCCTCGTTCACCTCGGTGCTGATCCACGTGATCCGGCTGGTGTAGTCGGTCTCGGAGCCGTCGGGCCGAAACCGCACCGGCTGACCGATCGCCACCTTGTCGGCGTCTTCCTTGCTCACGTTGAGCACCAGCAGCATCGTCGACACGTCGGCCACCTCGAAGATCGGCTTGGCGGCCTCGATCACCTCGCCGACGACGGCCTCGCGGCCCACGACGATGCCATTGAAGGGGGCAAAGAGCGGCAGCAGGTTCGACGTCACCAGGGCCGAATCCAGCCCGGCCACCATCGCCGGCGGCAGGCCGAGGGTGCGGATGCGGGCGGCGCGGGTGTCGTCATCGAGCGGCTCGTAGTCCTTGATCGAGACGTCGAAGCCGAGGTTCACGAGCGCCTGCTCGGCATTGGTCAGATGGTTGCGGGCCTCCCGCAGCAGGGCCTTGGCCTCGCGGAGCTGGCGGCCCATGACCGCGCTTTTGACTTCCTCGAGGATCGCGAACTGTTCACGCCGCGATTCGTACGCGACCAGGGCGTTGAGGAACTCCGCCTTCAGCCGGCCCACGTCCTGGCTGTCGATGATGAGCAGCACGTCCCCCTTGCGGACATGGTCGCCCAGCCGCTTCTCCACCCGCCAGATGCTCCCGGGCACGCGGGCCGACAGCTGGGCGATCCGGCGCTCGTCGTACGCGACCACGCCGTTGCAGGCCAGTTCGCGGACGACGGGCCGCCTCTCGACCGGCACCACCTCGATGCCGGACCGTTCCAGGGCCTCCCGCGACGGAAACCGCACGGTGCCGTCGGCGGCCGCGGATGCCGTCCCGGCTTCGTGGTCGACCGCGGCATGGGCATCCTGCTTCCCGTGGTGGGCATGATCGGCTCCCAAACCGAACGTCCAGTGCGTGGCATGGCCGAACCACCCGATGAACGCGAGCGCGGAGGCCGTGGCAATCGAGAGAGCCCAGCCGCCGGCTGCCGCGAGCAACGCCCGCCAGCTGAGCCGGGAGACGCTTCGTTGGTGCTTAGCGGTGGACACTGCCAACCTCCTCGGCGGGACACCTCGAGAGCGGGGCCCAACGAACATGCCGCCGACGGTCAGGACCGCCGGCAGCAGTGAAGATCATCTCAAGGCTAGACCACGACATCCGCTCCTGTCCAGTTGCATGGCCGCACGGTCCGCACCGCGGCCGTCAGCCCGCGAGAGCCGCCGCCGCCCGCCCCAGGGCCGCGTCCACCGCCGCCTCGTCGTCGGCCTCGGCCACCAGCCGCACGATCGGCTCGGTGTTGCTGGACCGCACGAGCAGCCAGCCGCCGGGCCAGTCGAGCCGCAGGCCGTCGAGCCGGTCGGGCCGGGCCTCAGGAAACGCCGCCGCGATCCGGTCGAGCGCCGCCGCCAGCCCCGGGCCCCGGATCGCCGGCGCGAGATCGACCTTCGTCTTCTTCATCACCAGCCGCGGCAACGCCGCCGCCAGGTCGGTGACGCTCGTCAGCGCCGGCCCCGCGGACATCCGCTCGAGCACCAGGGCCATCGCCACGAAGCTGTCGCGGACGAGCACCACCCGCGGATCGATCACGCCGCCGTTGCCCTCGCCGCCGAGCACCGCCCCCACGGCGAGCATCCGATCAACGACGTTGGCCTCGCCCACCGCCGACACGTGGCAGGGCACGCCGTGCCGGGCCGCGATCAGCGCGGTCATGCCGCTGGTGGAGCAGTTGACGACGACCGGGCCGGGCGTCTTCGCGAGCACGGCATCGACGGCCAACGCCAGCGTCGCCTCCTCGCCGATATAGTGGCCGGCGGCCGTGGCGATCGCCAGACGGTCGGCGTCGGGGTCCTGGAAGAACCCGACGGCGGCGCCGGCGGCGGGGATCCGCGGCAGCATGCCCGCCAGGTTGGCGGCCGTGGGCTCGGGCTCGTGCGTGAACAGGCCGTCGGGCGTGCCGCCTTCGATCACGACCTCGCAGCCGAGGTGCTCGAGCAGCGGTCGGGCCACGCGGCTCCCCGCGCCATGGCAGCTGTCGAGCCAGACGCGGGGCCGGTGCCGCCTGATCGCGGCCACGTCCACGGTGGCGGCGACGAGCCGCACGTGGTCAGCGATGCCGTCGTCGGCATGCACGCGGCCGCGCGGGCCGCTGCCGGCGACGACGGGGCCGCCGGCCTCGAAGCGGGCGAGCACGTCGCGGCCCGCGGCCGCCGGGAGCACGCGGCCTTCCGCCGAAAAGAGCTTCATGCCGTTGTAGCGGGCGGGGTTGTGGCTCGCCGAGATCTGGATGCCGCCGGCCGCCGACCGCCCGCGGACCACGACGCCGATGGTGGGCGTGGCCGCGGGGCCGCAGTCGATCACGTCGCGGCCGGCCGCGGTGAGGAACTCCACCAGCGCCGCCGCCAGCGGCGGACCGTTGGCCCGGCCGTCACGGCCGATCACGACCGGCCCCGGCGGCAGGCCCGCCACGAAGGCCGCCGCGTACCGCACGGCCACCTCCGGCGTGAGCGTTTGCCCGACGACGCCGCGCAGCCCCGACACGCTGACGATCAACGGCTCGGTGGTGGTGGCGGTGACGCTCATGGCGGGTGGAGTATAAAACGGCCGCGGCCGGGACCACACACCCCCCGCAGCCCAGGAGTGTCTCATGAGCACGCCCGCCGATCTCGCCCGCCGCCTCGACGCGATCGCCGCCGCCCGCGCCGCGGGCACGATCACGGAGCACTCGGCGGTCATGATGCGGGACTGGCTGACCGCCCCGCGGTACGCGGAGTTCGCCGGCGAGGTGGCGGCCCGGATTGACGCCGGCTCGTGGCGCGAACTCGACGACGTCTTCTGGACGGTGATCCCCTTCGGCACCGGCGGCCGCCGGGGGACGATGTATCCCGTCGGCTCCAACGCCATCAACGATCGCACGATCGGCGAGAGCGCCCAGGGGCTGGCCGATTACGTCCGCAGCGTCGTGCCCGCCGGCGAGACGCCCACCTGCGCGATCGCCTACGACACCCGGCACCGCTCCGAGCACTTTGCCCGCCTGTGCACCGAGGTCCTGCTCGCGGCCGGCTTCCGCGTCTTCTTCCTGCGCGGCTTCCGCAGCACCCCCGAGCTCTCGTTCGCCGTGCGGCACACCGGCAGCACCTGCGGCATCATGGTCACCGCCAGCCACAACCCGCCCAGCGACAACGCCGTGAAGGTCTATTGGGCCGGCGGCGTGCAGGTGCTCCCGCCGCACGACAAGGGGATCATCGACCGCGTGATGCGGGTCGAAACGGTCCACCGCGCGAGCTTCGAGGCGGGTGTCGCGGAGGGCCGCGTGCGGTTCGTGGAGGAGGAGATCGATCCCGCCTTCGTGGCGGCGGTGTGCCGGCAGTCGGCGCCGGGCCCGCGGGACGTGTCGATCCTCTATTCGCCGCTCCACGGCGTGGGGGGCTCGGCCGTGGTGCCCGTGCTCCGGAGCGCGGGCTTTGCGCAGCTGCGGGTCTACGGGCCCCACGAGGAGCCGAGTGGCGACTTCCCCAACGTGCCCGGCCACGTCGCCAATCCCGAGAATCCGGCGGTGCTCACCGGCCCGATCGCCGCGGCGGTCGCGCAGGGCGACGACCTCGTGCTCGCCAGCGACCCCGACTGCGACCGGCTCGGCGCCGCCGCGCCGCTGACCCGTGCCGCCGGCGCGGAGTGGCGGCCGTTCACCGGCAACCAGCTCTGCGGCCTGCTCTGCGGTCAGGCGATCGCCGGCCGGGCGGCCCGCGGTCAGGCCCGGCCCGGCGACTACGTCGTCACCACGCTCGTCACCAGCGGCCTCGTCCGCCGGCTGGCCGAGGCCCGCGGCCTGATCGTGGACGACACGCAGCTCGTGGGCTTCAAGTGGATCTGCTCGGCCATCGACGAGCACGGCCCGGAGCACTTCGTGTTCGGCGCCGAGGAGTCGCACGGCTACCTGGCAGGCACGCACGTCCGCGACAAGGACGCCGCCGTCGCCGCGCTGTTGATGGCGGAGCTCACCGCGCGGCTCAAGGCCGCGGGCCGCACGCCCCACGAGGAACTCGACGCCTTGTACGCCGCCCACGGCTGCCACCAGGAGCGGCAGATCAACGTCATGCTGCCCGGAGCCAGCGGCATGGAGCGGATGCGGGAGATCATGGCCGCGCTGCGGGCGACGCCGCCGCAGGCCTGCGGCGGCCTCGACGTGGTCCGCACCCGCGATCAGGCGAGCCTGACGACGTGGACGCCGGGAGCGGCGGCCGAGTCATACGCCGGCGTGAAGAGCGACCTCGTGATCTTCGATCTGGCCGGGCTGCCGGAGGCGGGCACGCGGCTGGCCGACGGCCGCTTTCCGCCGCTCGGCAACGCGGTCGCCGCCCGGCCGAGCGGCACCGAGCCCAAGATCAAGTTCTACCTGTTCGCCGTGGCTCCGCCCGGCCCCGCGGACGAGCTGCCGGCGACGAAGCAGAGCCTCGCGGCCCGCCTCGACGCGATCGAGCGCGACCTGCGGGCGCTGGTCGGGGTGTGACGGCCACGCTTTAGATCCGCAGTCGTTTGGGGTGGGTGGGGTTGCCCATGCCCCAGGAGCCGGCGTAGGTGCCCAGCGCAGGCAGGATGCCGGAGCGCCAGGCACCTCCGAGTGAGCGCAGGACCGGAGGTCCGCAGCGAACGTCCGGCGATGGGGCATGGGCAACCCCGCCGCGGCTCGTGCATGCGATGTTCAACCGGAAGCCGAACGGGGCCTATACTGAGTTGAAAGCCGACAGTCCGTGACCGCCGCTCCAGAGGAGGCTCGTTGCCGCGATGAACAGACCACGACCGACGATGTGGATGCTTTCGCTGGCCGCGGCCGCTGGCCTGCCGGCCTGCTCGTTCGCCGCCCCGCCCGCGCCCCAGGACCCAAAACCCATGACCAAGCCTCTCGACCGTGAGGCCGCCGATCCCGACAAGAACCCTGCGGTGAAGGGGCGGCTCGCCGATGACGCGATCCCCACGACCGAAGAGGAATGGCGAAAGCGGCTCACGAGCCATCAATACGAGATCGTTCGCCGCAAGGGCACCGAGCGGGCGTTCACCGGCAAGTACACCGACACCGAGACCGCCGGCACCTACCGCTGCATCGGCTGCGGCGAGCCGCTGTTCCGCTCGGGTGAGAAGTTCCACAGCGGCTGCGGCTGGCCGAGCTTCTTCGCCCCGATCGACGGCGTGAAGGGGAAGACGATCGCCGAGCACCGCGACCTGTCCCACGGCATGGTGCGGACCGAGGTCACCTGCCGCCGCTGTGGCGCGCACCTCGGCCACGTCTTCAACGACGGACCGCCGCCGACCGGCCTGCGGTACTGCATCAATTCCGCGTCGATCATCCTCGACGAGGCCAAGGCCGGGGACCAGCCGAAGAAGTAGGACGCCGATGACCGCCGTGACGGGATCTGCCGCGGTCGTTCCGCCGACGAGGCTGACATCGGCCGACCTGGCGGCGATCGAAGTTCGCGTGCAGGAGATCGGCCGCCGGCTGCTCGAGCGGGCGCTGGCCGCGCAGCCGGGCATGGCCTCGACCGACTGGTGGGCCCAGCAGGCGGGCGAGTGGGCCACGCATGACGACGAACTGAAGGTGCGGCTCTTCCGGCTCGTCGATTGCATGCCGATGCTCGACGATCCGGCCGCCCTCGATCGGCACGTCCGCGAGTATCTCGACGACGACGTGATGGCGCGGCTGCCCAATCCGCTCCGCGCCGCGCTGCAGGCGGCCCGGTCCGGGCTCCTCGCCCCGTTCGCGGCTCGGGCCGTGCGGGCGGCGACGCTCGCCCAGGCCCGCCGCTTCATCGCCGGCACCACGCCCGACGAGGCGGCGGCGGCGGCCCTCGCGCAGCGCCGCAAGCACCGGGCCTTCACGCTCGACCTGCTCGGCGAGGCGGTGATCAGCGACGCCGAGGCCGACGCCTACGCGGCGGCCTACGCCCGACTGCTCGCGGAACTGCCGCCGCTCGCCGCCCGCTGGCCCGGCGATCGACTCGTGGACGACGGGCCCGGAGGAGCGGCCCTGCCGCGGGTCAACGTCTCGCTGAAATTGTCAGCGCTCGACGGCCGCTTCGACGCCATCGATCCCGCCGGCACCGCCGAGCGGGTGCTGGCGCGGCTGCGGCCCTTGTGGCGGGCGGCCCGCGACCATGGCGGGCAGGTCCACGTCGACATGGAGAGCCACGCCACGAAAGACCTGGCGCTGGCGATCTTCAAGCGGATCGCGATGGAGGAGGAGTTTCGCGACTGGCCGCACTGCGGGATCGTGATCCAGTGCTACCTGCGGGATGCGCTGCGTGATCTCGCCGACCTCGCCGCCTGGGCCGAGCGGCGCGGCACGCCCGTGTGGGTGCGGCTCGTGAAGGGAGCCTACTGGGATCACGAGACGATCCACGCCCGGGCCGCCGGCTGGCCGGTGCCGGTGTGGGAGCGGAAGTGGGAGACCGACCGCTGCTACGAGACGGCGACGACCTTCGTGATGGAGCACGCCCAGGTGCTCAGGCCGGCGCTCGGCAGCCACAACCTCCGCTCGCTGGCCCACGGCATGGCCGTCGCCGAGCACCTCGGGCTCGACCGCCGCGCGGTGGAGATGCAGATGCTCTACGGCATGGCCGACCCGGAGAAGGAGGCCGTCACGGCCGAGGGCTGGCGGCTGCGGGTCTACATGCCCTACGGGCAGCTCGTGCCCGGCATGGCCTATCTCGTCCGGCGGCTGCTGGAGAACTCGTCGAACGACTCGTTCCTGCGGGCGGGGTTCGTGCAGCACGTGCCGCCGGCCACGCTCCTGGCGCCCCCCGGCCCGCCGGCGGCCGCCGCGCGACGGGACCTGAATCCAGAGGACCCGCCGGCGGCGGACGCCGGCGGATTCCGCAACGAGCCGCTCACCGACTTCGCGTTGGAGCCGGCCCGCCGGAGCATGCAGGAGGCGGTGGACCGGCTCCGCGCCCGGTTCGACGGCGGCCGCCCCGAGGTCGTGCCCGTGGTGATCGGCGGCGTGCGCGAAGAGCGGGGCGAACGGTTTCCACGGCACGATCCCGCCGATCACGCGCGGCTCGTCGCGCAGGTCTCGGCCGCCACGCCCGGCGACGCCGACCGCGCCGTGGCCGCGTGCCGCGCGGCGCTGCCGGGCTGGCGCGACGCGGGCGTGGAGCGGCGGGCGGCGGTGCTGCGGGAGGCGGCGGCGGAGATGCGCCGGCGCCGGTTCGAGCTCGCGGCGTTGCAGGTTTTCGAGGTCGGCAAACCGTGGCGGGAGGCCGACGCCGACGTGGCCGAGGCCATCGACTTCTGTGAGTATTACGCCCGCGAGGCGGTGCGGCTCGGCCAGCCCCGCCGCGTGGACGTGCCGGGCGAGGAGAACGAGAGCAGCTTTCTGCCCCGCGGCGTGACCGCGGTGATCGCGCCCTGGAACTTTCCCCTCGCGATCCTCACGGGGATGACGACGGCGGCGCTCGTCACCGGCAACCCGGTGGTCATGAAGCCCGCGGAGCAGTCGTCGCTCACGGCCTTGCGGCTTCACGAAATCCTCCTCGCAGCGGGCGTGCCGCCCGGCGCGCTGGCGCTTCTGCCCGGCCGTGGGGAGCAGGTGGGGCCACCGCTGGTGACCCATCCCGACGTGGCCACGATCGTCTTCACCGGCTCGCGGGCCGTGGGCCTGGCGATCAACGCCCAGGCCGCCGCGGCGAGCGCCACGCCCGGCGCGCGGCTCGTGAAGCGGGTGATCGCCGAGATGGGGGGCAAGAACGCGATCATCGTCGACGACGACGCCGATCTCGACGAGGCGGTGGCCGCGGTCGTCCGCAGCGGCTTCGGCTTCCAGGGGCAGAAGTGCTCCGCCTGCTCCCGCGCGATCGTCCTGGCGAGCGTGCACGAGGCCTTCGCCACCCGGCTCGCCGGCGCGATCCGCAGCCTGGCCGTGGGGCCGGCCGCCGACCCGGGCACGCAGGTCGGGCCACTCGTGGACCGGGAGGCGTTCGAGCGGGTGCGGTCGTTCATCGATCTCGGCCGGCGGACCGCCCGCACGCTCGCAGCCGTGGACGTGGGGCCGCTCGCCGACCGGGGCTGGTTCGTGGGGCCGCACGCGTTCGGCGCCGTCGACCCTGCCGGGCCGCTCGGGCAGGAGGAGATCTTCGGGCCGGTGCTCGCCGTGATGCCCGCCCGCGACTTCGAGCACGCGATCGAGATCGCCAACGGCACCGCCTACGCCCTCACCGCCGGCATTTGTTCCCGCAGCCCGTCGCGGCTGGAGCGGGCGCGGCAGGAGTTGGCCGCGGGCAACGTCTATCTCAACCGGGGAATCACCGGAGCCTTCGTGCACCGGCAGCCGTTCGGCGGCTATCGGATGTCGGGCATCGGCAGCAAGGCGGGGGGGAGCGACTACCTGCTGCAGTTCGTGACGCCCCGGACCGTGACGGAGAACACCGTCCGCCGCGGGTTCGCACCCGAGCGAAAGTCGGGGGAGCGGCCCGCCCCTTGACGTTTTCCCGGGTCCGTACGACCCTCACGAAACGCTCACAATCGACGGCTAGACCATGGGCCCCGCGAGCAGCGATCGGCGCCGTCCGGGGAAACAGGTTTTCTTCAGGAAAAGCCCATGCAGCGAATGAGCGGCGGTAGTTTCGTGGCGGCGGTGGCGCTCGCCGTGTGCGTTTCCGGGGCGTTCGGCCAGGACATCGACCCGGCCCTCAAGCCGTACGAGCGGGTGGCCGGCGAGGTCAGCGGGTCGCTGAAGTTCGTCGGGTCCGACACCATGAACAACCTCGTGTCCCTGTGGGCCGAGGGATTCACGAAGTTCTATCCCGGCGTGAGCGAGGGCATCGAGGGCAAGGGGTCCGCGTCGGCCCCCCCGGCGCTCACCGAGGGAACCTGCACGTTCGGCCCCATGAGCCGCGACTGGAAGCCCGCGGAGATCGACGCCTTCAAGGAGAAGCACGGCTACGCCCCGACGGCGATTCCTGCGGCCATCGACATGCTCGCCGTCTTCGTCCACAAGGACAATCCGCTGGCGGGGCTCTCGCTGCAGCAGGTCGACGCGATCTTCTCCAAGAACCGCAACGGCGGCGCGAATGCCGAAATCCGCACGTGGGGCGACCTCGGCCTCGGCGGCGAGTGGAAGGACAAGCCGATCAGCCTCTACGGCCGCAACGCCTCCAGCGGCACGTACGGCTACTTCAAGGAGCACGCGCTGTTCAAGGGCGACTTCAAGCCCACCGTCAAGGAGCAGCCGGGGAGTTCGGCCGTCGTGCAGGCGGTCGCCAACGACAAGTTCGCCATCGGCTACAGCGGCATCGGCTATCGAACGGCCGGCGTGCGGGCGCTGCCGCTGGCGGCGCAGACCGGTGAACCGCCGGTCGCGCCCGAGCCCAAGGCCGCGTACGAAGGCGAGTATCCGCTGGCGCGGTTTCTCCTGCTGAGCGTGAACCACAAGCCTGGCAGCCAGCTCGATCCGCTGCGCCGCGAGTTCATCCGCTATGTGTTGAGCGCCACCGGCCAGGCCGACGCGAAGAAGGACGGCTATCTGCCCGTGACCGGGCAACTGGCCCGCGAGGCCCTCGGCCAACTCGGCATCGCCACGCCCTGACCGCCCGACCGCTCTCGCCCTGCCGAACGGCCCTGCGCATGCCCCAGACGGCGACATTCACCGGGCGGTCGCGGCGGCGCAAGACCCATCCCTGGGTGCGGGCCGGCGACGCGGTTGCCCGGGCCGTGATCACACTGGGCGGCATCGGCACGATCGTGGCCGTGCTGCTCGTCGGCGTGTACCTGCTGACGGTGGCCCTGCCGCTGTTTCGCTCCGCCCGGGCGAGTCGGATGGGCACGGACCTCGTGCACGCGGATCCGCTGCACATGGGCATCGACGAGTCCGGGAGCGTGGCCTGGGTGATCGACGGCGGCGACGGCGTCGCCGGTGCGGAGCGGGTGAACGTGCTGGCGACGGCCACGGGCGACCGGCTGCTCTCCGTGCCGACGCGCGACTGCGGCCTGGAGGGCTGGTCGGCGTTTCGCACGGAGCCCGGCGGGCTGGTGGCCGCGGTCGGCTTCGCTGACGGGACGTTTCGCACCGGGCGGTTCGGGCTGCAGGCGGAGTTCATGGCCGCCGCGGACGCCCCGGCGGCGGTGCGGTCGGCGCCGGTGGGGCACGCCGTCGCCGTCGACGGCGCGATCTTCGTGCACGGGGCCAACGACCGGTTCGCCCGCGTGCGGCTGGTGACGGAGCTTGGCCCCCCGTCGCAGCCGTTGGGCGGACCGATCACCGGAGTGGACGTGGTGCCGCTCGGCGAGGGAGCCCTCGTCGCCGTGCTCGACGACGCCGGCCGCGTGCGGGTCGAGCGGGCCGCGTCGAAGCGCAACATGCTCACCGGCAAGGTGACGGTGAAGACGACCGGGGCGACGATCGAGCCGGTCGCGGGATTCCGGCCCCGGTTCGTGCGGGTCAACGGCCTCGGCGACCAGCTGTTCCTGTTCGCGGCCGACGGCACCGCGCGGCGGTACGTGATTCGCGATGTCACGCAGCCGGAGCTCATGGAGACCTTCGACGCCGCGGCCGGCGCCGCGGACGTGGCGACGGTGGAGCGGCTCTTCGGCGGCGCGACCCTGGCCGTCGCCGACACCGCCGGAGTGATGCGGCTGTTCTTCCTGGCCCGCCGGGACGATGCGGTGGCGGCCGACGGCCTGGCGACCGTGGCGGCGCGGACGATCGCCGGGGATGGCACGCGGGTGGACGCGATCGCCGCCTCGCCCCGGTCGCGGCTGTTCGCGGTGGCGGAGTCGCGGGCGGGACGTGACGCCGGCGTGCGGCTCTTCCAGGCGACCACGGGCGCCGAGGTGCTGCGGCTCGCGGCCGGCGGGGACGGCACGCACGCGACCCGGACGATGTGCATCGCTCCCCGGGAGAACCGCCTCCTCGCCGGCAACGATCAGGCGCTCGCGGCCTGGGCGATCGACGCCGGCCACGCCGACGTTTCCGTCGGCACGCTTCTCCGGCCGGTGTGGTACGAAAACTATCCGCGGCCCGTGCACGCCTGGGAGACGACGGGGCACGAGGCCTTCGAGTCGAAGTACGGCCTCGTGCCCCTGATCTTCGGCACGCTCAAGGCCACCCTCTACTCGATGCTCTTCGCGACGCCGATCGCGCTGCTGGCGGCGATCTATGCCAGCCAGTTCATGCACCCGCGGTGGAAGGCCCGCATCAAGCCCACGATCGAGATGATGGCGAGCCTGCCGAGCGTGGTGCTCGGGTTCGTGGCGGGGATCGTGTTCGCGCCGGTGGTCGAGCGCGGCTTGATGCCGGTGATCACCGGCGTGTTCGTCGTGCCGCTCACACTCCTGGCCGCGGCGCACCTCTGGCAACTGCTGCCCGTGGGCACCCGCAGCCGCCTGGCTGCCTGGCGGTTTCCGCTCGTCGGGCTCGTGGCCTTGCCGACGGGCGCGGTCGCGGCCCGCGCGGTGGCGCCGACCCTGGAGCGGCTGTTGTTCGGCGGCGACGTGCAGGCCTGGCTCGACGGCCGCGGCGGCAGCGGCTTCGGCGGCTGGACGGTCGCCCTGCTGCCGCTGGCCGCGGTTGCGACTGCGTTTCTCGGGGGCCGGTTCGTCAGTCCGATGCTGCGTCGGGTTGCCATCGGCTGGAACCAGCCGCAGGCGGCGCTGGCGTCGCTGGGGGTGTTTCTGGCCGGCCTGGCCTGCGCGGTAGCCCTCGCCGCCGCGGCGGCCGTGCTCCTCGACGCCCTGCGGCTCGACACCCGGGGCGGCCTGTTCGGCACCTACGTGCAGCGGAACGCGCTCGTCGTGGCCATCGGCATGAGCTTCGCCATCATTCCACTGATCTTCACGATCGCCGACGATGCCTTGTCGAGCGTGCCGGAGCACCTCCGCAGCGCCTCGCTCGGCGCGGGGGCCACGCCCTGGCAGACCGCCGTCCGCGTGATCGTGCCCGCGGCCGCGAGCGGCCTGTTCTCGGCGGTGATGATCGGCCTGGGCCGGGCGGTGGGGGAGACGATGATCGTGCTCATGGCGGCCGGCAACACGCCGCTCATCGGCTGGAACGTTTTCAACGGGTTTCAGACCCTGTCGGCGGCGATCGCCACGGAGCTGCCCGAGGCGGCCCGCGGGAGCACGCACTATCGGGTGCTGTTTCTCGCAGCCCTCGCGCTCTTCGCGCTGACCTTCGTCCTCAACACGGTGGCCGAGCTGGTGCGGCAGCGGTTCCGGAGGCGGGCGCATGATCTCTGACCGCTTCCTCTCCCGGCCGCGGCGGCTGCGATCCGCCCACTCGAGCCTCGCCGCCCAGGGGGAGCCGTGGGTGTGGCTCACCGCCGGCTCGCTGGCCACGGCGATCGCGATGATCGTCGGCCTGCTCGGCTACATCGCCTGGCGGGGAGCGGGCACCTTCTGGCCGGTGCCGCTCGAGCTGGTGGCGCTGCGGGCCGGCGGTGAGACGCTCGGCGAGGTGGCCGAGCGGGAGCCTGCCCATGGCGACCAGCCGGCCCGCCGGCTGCTCCGCGTCGCCAACTTCGAGCTCACCGGCAAGCACTTCGAGTGGTTCGACGAGCCGGCGATCACGGCCACGAGCCGGCCCGAGTGGGCGACGGCCGTGGAGCGGCTGGAAGGGGGGCGGTTTCACGGCTTCCCCACCCGGCTGCGGCACGGTGACACGATCGTGGCCGAGGGGCCGGCGGCCGTCTGGCAGGCCTTCGAGCGCGAGCATCCGCGGGTCAGGAGCCGTTTCCGGCGGGCCCTGCGGCTCGACCGCGTGGACCGCGGTGATCTGCAACGCGAACTGCGGGCCGCCCGCCTGGCGGTGGTGCAGGCCGGCCTCGACGCGCCGCAGGATACGGCCCGCCAGGATGCCGCCCGGGAGGCGGAGCAGCGGGTCGCCGCCCGCGTCGCGGCGGCGACGGAGCGGATCGACGCCGAGACGGCGCGGCTGCGGGGCGAGAACGCCGGCTGGGCGGTCGAGTTCCGCACCGCCGCCGCCGAGACGGTCAGCCTGCCCCTCGACCAGATCGTCCGCGCCTGGCAGCCGAACCGGCTGTCGTTCGCCGGCAAGTTCGGCGTCTACCTGTCGCGGTGGGGCGAGTTCCTCGGCGACGATCCCCGCGAGGCCAACAGCGCCGGCGGCGTCTTCCCCGCCATCTGGGGCACCGTCGCGATGACGCTCATCATGGCCTTGCTCGTGGCCCCGTTCGGCGTCCTGGCGGCGCTGTATCTCAAGGAATACGCCGGCCGCGGTCCGATCACCACGGCCGTCCGCGTGGCGATCAACAACCTGGCCGGCGTGCCGAGCATCGTGTACGGCGCCTTTGGTCTCGGGTTCTTCTGCTACGGTGTCGGCGCCGGCATCGACGAACTGTTCTTCAAGGCCAGCCTCGTCGCCGACAGCCAGCCGACCTTCGGCACCGGCGGGCTGCTCTGGGCGGCGCTCACGCTCGCCTTGCTCACGCTTCCGGTGGTCATCGTGGCCACGGAAGAGGCGC
>Ga0315902_10008133_pt1 | contig 14241 bp, 11 predicted proteins | sample LakEriMetagenome_9_FD_203523 | JGI IMG/M metagenome (GOLD analysis project Ga0315902, IMG submission 203523) | Freshwater fungal communities from buoy surface, Lake Erie, Ohio, United States - Buoy 12 MA117 | ecosystem: Environmental > Aquatic > Freshwater > Lake > Lake biofilm | place: USA... | reverse complement strand
TTGAACCGTTTATGAACGATACAAGGTCAATTTAGTTCTTCACCCAACGCGTGGTATATCGTTGTGAATCCGACTCGATTACAAGCTGATAGATACCCGCCGATACTTCAGGCGTCCAAAGAATCGATGAAGAGTTTCTGCTATTCATGGATTCCACTAAGCGGCCTTCCATATCAATTAAGTTCACAACGATATTGGCTTGAGGTGCATCCAACCAAACATTCAACGTTCCATCTGATGGATTGGGAAAAAGATGAATTGGAGATTTCTTAATCGACTCTACTGCACTTGTGCAATCATCGACTGTGAAAATCAGGTCATCAGCATATACACAACCCTCAGGAGTTGTTGCTGTTAACACGATAGCATGCTGCCCCACTCCCCATTGCGCTGCATCGATATTGAAGAACTGATTCACCGATTGATCTTGCCATACATATAATGCTCCGGCAGGACCGACTACCTGGTACTGATCGTTTAAGCAGAGTGTAGTATCATTTCCCAAACTGAAGCTAAACGAGTTTTCCGGTTCGAGGATAACGAAAGCGGAATTTTCACACCCGTTGTCGTCGGTAATTGTCACTTGGTAATTTCCGGCGAACACATCCTGCAGATCTTGTTGGGTGGATGTGAAACCTCCGGGACCAATCCAATTATACTCGTAGGGAGCCGTTGCGCCATTCACGGACAAATCGATTGAGCCATCCTCAGTAGCTTCGCATGTCGAACCTGTTTCAGCGGTAGACACAGTCCATAAGTCTGGCTGAGTAACGGTGAATGAAGATTGGAATAAATTACCACAAGCATCGATTACAGCTAAGAAATAGTCCCCGGGACCAATTTCGTAGATGTTCTGATCGGTACTGGTGAATCCTCCGGGCCCTGTCCAACTGCACTCGAAATTGGAACCGCTACCTGTTAAATATGGCAGAATAGAAGATTGTGGGATATCTCCTTTAGAGATGGGGCAACGGATATTATTGAACACGGCCTGCAACTCATTTGCAACATCTACAGTTCTCACCGTAATGATTGCCTCACCGATAGCACCTTCCCAACCATCCATTTGGATGTAGTATGCAGCTCCGGCTTCCAGGCATGAAGCATACAACAGAGAGGAATATCCATCGGATACGCTGCATCCACCGGCCATGTCATCATTTGCTGCAACGAGCTCAAAAGAACCCCATCCCAAGCAATCACTGGCTTTGTACAACGCCAACTGCGTATCAAAGCCGGCGCCTTCGTTGCAACTGGTTATTTCATAGGTTACTCCGGCTTCGGCCACAAAATACGCCCATGCTGTGTTGGTAATGTTTCCTTCGCACCAAGCTCCTGGCAGACCGCAATTGCCCCCCGCAGGTCGTGGCTCTGAAGTTTGAGCGACACACGCCGTATTATCGAGCGCTACGCCATCGCCATTAGGAATGATCTCAGGGGCACCGCATGGTGAATCGTAAATGGGCAGGCCAGAGTTTCCAACTTCAAACGTCCATGTGTTACCGGTGCCACCGCCGAAATATGCGTGTGCAAAAGAGCCGTTTTCATACAATTCAAAAATGGGCCCACCATCGCCATAGGAGTCTACGAATATCAAATCGAAAATTTGCCCGGTAGGCAAGCAAAACGGAGGAACTTCGAATATGCTGTTATCCGGATAACCTCCATCCACTTCCGGCGCTGTTCCCGCACAGCCTACCAATGGATTAGCACCGGAATACAGTGCGCCGTTGCCACATCCGTTGCCCGTAGGTACCAACTCCCAGTAGTTTTCCTCTCCCCATGGATCGACTGTGACGAACATAGAAATAAGAGTTGAATCGGGACCGCATTGAGAAAGCAATGACAAACTGGTGAGCACACTGAAAACGAACGTCGAGAGAATTCGCATAGGAAATGATTTAGTTGTCGCCAAATGTAATGGAAGTAGGGAACAATAGACCAATGAAATCGAAATGTATGGAACCAAAAAGCCCCGCTCGATAGCGGGGCTTCCTGGCTTAAACTGAAAAACTAAAAACTATCGTAATTGTCTTGAGTCATTGCGACTCAACTCAACTAACTCTAATGTACCTGATATTACTATCGGGCACGAGGGCAAAAGTAAAACACAATTGTTGATAAATCCCTAACATTTTCAAAAAAATGTCATGAAAAAACACAAGTATCACGAAATCAGTTACTTTGATTCGGTAAAATTTTTCCCGGATTTAGAATTCGATGAGAATCCAAGGCATTTTTAATGGATTTCATGCAATTGAGCTCAGCAATTCCGAATGCTATATCCATGTAATCACGCTGTACCAATCCAATTCCATGCTCACCACTCAACGTTCCTCCCAGCTCAACACATAGACTAAAGATTTCACGAATGGCAAGAGGCAGCTCTTCATTCCACTGGGCGTCAGTCAAATCACCTCGAATGATGTTTACATGCAAGTTACCATCGCCCGCATGCCCATAGCAAACCGATTGGAAGCCATACCTCTTCCCTATTTCCTTGACACCTTGAAGCAGTTCGGGCAATTTGTATCGCGGAACAACGGTGTCTTCTTCTTTATATACGCTGTTCGATTTAACCGCTTCAGCCACTTTTCTACGGAGCTTCCATAACTGCGCCTTCTGGGCTTCATCGTCAGCGAATAGTATTTCGCCACAACCAAATTCTTGGACTACACCTGATATGACTTCACAGTCAAGCATCAATGCATCCAAATGGTTTCCGTCTACTTCGATGAGCAAATGCGCTTGGATTTCCTGTTCCACCGGCACATGCACATCATCGACAAAACGAAGCACCCAATCAATCGCATCACGCTCCATGAATTCCAGAGCGCTGGGAGTAATACCGGCCCTGAAAATGGCGCTCACCGCTTGACATGCTTTAGAAGCATCATAAAACGGAACCAACATGAGCAGGTTGTGTTTGGGTAGCGGTACCAGTTTCAGCACCGCTTTGGTAATGATGCCCAATGTGCCCTCGCTACCAACCATCAATTGCGTAAGGTTGTAACCTGTTGAATTCTTCAGGGTATTCGCCCCGGTATGGATAATGTCACCATTGGCCATAACAACCTCCAGGTTGAGGACAAAATCTTTTGTTACTCCATATTTCACTGCTCTAGGTCCACCGGCGTTCTCTGCCAAATTACCTCCGATAAAACACGAACCGCGGCTGCTTGGATCGGGTGGATAATATAGTCCTTTCGCAGCAACCGCTTCCTGAAGGACTTGCGTTATCACACCTGGTTCAACCACGACCTGCAAATTGAGTTCGTCGATTTGAATGATTCGGTTGAACTTTTCCATGCTGAGGCCTACTCCACCGTGCACGCTGAGCGCGCCACCACTTAATCCGGTTCTGCCACCAATGGCTGTTACAGGAATGCGATGTTCATTGCAATAGCGGAGAATCGAACTTACCTCTTGTGTATTGACCGGCTTGAGAACCACTTCCGGAGGATGAACGAGGTCTTCCGTCTCATCGTGCCCGTAGGCATTCCGTGTTTCTGTATCCGCAAAAACCCTTGTCGGTTCAAGCATTCGCTCGAACTCAGCCACATCCGTTGCATTGAGATTTCGATAGCTCATTGGTTTAACGTAGTTTTTCGATAAGCTCTTCCGGTGTTACAAGCGTCTGATCACCCGATTGCATATGTTTCAGAGAAACGCGCCCGCTCTTCATCTCCTCTTCACCCACAACTGCCACGAAAGGGATTTTCTTATCGTCGGCATACTTGAACTGCTTCTTCATTTTGGCGCTTTCAGGATAAATCTCAGCGTTTATGCCCGCATTTCGCACCGCTTGCAACAAGCGCATGCAGTGAACTTCCTCCGCTGCACCAAAGTTGGCGAACAATACCCGAGTACTTTGCATCGCCTCTTCCGGGAATACGCTCAATTCGGTCATCACATCGTAAATACGATCGGCACCGAAGGAAATTCCAACACCCGATACTCCCTTCAAACCGAAAACACCGGTGAGGTCGTCGTATCGTCCGCCGCCGCAAATGCTACCCATCTGAACATTGTGTGCCTTCACCTCGAAAATTGCTCCTGTATAATAATTCAATCCACGGGCGAGGGTAATGTCCAGTTCTACATCACACAGCTTCAAGCCGAGACTTTCAATTCGATCAAGGACAAAGCGGAGCTCTTCGATTCCTTTCATGCCTGCCTCGGATGAAGCAAGCAATTCGCTCAATCGGTTCAAGCGATCACTGTTTGAGCCTGATAAACCAAATAGTCCACGAATACGATCGACCGAATCCTGACTAAATCCACGCTCGAGAAGTTCCTTGGTAACGCCCTCTTCTCCTATTTTATCGAGCTTATCGATGGCAATGGTCATTTCCATCATACGTTCAGCAACACCGGCCAACTCAGCAACTCCCTGAAGGATTTTGCGATTGTTGATTTTAATAGAGGCTGGCACCTTCAATGCGGAAAGGGCATCATCAAAAATTTGAATAAGCTCTACTTCATTCACCAGGCTATCGCTGCCGACCACATCGGCATCGCACTGATAGAACTCGCGGTAACGCCCCTTTTGTGGACGATCTGCTCGCCAGACCGGTTGTATTTGATATCGCTTGAAAGGGAAAGCAATTGCGTGTTGGTTCATGACCACAAAACGCGCAAAGGGCACGGTTAAGTCATAGCGCAACGCCTTTTCCGCAATTTCTTTGGTCACCAAACCAATCTGGCGGTTCTGCAATGCCTCATCAGGGACCGTCTTTAGATAATCACCGCTATCGAGGATTCGGAAAATCAGTTTATCGCCTTCATCGCCATACTTGCCTGTGAGCGTTTCTACATTTTCCATGCTCGGTGTTTCGAGAGGCATGTATCCATAACGCTGAAAAACGTTTCGAATGGTATTGAATATATAATTGCGGCGCACCATCACCTCGGGTGAAAAATCGCGCGTGCCTTTGGGAATTGAAGGTTGAGACATATTAAATAGTTGATGCGAAGGTAAAAGACCCAACGGATGCAAACCGACACCGATCAGCGGAAATTATGCACGGGTTACCAGAACCTGCCTGTCATCACTTGCGCTTATTACAAACTCTCCGGCATCTAGCAGTTTATTCACCGAATGTTTGTGTCCTCCTTGCTGATAATCGAGCTTACGAAGCGGATCAAAAGTATCTGCGTCCCACCACTTGATTGACTTATCGCGACTGCACGTAATGAAGCAGTTCTTCCCGGGATGATACAACAAGTCATATATAGCAGACTGATGGGCTGCTAAATGCAGCACCTGCTTGTAGCCATCTGTCATATTCCAGCAGCGAAGAAGCGCGTCCTTTCCTCCGCTTATCAGCACATTTTTGGACGGATGCCAAGAAACGGCCATACTGCCTTGCTCATGCGCATGAATGGTTTCAACCGTCTGGTAATTTTCTGCATCAAGCACATGCACAGGACCTGAATTATCGGCAACCGCTATGAGGTCATTTTCCGGACGAATTGCTATTCGCCGAAGCTTCCCACCCGACAGCGGAATGGAGCGTATTACCTTCAACTCTAACAAATCAATTACTGAAAGAATACCCGCGCCGCCGGCGACCAACAACCGTTTTCGGGATGTGTCAGGTTTCATATCGAAGATGCCGTTTACATCCAGCTCCCAAGCCTTTACTTCCGATTTTGTCGCAACATTTATAGCATGGAGTTTACCGTTGCTGCAGCCTATGAAGAGAACATTGGACTCCACTTCAAAAAACAATGAAAAAACGGGCGCTTCGGTTCGCACTACGAAAGGCAGTTGTTCGCTGCGTTCAATATCCCACAGTGCGACAAGACCATCGCCACCGCCCGAAAAGACTTGCGATTCAAGATTGCCACGGCATAGGGCATACACCGGCGAGTTATGAGAGCCCAGTATCACGGCTTAAAATTAGGAAGGAATAAAAACGCGGAGTGCGTGAAATTACTTTCTGCGATGTTTGAACGGCTTGCGATGGGTGCGCGGAGCAGGTTCATTTAGGTTCGGTCCGGGACCGAGGAACTCCGGCAAAGGAGTAAATTCGATGGCCTTTCCAATGAGCTTTTCAATACGCTGCCAGCCGCGTGCATCTTCGAGCGAAACGAGGGTAATGGCTTCACCACTGCGCTGAGCGCGCGCCGTTCGGCCAATGCGGTGTACATAGTCCTCCGCATCACGAGGCACATCGTAGTTTACGACCATGTCAATTCCATCCACATCGATACCACGGCTGATTACATCGGTAGCCACCAGCACGTTGATTTGCTTATTGCGAAACTTACGCATTACCTCTTCACGCTGATCTTGTTCGAGATCGCTCGAAATGCGGTCAGCTTGAACACCTGACTGCACCAACTTTCTGTGCAATGCACTGACAGCATGTTTACGTGAGCAAAAAACGATGATGCACTGATCCTTGCGAGCTTCATCACGCAGGATGTGCAGCATCAGCTGTAGTTTTTGTGTGTCGTGAACTGCATATGCACCCTGCTTCACTTTTTCAGCCGGTTTTGAAATTGCAATACTCACCTGCTCCGGATCGCGCATGAAAGTCTTCGCCAATTGAGCTATGCCCGCAGGCATCGTGGCAGAAAACATGAGCGTTTGGCGGTTGTCGTTCAACGCACGGATGATGCGAAACAAGTCGGGCTGAAAACCCATATCGAGCATTCGATCTGCTTCATCCAGTATTAAAAAACGCAGACGTGAAAAATCCACATGGCCAACGTTCAAGTGCGAGATTAATCGTCCCGGGGTTGCTATGATGATATCGACACCGTTTACAATGGCTTGCTTCTCATTGTAAAAATCCTGACCATCACCGCCTCCGTAGATAGCTACAGAAGATGTTCCTGTGAAATAGGAATACGCCTCAACGGCTTGGTCTATCTGAAGAGCCAATTCCCGGGTTGGAACGATGATGAGCGCCTGGGTTCCGCCGTGATCCGGCTTATCCATGATGAGATTCAGGATTGGCAACACGAAGGCAGCCGTTTTTCCGGTGCCTGTTTGTGCGATGCCAATGAGGTCCTTACCCGACAAAATCACGGGAATACTCTTTTCCTGTATGGGCGTAGCCGTTTTGTAATTCATCGAGAGAATACCCTCGAGTAGCTGCTCATGCAGGTTAAATTCAGTAAATTCCAACGGATTGATGGGTGTTTTAAATTAGTTAGAATGGAAGATCATCTTCCATATCTGCCGCGGTCGGTGGCATTGGAGGAGGCATAGGCGGCCCTGATTGCTGCTGGGCTTCGCTTCCTTGACCTTCGATTTTCCAAGAAACCAGGCTATTGTAGTATTTACCTTGGTATTCACGTCCGCGGATATCGAAAAACACTTTAATACGATCACCGGGCTTGTAGCTCGTGATTAGGTTTCCTTTTTCCTTCAGCAACTCGAACGCAATATCCTGTGGGTATTGTTCTTCCGTGGTCACAATGAACTCACGCTTGGTGAAACCGCTGGCAAATGATTGCTCGTCGCGAATCAACTTAACTTTTCCTACTAATTCCATGTGTCTTGTTTTGAGCCGCGAAAATAGAGACTATAAGTGCATAGACTTGAATTGTTGATGATATTCATGAACACGTGCATGAGTCTGCAGACATCGAACTATTGAAATAAAAGCGCCTTCTTACATTTGCGCGTGATTATTCCTCAACGAAATACACCCCGTTGGCTAGTTTTAATACTCGATTTGGCCATATGCCTAATGGCCTATGTTGCAGCCTATCTGGTTCGATTTGAGTTTGCGCCACCCGCTGATGAGTTATCGCTTGCCAAGGCATTCCTCCCCATCCTAATTCTCTTGCGGCTTGCCGGCTTTCTAATAGGTAAGACCTATGCAGGTATTATTCGCTTCACCAGCTCCCAGGATACGGTGCGCATTTTTGCTGTCCTCACATCGGGCACAGTCGTTTTTGCCGCATTGAATGCGGGTCGTTATTGGTTTGGCGATGGAAAATTCTTTGTGCCCTACTCTATTTTGGTATTGGAATACCTCATCACATTGTTCAGCATGATCGTGCTTCGCATTGCAGTGAAGGTGCTTTACGTAGAGCTTAAGAATCCCGGAAGGGTGAACAAACGCGCCATAATCTATGGTGCCGGGGAAAGCGGACTTATCACCAAGCAAGCCATTGACCGTGACCCGCGTACCAAAATGGAAGTTGTAGCCTTTATTGATGATAATCCGCACAAGCAAGGCAAAACACTGGATGGTAAATCAGTCTATTCTCGCGAGAAACTCGGCGAACTATATGCTACCGAAAAAATCGATGAAGTCATCATAGCGATCCCCAGTTTGGACGCCCGTATGAAAGCCGATTTCATTAACAAAGCACTTCAAGCCGGGGTGCATGTCTCGAATATCCCACCTATCAATCAGTGGATTGGCGGCCAACTCAGCGCGATGCAGATACGAGAGATACGTATTGAAGAGCTTCTCGGACGCGAAACTATTGAATTGGAGAGCACCACTGTCATGGAGCAGGTAAAGGGAAAAACGGTACTTGTTACAGGTGCCGCGGGGAGCATAGGAAGTGAGCTCGTTCGCCAACTGCTTCGATGCAAACCCGGAAAGGTCATCATACTCGATCAGGCAGAAACTCCCATCTTTTTGCTGGAGAACGAATTGATTACTGCAGGCTACAAGGGCATGTTTGAGGTCGTAATGGGAGACGTTTGCAACGCCGATCGTATGCGCAGGATGATGACTCATTTTCGTCCACAGATCGTCTATCACGCCGCTGCATATAAGCACGTGCCGCTTATGGAGCAAAACCCGAGTGTGGCGGTACTAACCAATGTACAAGGCACGCGCATCATGGCCGATTTGTCGGATGAACTGGGTATTGAAACCTTTGTGCTCATCTCCACCGATAAGGCTGTAAACCCGACCAATGTTATGGGAGCAACGAAGCGCATAGCCGAGATGTATGTGCAATCGAAAGACAAGGTGAGCAAAACGGCTTATGTGACTACACGCTTTGGAAATGTGCTAGGTTCGAATGGTTCTGTGATTCCCACATTTCGCGCGCAAATTGAGAGCGGGGGGCCTGTCACCGTCACTCATCCCGATGTAACGCGCTTCTTCATGACCATTCCTGAAGCATCGCGTTTAGTGCTTGAGGCAGGAGCCATGAGCACAGGCGGAGAAATTTTCGCATTCGACATGGGCGAAAGTGTAAAAGTTATTGACCTCGCTAAAAACATGATACGCCTTTCCGGACTCGAGTTGGGTCGTGACATCGAGATTGTGTTTACCGGCTTGAGGCCCGGCGAAAAACTGTATGAGGAAGTGCTCAACTCGGCCGAGGGTACAGTGCCTACACATCACGCAAAAATTCTTCGAGCGCGAGTGCGGGAATACGATTTCGAAGAGGTTAATCGAAGCGTAACCAATCTGGTGGCTCTATTCGATTCGCAGAATAACTTGGAAATGGTGCGACTAATGAAGCAGCTTGTTCCCGAATACATTAGCCAAAACAGCGAATACTCGAAGCTTGACGAAAAACGCTGAGAGTTGTTTTCATGAAAAATACTACTTTTAGCCCCTTACTTCACCATGGATACGAATGAATACTACGCGCACCCAACGGCCGTAATTGACGAGGGATGCACAATAGGCAAAGGGACGAAAATCTGGCATTTTAGCCATGTGATGCCAAAGTGCATCATTGGTGAACAGTGCAACATCGGACAGAACGTGGTGATTTCTCCCGAGGTCGTTTTAGGACGAAATGTGAAGATCCAAAACAACGTATCGATATACACGGGCGTGACCTGCGACGACGATGTTTTCCTGGGGCCTTCCATGGTATTCACCAATGTGATTAATCCGCGCAGTGCTGTAAATCGGAAAAACGAATACGCCAAAACGCATGTTGGTAAAGGAGCATCCATTGGCGCCAATGCAACGATTGTGTGTGGTCACGACATTGGAGCCTACGCATTTATTGGTGCGGGCGCTGTGGTTACCAAAAACATTCCCCCATACAGTTTATGGGTAGGCAATCCCGCTCGTCAGCGCGGATGGATGAGCGAGTATGGTCATCAACTACAGTTCGACGATAACGGCATGGCGACATGCGTTGAATCGGGAGAGCGGTATGAATTGAAAGATGGAGCGGTGAGGAAGTTGGGGAATGGGTGCTGAGGACTGGGGACTGGGGACTGGAGACGAGGGACGAGGAACATTCTGATTGTGATTCTGTTTCTCATTCTGAGTTCCGGTGTTTTGGTAAGGTTGAAGGAGAAGGGAGGATGGAGAATGAAGAATGTAGAATGGAAAGTGGAGAAAGAATAAACGACACTAATTTTTAGACGAATATGAACAAGGTAAAATTTGCGGTTATTGGGCAAGGACACATTGGGAAGCGACACGCAGAAATGGTACGACGCAACAGCGCTTGTGAATTGGTTGCTGTATGCGATGTGTTGGAGAAGGACAAGCTTGGATTGACGGATCTCGATGTTCCGTTATATACTAGTCACAAAGCCATGCTGGAAGCCCATCCGGAAATTGAGGTCATCAATGTGTGCTCACCCAATGGCTTTCATGCCGAGCATGCCATGGCCGCGTTGGAAAATGGCAAGCACGTGGTGTGCGAAAAGCCGATGGCCTTGCACAAACTCGATTGTGAGTCTATTATCTACAAAGCATTGCAGATGCACCGACAGGTCTTTTGTGTGATGCAAAACCGCTTTTCTCCACCATCGGAATGGCTGAAGAAAATTGTCTCCGAGAAAATCATCGGTGATGTGTATATGGTTCAGCTCAACTGCTATTGGAACCGCGACGACCGTTATTATAAAAAAGGCGGATGGAAAGGAGATCAGGCGTTGGATGGCGGTACGCTCTTCACGCAGTTCTCTCACTTCATTGATATCATGTATTGGCTGTTTGGCGATATCACCGATATCCAAGCTAAATTCAACGACTTTACACATGCGCACTCCACGCATTTTGAAGACAGCGGATTCGTAAACTTCAAATTCATCAACGGTGGAATGGGAGCTATCAACTACTCCACCGCTGTGTGGGACACCAACTTAGAAAGCAGCTTGACCATTATTGGGAGCAAAGGAAGCGTGAAGGTTGGTGGTCAATACATGGACAAGGTAGAATATTGTCATATCGAAGGGTATGAGATGCCTGAACTAGCCCCCACCAATCCGGCTAACGATTATGGCCACTACAAGGGATCGGCTAATAACCACCACTACGTCATTCAAAACGTGGTGGATACCATTCATGGTAATTCAACCATCACTACCAACGCATTGGAAGGATTGAAGGTGGTCGATATTATTGAGCGCATCTACGCACTGCGCAAAGAAGACCGAAAATCGTAACCCTTGGAACGGAATCCCTACCTGATTGAAGTTGTCGCATCAACGGTTCATTCCTGCATCGAAGCCGAACAAGGCGGTGCAGGCCGTATTGAGCTATGCTCTGCATTAGGAGCAGCCGGCATCACCCCCAGCTCGGGATTACTTGAAGTCGTGAAGCGGCACATTCAGATTCCGGTCTATGCTATGATTCGTCCCCGAGAAGGCGATTTTACCTACAGCGCTTCAGAGATTGAGGTGATGAAGCGGGAGATTGACTTGCTGGGCGCCTCGGGCGCCGACGGATTTGTATTCGGTATTCTCAAGTCGGACGGAACCATTGACACTGCGGTTACTCGTCAACTTGTTGATCATTGCAGCGGAACACCCGTTACGTTTCACCGAGCGATTGATTGCACGCCTTCCCTGCTCGATGCGGTTGCTGAGATTGCATCATGCGGCTGCGAACGCATCCTCACATCAGGTGGAAAGAGCACCGGACCGGAGGGGAAAGAAACCATTCTCGCTATGGTTGAAGCGGCCGGCGGCGCTATCCGCATCATGCCCGGTGGAGGTATTAAGCCCGAAACATTTGATAAGATGTACCATCCTTCCATCAACGAGTACCACCTCAGCGGACGCATGCAGCATCGCTCTCCCATGGCTTCTACGTTGTTCGATATGGATTGGGCAGAAACCACCCGCGAGAATATTTCCCACGTAGTTTACCGACCTTAAGTACCATGAATACCCGCCTCTTCACACTCGACTATTTGAGAGGCTTCGCCGCATTTGGCATCATGGTGTATCACTTTCTTTTTTGGCTGAACGGAGCATTTACATCCGACCAATTCATGGGGCGGGTTGGTGTTTATGGCGTTGCCATTTTCTATGTACTGAGTGGACTCACCTTGTATCACGTTTACGAGCCCTCGGAATCCGGAAAGCTATTTTCTGTATTCAGTTTCGCAAAGAAACGCATCTACCGCATTTTCCCCCTGCTCTGGTTGGTCACATTGTGTGCTATTATCTTATCGCGCAAAGTGCCCAATCTTGTGGATGTACTTCTGAATATAACAGGCTTATTCGGCTTTGTGAAGTGGGATGTTTATTTCTCGACCGGTGTATGGTCGATTGGCAATGAACTGGTCTTCTACAGTGTTTTTCCAATCCTATTGGCCGCAAGTTTGCGCATGCGAGGAGTGTTCTATTTTCTTTTAATGGCCCTTGCCATTTTGTATTCCTACTTCGCGTTTGGAGTAATTGATTCGAGTCGCCCGCTGTCGGAGCAGTGGCACGAATATGTGAACCCGCTTAACCAGATATTCCTTTTTGCTGCGGGCATAGCCATAGGACATTTCACGAAAAAACAACGCATATCGAACTCATGGAGCGCAATCATGATTGTCGTCGGATTGCTGCTATTCACCTTGTATCCCGCCGACGGAAATACCGTTCAACTTATTACGGGTGTCAACCGATGGGTGTTTACGCTTGCTTGTTTACTGGTATGTTTCGGGACCTATAAACTGAACGTTCGTACGCCGCAATTGATTCATCGCGCACTTTCCTTTTTGGGTGAAGCCAGTTATTCCGTCTATTTATTGCATCCGCTGGTATTTACGGTGTGGGCATTTCTATTTCATTGGGGCGAAGGCAAAGGCGTTGTTATACCTTGGCCATTGCTGCTGGTCATTCCAATTGGTATTACACTTGTGCTGTCTTATTTCGTCTACGAATACTTTGAAAAGTATTTTATGAGAAAGGGACGTCATTCGTCGCCCGGCTCTCCGTCGTAATTGCGCGATGGAAAGATCATCTCAAAGAGTGTAGGCATGCCATACGCACCACCAAAGGTTCCCCCCCGACCTCCTTCACCGGGCTTACCGGGAAGACCATCGCTATTATCGATTACCACACAAGGTATAAATGACTCTGTTTCCGGGGTACTTTGTATGGTAAGCTTTGCACCTATTCCACCGCGACCACCGCGACCACCTTGCCCACCGATTCCTGCTTTTTCGGGATCATCAAAAGGTGCCGCGCCGCCATCGCCTCCCCTACCGCCATCGCCTCCGTTGCCACCACGCGCAATGATTTCGAGCGAAAATTCTTCCGGTTTAAATTCCTTGCGGTAACCGATTCGTCCATTGTTGGCCTCAGCAACAATGCGAGCACCATCAGGCGACATAGTCAACGAAAGCGTTACCTCCGGGGCATCCATTCCCGGCATTCCATGAAAACCCTCAACGCCATCCATACCCCTTGGTGAACTCAACTGCTTTCGACCATCAGCTCCATCGGGTAACTTGAATTTCCACGTAGTATGAGCCGACCCTTGGAATGGAAAGACTTCTACATCATTCAACCAAGGTTTGGTCACCCAAAGTGCCGAAAGAGAAAACGTTTTTCGCTCGGAAATAGAAAACTCCGGCAACACTATTTGTCCATCATAGGAACGCTCATTGTTGTAGTAAAGAGCTACACTATCGCGCGGCACCAACGATCGAACATTGGACGCTTTGTATGAGTATCCCACTCCATTCGCCCACTCCAAATGCACAATAGGCTCAATCGATTTACCATAGCGAGGCTTCGTATTTTCAGGCAATACGACTTCTACCGATTGAATAGGAGGAATCTTGATTTCAAAAGAAGTTTTGGTCGATGCATTGTCGCGGTGTTGGGCGTAAATAACGAGCGTGTTGTTATTCTGACGCACCTTGTATAAATCGACATACCAACAATCGCCGTGCTGGGTAGCTTGCTCCGACGAGCATTGCAATTCGCGCCATGGAAGATTTCCATTCAGATAACCCGGCGTTCGACGCTTGCCACCATTGACATACGTGACCTCACATCCGAAAGCGAGTTTACCATCGAGGAACCAATAACCGGCTAAGTCCGGAAAA
>Ga0315902_10008130_pt1 | contig 14245 bp, 11 predicted proteins | sample LakEriMetagenome_9_FD_203523 | JGI IMG/M metagenome (GOLD analysis project Ga0315902, IMG submission 203523) | Freshwater fungal communities from buoy surface, Lake Erie, Ohio, United States - Buoy 12 MA117 | ecosystem: Environmental > Aquatic > Freshwater > Lake > Lake biofilm | place: USA... | reverse complement strand
ATTTTAGTACTTGTTCAATATCGTCAAAACGTTGTCCGTGTAATTTTTCCAGTTCGTCTAATCGTTCTGCAAGTTCTTGGTAGTTCATTGCCCATTGACGCATCATCACAAAAGCACGCATGATTTGAATGCTAGTTTTAATAGCGCTTTGAGAATTTAATACTGCACTGAGCATCGCAACACCTTGTTCAGTAAATGCAAACGGCAAGTATTTTGGAAAATTCCCTTGACCATTTTTAAACATCACAATTTGTGATCTTAGCGTATTCCATTCTTCCTTTGTTAAGGTAAACATAAAGTCTTCAGGAAAGCGATCTATGTTCCTGCGAACAGCTTGTTTTAGAACACGTGTTTCTACTTCATAATTTTTTGCAAGATCCATGTCTAGGATTACTTTTTTTCCTCTAATTTCGAGGATGCTGTTTTTAATTAATTCTAGTTCCATAATTCATTTTTACATGAATATACTAAAAATTAATCAATAATTAGATTAGATGTAAATCAAATATAATAATTTATGAAAACAAAAAAGGATCACTAATTAGTGACCCTTCGTATTATATAAATGATAATAAACTTAAAGCGTTCCACGCTTTTCTTGCTCACGTTCAATAGATTCAAAAAGTGCTTTGAAGTTTCCGGCTCCAAAACCTTTGGCTCCCATTCGCTGAATAATTTCATAGAATAGAGTAGGGCGGTCTTCAACGGGTTTGGTGAATATTTGTAATAAATATCCTTCCTCATCGGCATCAACTAAAATTCCGAGAGACATCAACTCATTTATATCTTCTTTCATTATGGACATGTGCTCGCCTAATCTTCCCGGAATTTCGTCGTAATAGGTTTGTGGTGGAGCAGATAAAAATTCAACACCACGTGCTCTTAATTGTCTTACCGTTGAAATGATATCATCCGTTGCTACAGCAATGTGTTGCGCTCCAGGTCCTTCATAGAAATCTAAATATTCCTCAATTTGTGAACGTTTTTTTCCTTCAGCCGGTTCGTTAATTGGGAATTTGATTCTTCCATTTCCGTTAGACATTACTTTCGACATTAAGGCTGAATATTCTGTATGAATTTGTTTGTCGTCAAATGATAAGAAGTTAACAAAACCCATTACATCCTCGTACCATTTTACCCATGTATTCATCTCTCCCCAACCCACATTTCCTACCATGTGATCTACAAATTTTAATCCTGTAGGAGCTGGATTGTAGTCTGATTCCCATTTTTGGAAGCCTGGTAAAAAGGGACCGTTGTAGTTTTTGCGTTCAACAAACATGTGAACCGTTTCTCCGTAGGTATAAATTCCAGCACGAACTACTTCACCATGCTCATCTTTTTCCACAATAGGCTCCATGAAAGACTTTGCTCCACGTTTTGTGGTTTCTTCCCATGATTTTTTTGCGTCATCTACCCAAAGTGCGATAACTTTAACTCCATCACCGTGTTTTTTAACATGCTCACCAATGGGAGAATCGCTTTTCAAGGCAGTTGTTAAAACCAAACGAATTTTATCTTGCTTTAACACATAAGATACACGATCTTTCAAGCCAGTCTCTAAACCCGCATAAGCATACGATTGAAAACCAAAAGCTGTTTTGTAATAATGTGCTGATTGCTTCGCATTACCAACGTAGAACTCAACATAATCAGTTCCTAAAAGTGGCAAGAAGTCCTGCGCATCTTCGAATATCTTTTCCAAACCGTATTCTACGTTTGAGACTTGTTTTTTTGTTTCTTCAGACATGTAAAAAAGTTTTAAATAAAGTTAATTAAAAAGTTAGAACAACCAAGAGTTCATGTAATCTGTCATTTCAACACCCAGGGCTTGCTTCGTGAGTTTTAAGGGTTTGAATGTATCAATCATTACCGCAAGTTCTTGTGTTTCCTTTTGACCAATGCTTCTTTCGTAAGCACCTGGATGTGGTCCGTGTGGGATTCCTGCTGGATGAAGTGTAATTTGACCTTTGTCCACATGATTTCGACTCATAAAATCGCCATCCACGTAATACAATACTTCATCTGAATCAATATTACTGTGATTATACGGCGCTGGAATAGAATCTGGATGATAATCATACAAGCGTGGAACGAACGAACAGATTACGAAAGCACTTGTTTCAAACGTTTGATGCACAGGAGGTGGTTGGTGAACGCGACCCGTAATTGGTTCGAAATTGTGGATCGAAAAGGCGTACGGAAAATTATACCCATCCCAACCAACGACATTGAAAGGATGATGTGCATAGACGTAATCATACATCGTATCTTCTTTCTTGATTTTTATCAGAAATTTTCCGTTCTCGTTGTGTGTTTCTAATGCATGTGGTGGACGAATATCTCGCTCACAGTAAGGAGAATGTTCTAATAATTGTCCAAACCAGTTTCTGTATCGTTTAGGTGTGTAGATTGGATGAAACGATTGTATAATCAACAAACGATTATCTTCTGACTCAAAATGCATTTGATAAATCATCCCACGAGGAACAACTAAATAATCTCCGTACGAAAAATCAATATTCCCAAGCTGAGTTTTTAACGTTCCACTTCCTCGGTGAATAAAAATCACTTCATCAGCATCAGCATTTTTGTAGAAATAATCCGTCATTGACTTTTTTGGAGCAGCCAATTCAATGTAAACATCATTATTCACAAGCATTGGAGTTCTACTTTCTAAATAATCATCTTTGGCCTCTACATTAAATCCTTGCAAACTCCTCATTTGCATGTTTTTATCCAAACCAATTTCTGGCGCAACCGATTTTTTTTGCGTAATTTCTAACACTGCTGTTGGCGGTTGAACATGATAGAGTAGGGAAGACATGCCATCAAAACCAATGGTTCCAAATAACTGTTCGTAATAAATTCCTCCTTCCGGATTTTTGAACACAGTGTGTCTTTTGGGTGGAATATTTCCTAACGAGTGATAAAAAGGCATATTTCTAAGTTTAATTTAGTAAAGTTCAAAAAACCAATTTACTGATTTTTATGCAAATTAAATCAATGCAATGATAACAAGAAATGATTTTTATCAGTTTTGTTAAAAACCAAAATCAAGAGTTTATTTCGTTCTTCCGGGATACACTTTTAACGCCTCTTCCAGACATTTAACAGCTTTCTTCAATGAATCTTGATTTAACACATAAGCCAATCGAGCTTCTTGTTTTCCTAGTCCTTTCGTAGCATAGAATCCACTTGCTGGTGCCATCATCACAGTTTGACCATCAAAAGAAAATTCTTCCAACAACCATTGACAAAATTTATCGGCATCATCAACCGGGAATTTAGCAACAGCATAAAAAGCCCCTTTGGGTTTTGGACAAAAAACTCCTTCGATTGAATTAAGCCCATCTACGAGTATATTTCTTCGTTGAACGTATTCATTTACAACATCATCAAAATAACTTTGGGGAGTTTGTAACGCAGCCTCTGCAGCAAATTGATCAACTGTAGGCGGAGAAAGACGTGCTTGACCAAATTTCAATGCAGCTGCCATCACATCTTTGTTTCTTGTTACCATAGTTCCAATACGAGCCCCACACATGGAATAGCGTTTAGAAACTGAGTCAATCATAATTACATTATCATCAATACCTTCTAAATTCATGGTTGAAAACGGAACTGCTCCTTCGTAACAGAATTCGCGGTAAACTTCGTCCGAAAACAAGAACAAATCGTGACGCTTAACAATTGCAGCCAATTGCTCTAATTCTTCTTTTGAATATAAATATCCTGTTGGATTTCCAGGATTACAGATTACGATTGCCTTCGTTTTGGAAGTGATTTTTTTCTCAATTTCCTCAACCGGTGGCAAGGCAAAACCAGTTTCAATAGATGCGGTAACAGGAACAACAGTCAATCCTGCCATAACAGCAAAACCATTGTAATTCGCATAAAATGGTTCAGGAATAATGACTTCATCACCTGGGTTACACGTAGTCATTAATCCAAAAATCAAGGCTTCAGATCCGCCAGTTGTCACCAATAAATTATCAGGAGTTACGTGTATTCCTATGGATTGATAGTAAGTTGCTAATTTGTTTCTATAGGATTCAAAACCAGCAGAGTGACTGTATTCTAGTACCCGTGGTTCGAAATTGTGAATGGCATCAAGTGCAACTTGTGGAGTTTCAATATCCGGTTGCCCAATATTAAGGTGATAAACAATTTTTCCTTCTTTTTTGGCTTTTTCAGAATAGGGTACCAATCTTCGAATCGGTGAAGCTGGCATCTCAACTGCTTTTTTAGAAATAACTGGCATTTTGAATAATTTTTTGACAAAAGTAATTCGAATATTGAAAAAAACGAATCGAAAATTTATTTCCTAAGTGAAATTAATCGATTCATTTCATCGCGAAGTCTAGCAGCTTCAATAAAATCAAGTTCTTTAGCCGCTTTTTCCATCGCTTTTTTAGTTGATTTTATTTCTTTTTCCAATTGATCTTGCGTAAAATAACTTTCTGTGCTATCAGCTGCAAGTTGCAGAGCGTTTGAACGTTCGTATTGCGCCATTCTTGTCGTTGTATCTCCATCAGCGACTTTAGTCGATTCCAATATCTTTTCTTTCGATTTATTCAACGGAGTAGGAGAAAGCCCATGTTTTTCATTGTATTCGATTTGTATACTTCTCCTTCGATTTGTTTCATCAATCGTTCGCTCCATGGATTTTGTCATTTTATCGGCATACATGATTACAAATCCATTGACATTTCGAGCAGCACGACCAACCGTTTGAACTAACGATCGCTCATTTCTCAAAAATCCTTCTTTGTCTGCGTCTAAAATAGCTACAAGGGAAACTTCAGGTAAGTCGAGGCCTTCTCGCAAAAGATTTACTCCAATCAACACATCAAATTCGCCCAATCTTAATTCTCTCAAAATTTCAACTCGTTCGATGGTATCAATTTCCGAATGTATATAACGACATTTGATTCCCATCCGATCCAAATATTTTTGAAGTTCTTCAGCCATTCTTTTTGTCAACGTTGTAACCAAGGTGCGCTCATCAACGGCAATTCTTTTTTGAATTTCCTCCATCAAATCATCAATCTGATTTAAACTTGGACGCACTTCAATTACAGGATCTAAAAGTCCGGTTGGACGAATTACCTGTTCCACCAAAATTCCTTCAGATAACTGAAGTTCATAGTCAGCAGGAGTTGCTGAAACAAATATCACTTGATTGAGAAGTCCTTCAAATTCTTCAAATCGCAAAGGTCTATTGTCAATTGCTGCCTGAAGACGAAAACCGTAATCCACCAAATTTATTTTGCGCGCTCGGTCTCCGGCATACATACCTCTAACTTGAGGTATCGTGACATGACTTTCATCAATAACCATCAAAAAATCTTTTGGGAAATAATCTAAGAGGCAGAAGGGTCTTTCACCTGGTTCTCTGCCGTCAAAGTAACGCGAATAATTCTCAATTCCAGAACAATATCCCAATTCGCGAATCATTTCAAGATCGTATGAAACTCTTTCCTCAAGACGTTTTGCTTCGAAAATTTTATTTTCAGTTTTGAAATTTTCAACTTGAAGAACCATGTCTTCAAATATCAAATCTACTGCGCGCTTGGTATTTTCAGGACTTGAAACGAAAATATTAGCTGGATAGATATTTATCTCGTCGTAAGTTTCAATGACAATTCCAGTTTCTGGTTCAAATGCAGAGATTCGTTCAATTTCATCTCCCCAAAATTCAATTCGTAAACCATAATCGGCATAAGCAAGGAATATTTCTACTGTATCACCTTTTACTCGAAACGATCCTCTGTCAAAATCTAAGTCCGTCGCACGTCGATATAAATTTTCAACCAAACGAAAAAGAAACTTGTTTCGGGAATAATTTTCACCTTTTTTAATAAATAAGATGCTTTTTTGAAATTCGTTTGGATTACCAATACCATAAATACAGGAAACTGAAGCGACTACGAGTACATCTTTTCTTCCAGAAAGTAGGGCAGAGGTGGCTGAGAGTCTTAATTTCTCAATCTCATCATTAATTTGAAGGTCTTTTTCAATGTATGTATCTGTTGTTGGTAAATATGCCTCTGGTTGATAGTAATCATAGTAGGACACAAAATATTCAACCGCGTTATTCGGAAAAAACTGTTTGAATTCGCCATATAATTGTGCTGCGAGTGTTTTGTTGTGTGATAGAATTAATGTTGGTCGATTGATTTCTTCAATTACATTAGCTACGGTAAATGTTTTTCCACTACCGGTAACGCCAAGTAAGGTTTGTGCAAAAACATGTTGATTTAGCCCATTTACCAATTGCTTGATTGCCTCAGGTTGATCACCCGTTGGTTGAAAATCAGAAACAATTTTAAAATCCATAAGAGAATTAGGATTTTATGTAGTTAAAGTAAGCGTCCAATGTTTCGGCGTTCAGTTCTCTAGGTGTTTGAATTTCAAGTAATTTAGGTCGTTGATTTAAAGCTTCAGAAAAGAAATCAGTTAGGACTGTTTGTAATCCAAATTTTGAATTTACCGATTGATAATTGATATGGAATGATTTGCAAATACCTTCTGCATTTGTTTCGTGAGTTGCTTCGAAAAACTCATCACGTTGAGGGGAAGTAGAAGGACCAGAAATAATTCGAAAAATTCCTCCTCCAGAATTGTTGATTAAAATTATTCGAAGATTTTTACCTAGGTATTTATTCCACAAAGCATTACTATCGTAGAAAAACGAAACATCTCCCGTAATGAGCACATGAAGCTTTTCTTGATTTGCAACAGATGCCCCAACCGCTGTACTTGCGCTTCCATCAATCCCACTTGTACCTCTATTACCAAAGTAATCGACTTTGTGAATAGGATCAAATAGCTGACAATAGCGAACTACTGAACTGTTAGCCATGTGCAGAACTGACTGTTCGGGCAAATATTGAAAAATGTAATCAAAGACTTGGAGATCAGAAAAATCTACTTGATCCAAGTATTCAATGGATTTGTCTTTTGCAATAAAATCTTTTTGCCTCCATAAAGAAGCATAATTATTTGTGCCTAATTCAATAGGCTGATTTTGTAGTTGTTTGAAAAATGAAGTTGGATGTAATTTGAAAACATGGGAAATACATTGATAGGTGTCCATATATGGAAATGAATGACCAATTTTCCAATGTTGGTTAGGTTTATTTTTTCTTAAAAAAGTTTTAATTTTTTTAGAAACAATCGCGTCTCCTAATGTAATCAAAACATCTGGGATGAATTTTTGAATTTCATTTTCAGAAATCATATTTAAAGTCCGATCAATACAATGAACAAAATTTGTATCGGTTAAATTTGACGTATTTTCGACAAGTACAGCAATATTGGTATTTTTGGCAAAATCAGCGAGTAATTTTTCGAGTAAATCATTTGGGTTCATTTGTCCGCAAAGAATTAAAACTCTTCCGGACATAGACTTTGTTATATGATGAAGTGTTTGATGATCTAAAACTGAGTCACTCTCAATAAATTCAACTCGAGAAAAAGAAAATTCATCAATTTCTTGGACATCATACAAGGGTTCATGTAATCCGACGTTAATGTGGATTGGGCCTCTCCACGGATTCGTTAAATAGGAAAACGCTTGATTTAGTTCACGATTTGCGTACCAATTGTATTCGCTTGAATCAATATTGTCAGATAATTCGGCAACATGATGCACATGATCTCTTAAAACATTTATTTGTCGAATGGTTTGTCCATCTCCTTGATCAATCCAATTTTTGGGTCTATCAGCTGAAATAACAATCAATGGGAGTTGTCTGTAGTAAGCCTCGGAAACTGCCGGCGAAATATTTTGAATAGCTGAACCAGAAGTACAAACAATTACCACAGGCTCTTTTAATTGATCAATCATTCCAAGTGCGTAAAACGCAGCAGAACGCTCATCATGAATAACATAGGTTGAAAATTCAGGATGATTGTCAAAGGCTATGCTAAAAGGTGCGTTTCTTGACCCGGGACAAACAATAACATGTTTAGCCTTGTAAGAATGACACGCTTCTACAATTTTTCGAACTATTAATTTATTACTTGAAATCATTTAGTTTAATATCTTGAATAACAGTTAGTAATGTTTTACTTTTGCGTTCAGTTTCTTGCCATTCAAGTTCAATATTTGAATCTTTTGTAAAACCACCACCAACATATAAAAATGCTTCGTTTTCTTGAAGTTGACAACAACGCAAGTTAACAAAAAGTTTGGTATGATCAGGAGACACATAACCTAAAAATCCTGCATATAAAAATCGATTGTAATTTAAATCATGATTTTCGATAGCTTCAATTAATTCTACAGCCAATTGTTGTGGAAGACCACTAACAGCAGGAGTAGGGTGGAGTGCTGTGGCAAGTTCTAAGGGAGTTCTATTTCCAAGATCAAAACTAATATCTGTTCTCAAATGCTTAACTGGACCAGCTTCAAAAGAGTAGGGGCCCTGGGTATCAATTTCTGTGATTCCTTGTTCAGTAATTGTTTCGATGATAAAATCAGTTACATATTGTTGTTCATTTAATTCTTTTTTATCCCAAACTTCTTGATTTTCGATTGATTTAGTACCAGCTAATGACATGGTAAATACATTTTGTCCATGAATTTCAAGTAAAATTTCAGGAGAAGCACCAAGCCAGGTTCCAAAAAGGGGAGAGCTAGCTAAATAAACAAATGCTTTAGGGTATTTTTCACAAAGATTTTTGAAAAACGTGAATGTGTCATCTTTCAAAAAATCGATCTTCTTAACACGTGAAAAAACAGCTTTTTTCATTCCCAATTCATTCATTGCTTTTAAGAATAATTCTGCATTTCTCATGTATTTAGGATAGTCAATAACTTCAGGAAAATTATTGCTGTAATGCCAATCGCTCAAGGCTTTTCCGGATAGATTATCTGGATGAAATTGATATAAATTTTCACTTCGAAAGTCTGAAATAACAAAGGAATTCAAATCTGGAGTAACCTTTTCTAATATTGAAAATCTACCCAAATTCTGAACAATTTCATGTCCTGGAAAACGATATGCGAGGTAATCAGTCACACTTAATTCGATTTTTTTTGAATTATCATAACAGTTAATCGACCCGTGCAAACTAATTTATCGGTTTTTTCATCAAAAACATCAACTTGCCAAAGGTGAGTACTTTTTCCCGCATGAATGATTTTACCAATTGCTTTTACAAATCCTGATCGAACACTTGAAACATGGTTAGCGTTTATTTCAAGTCCAACTGGAGCTTCTTTTTCTAAATCAATTAAAAGCGTTGATCCCATTGATCCAATACTTTCAATTAACGCCATGCTAGCGCCTCCGTGTAAAAGTCCCATTGGTTGATGCGTTCGATGATCGACCGGCATTCTTGAAATGACGTAATCTTTTCCAATTTCAACACATTCAATACCTAAAACTTCCATGAGTGTATTCTTATTCATGGAATTAACAGACTCGATAGATACTTGTTTTAACATGATACAAAAGTAATTTTCTTATCCGGGTGTACAAAGTAGAACAAGGAATATTTATACTATTTGATATCAAATAATTCTATTTAACATAATATTAATTATATAACATTCGATATAAATACAAAACGCTAATTTTACATAACTTAAATATTCTAAAATGTATAAAATATTGTTTTCTATTCTTCTACTAATATCTTTTGTTTCAAAAAGTCAAACAAGACACCAACTACCAACTAAAGAAGTTGTTGTAACTCCTTATTGGGGAACAATTGTAAGTGGTTATGTTGATCAAGGAGCTTTTGTTAATTTTACCGGGCCGGCTTTAATATATACATTTGGTAAATCACAAATTGCAATGGGAATGTTACCATCTATTCGAATTAAAAAAGACTCTGGAACAACAACAAAAAATTCAATTATAACGCCAACATTAGGATTTGGGATAACCTTTAATTATAAAGCAATAGCTTTTCAAGTCCCTGCTTATTATACAAATAAATCTACGACAACTAATGGTCATTGGAATATTGGACTAGGAATAGGATTAAAACTAAGCGCCTTAAAATTCAAAAAAGAATCATAATTTATAATCGTTCCAACGGTGTTTTAACACCATCAACCAAGGAATAACAAGCTAATTTGTCTTTAAAAACTGAGGATTTAAAAATGGATCTGTTTAAAAGCATTCTAACACATTCCTGAATTCCTTCAACGATCGACGGATGTGGATGAATTAATTCGGATAATACCTCAATTGGCATATTTAATTTTACTAAAAGTCCAATTGCTTGAATTGCTGTTGACGCATGCGCCCCAACAACACGCATCCCCAAAATTCTCATTTCCTTATCATTTGTCACAATGATTTTGAAAAACCCTTGTGTTTGCCTCATTGCTATAGCTCTCGTAATGAGTGAATAATCAAGCTTAACAACTTTAACAGGAATATTTTGTTCAATGGCTTGTTGTTCATTCATACCCACCGCTGCAACTTCAGGATTTAAGAACATGATAGTACAAACATTATCATAATTTAATCTTTCAGGTTTATTACCAAATGCTTTTTCAACGGCATGACGCGCCTCGATTTCTCCCATATTTACAAGTGCAATTCGACCGGATACGTCGCCAACAGCGTAGATATTCGGAATATTAGTACGAGTATCATCATCACCGATATGCACACCTCTCCTAGACATAGTTACCCCAGCATTTTCCAATCCTAAATTTTCAATATTTGGCTGTCTACCAATAGATAGTAATGCTTTTTCAACTCGAATAACTTCACGGCTTCCGTCAGGATAAGATAATTCGTATTCAACCTCTCCATCTACCTTTTCAATACGTTCCAATTTAGCACTTGAATGAATGACCACTCCCCTTTTCGTTAGATTGTTCGCAACAAGCTTTGAAATATCTATATCTTCAAATGGTAAAATATGATCTTGTCTATCTATTATATATACTTTTGTTTTTCCAAAATTTGAAAATATGGTTGCATATTCACAACCGATTACTCCGGCTCCAACTATTACCAAGCTTTTCGGAAAATCTTCAATATTATCGATTCCGTCACTCGTTAATATTACTTTTTCATCAACTTCGATGTTCGCTAATTTTCTTGGTCGACTTCCCGTAGAAAGTATAATATTATCTCCCCAAATTGTTTTATCTTCACCTTCGTGAGAAATCAAAACCTCATGTTGTGATAACAATTTACCAAATCCACGTTCGTATGTAAGTAATTTGTTCATTGTTTCTGTTTGAAGCAATTTTATATGAGAAGAATATTGAAATTTACGTTCAAATATTGCTTCAGCTAAATTTTGTTTGACATCTTCCCAACTGATTTCAAATTTACTTCTACCCTTGGAAACAATCATATCATTTACATCTCGAGTTCGTCGTGATAATTCCCACAAGGTTTTTGAAGACAATGCGCCGTTGTAAACACCTGCTCCACCAACCTTATCTTTTTCTATTAAGCAAACGCGTTTACCAAAGTCAATTCCTCTCATGGCTGCAGCATAACCGGCTGGCCCCCCTCCTATCACGATTAAATCAAAACGTTCCATATTATTTGTAAATTCGTTGTAAATATAGAAAATCACAAGTTAAATGAATAAATAATATTTAATCGTGAACGAAAAGGATAGAAAAAGTATTCAAAAGGCTCAGGCTGAATTCAAGTCCAATAAAAAGATTATCAATGGTTTAAAAAAACGGAAACCAAATGATATTGATAATTATTTTAATGATACTCATGAGGTAGAATTTCGTAAAATGGATTGCCTTACCTGTTCCAATTGTTGTAAAACAACAAGTCCTATTTTTAGAGATGCGGATATTCGTAGGATATCCAAATTTTTAAAAGTAAAAGAAAGTAGATTTGTTGACGATTACCTCAGAATGGATGAGGATCAGGATTATGTACTGAAAAATTCTCCTTGTTTATTTTTATTGAATGATAATACCTGTTCGATCTATGAAGTGCGTCCACTTGCATGCAAAGAATATCCTCATACCAATCGAAAAAACATGCACCAAATATTGGATTTAACCCTGCTTAACTCGGTCATTTGCCCAGTTGTAGCAAGAATATTAGACTCCATTAACCATACTCAAAATAACCAATAATGGAATTAAAAGAAACGCAACAATATCAACTTTTCCGAAAACTTTATATCAAGAATTTAAATCAATTAAATCAAGATAATCACAAAATTATTATCAGTTATTTCGGTGTAATAAATGAAGATTTTATCCATGAATTAATCGAAGGTCTTGAACGCTTCCTAATTGAACGTAAAATTGAAACAAATAGGATTAAAAACTTATATACAATAGCTTTACAATCCTTAAATAACATGAATTTATACGGTGAAAGAGATTGTGAAAATCAAAAGCTTATTTCGTTTTTTGTGAGTATTTACAATGATCGTATTCATGTCATCACGGCAAATTTAATTCAAAAAGACAAACAGGATTTTTTAACTGAATATTTGACTAAAATTAACGATATGGAATCAACACAGTTGAAAGATTTTTACAACAAAGCAATTCAAAATTCATTCACGTCGAAAGATAAGAATGGTATTGGATTAATTTCAATGCGTTATTTCTCAGATGAACGTTTACAATTTTATTTCAAAGAATCATCTGATCTGTTAATATTTTCAATACAGATGTGTTAGTTCAATTGAATTAGTTCGTCTTGCACAAACGAAGCTAAATCTTGTATATGTTCTTTTGAAAAATTAAATTGAACTCCTGCTGATTCATAGATTTCAGGAATTGACTTTGTATAACCTAACTTAAGCGCTTCTTTATATTGCTCGATAGCATTCTCATAATTTGTCTTACTATTTTTCCAAATGCTTAATGCCCCGAGTTGAGCTATGCCATATTCAATATAATAAAATGGAACTTCGAATAAATGCATTTGTCTTTGCCAACTCGTATCTCGAACTTCTTCGTATCCTTCCCAATCGGTCAAACCTGTTCCAAATCTTTGCGACAAATTAATCCAGCTTTGTTTTCTTTCGTCAATGTTATGAGAGGGATTTTCGTAAACCCAATGTTGAAAGGCATCAATTTGTGCGATCCAACACAAAGTACTTAATATATCTTCTAAATGTTCTTTGATTGCTCTTTTTCTGTCTGATTCTTTTGGGTAAAATTCATCCCAAAAGTTTATGGTTAGCAGTTCCATAGACATCGAAGCTAATTCGGCAACCTCAGAAGGGAGATTTTTAAAAGCAGTCAATTCTAAATCTCTCGAAATAAATGAATGTATAGCATGCCCCCCCTCATGAATCATGGTAATTAAATCTCGATGAGTACCAACAGCATTCATAAAGATAAAGGGCGCACCGATTTCATACAATGGGTAATTATATCCACCTGGAGCCTTGCCTGGTTTCGATTCAAGGTCTAAATGTCCCATTGAATCCAATGTTTCAATACATTCAGAAAAATAAGAATTGACTTTATTGAACATGTTTCTTGTTCCATTAATTAAATCGATACTATTTTCAAAAGGTTTTAATGGTTCTTTTCCATTAGGATCGATAGCTAAATCCCAAGGCTTAAATTTAGCTTTACAAAGTTTTTGAAGTTTATTTAATTGAATCTCTTTTACCAGTGGTACAATACATTTTTCAATACTTTCATGAAAATCAAAGCAGTCTTCTTTGGTATAATCGAATCTACCTAAAGATTGAAATTTATAATCTCGAAAATTAGAAAACCCAGCATTGACAGCTAATTGATGTCTTTTTTCAATTAAATCGGAATATAAATCATTGAGTTTGATAATGTCCTGTTTTCTTCGGTTACTCATTTTTTCGAACACTTCTTTTCTTATCTGTTCATCGTTTTCTTTTAACAGAGATGCCGCTTTTTGCATCGTGATAGTCGTTCCATTGTATTCAATTCCTTGAGCTCCACTGATGCTTCCAAATTGTTGACTTTTCTCGTTCAATTCTGCTTCTATTGGAATATTTTCTTCTCTAAAAAGTTTTACCGCTGTCTCTACTGAACGAAAATAAATGGAATAAGCATCATCCGATTTTAGATCATGAATAAATTCACATTCTAGCATTTTTTTATTTAATTGATCATCTAATGGAGCAAGTTTTGGTTGAATTTCAGAAACGAAGTATTGAAAAGACTTCGTAAATTCTTCATTTGATGTATCTATAGTCATTTGTATATATCGCCACGCAAGATTTTCCTCAAGGAATGCATCTATTTCGCTACGATTTTTCATCCATACTTTTAAATCAT
>Ga0315902_10008129_pt1 | contig 14245 bp, 15 predicted proteins | sample LakEriMetagenome_9_FD_203523 | JGI IMG/M metagenome (GOLD analysis project Ga0315902, IMG submission 203523) | Freshwater fungal communities from buoy surface, Lake Erie, Ohio, United States - Buoy 12 MA117 | ecosystem: Environmental > Aquatic > Freshwater > Lake > Lake biofilm | place: USA... | reverse complement strand
ACCGGGATCGAGATCAGGTGGATGAGCGTGAGGCCAAGGCCGATGGCGATCGGCGCAAAGCCCGCGGGCGCCCCCTTCGAGGTCGCGCCGAGGATGATCATCAGGAAGGCCGCCGTCAGCACGACTTCCGCCACGATCACCGCAATCATCGAATAGCCGCCCGGCGACAGCTCGCCAAAGCCGTTCGAGGCAAAGCCGCCGGCCGTCCAACCGGGCGCGCCCGAGGCGATGAAGAACAGCACCGCCGCAGCGACCAGACCACCCAGAACCTGCGCGATCCAGTAGGGCACAAGCTCGCCCCAGCCGAACCGCCCGGCGACGGCCAGACCCAGCGACACCGCCGGGTTGAAATGCCCGCCCGAGATATGCCCCACCGCATAGGCCATGGTCAGCACCGTCAGGCCGAAGGCCAGCGAGACGCCGACGAAACCGATGCCAAGCTCGGGATAGCCGGCCGCCAGCACCGCGCTGCCGCAGCCTCCGAAGACCAGCCAGAACGTGCCGAAGAACTCGGCCGCCAACTTGTTCATGATTTTCCACCCTTCCGTCATTTGTTTTGGTGTTGCCTCCCGCCGACCTTGCGACGGCAGAAGCATAACTGCAATCATCGGCACCTATTGGCTGTGGCGCAATCGGCCTCTGGCACTATATCCGGTGCAGATGACTTTGCGCCACAGACCGATTGCCCGCCAATGCCGGCCCTTGGCCCGGGGCAGTTTACGGTCCGTCCCGGCCGGGCAGCCTGGCTCAGAGGCCACCCATCGCCCGCAGCAGCGCCACGATCTCCTCGACCCCCTTGCCATGGCGCAGGCTGGCAAAGACGAAGGGCCGCCCCTCGCGCATCCGCGCCGCATCCCGCTCCATCACCTCAAGCGAGGCGCCAACATAGGGCGCGAGATCGGTCTTGTTGATGACAAGGATATCCGACCGCCGGATCGCCGGCCCGCCCTTGCGCGGGATCTCCTCCCCCGCCGCCACGTCGATGACATAGATGGTCAGGTCGGCCAGTTCGGGGCTGAACGTGGCCGACAGGTTGTCCCCCCCGCTCTCGATCATCACGAGGTCGAGCCCCGGATGGCGCGCCCGCATCTCGGCCACGGCGGCGAGGTTGATCGAGGCATCCTCCCGGATCGCCGTATGCGGACAGCCGCCTGTCTCAACCCCCATGACCCGGTCGGCGGGCAGGATCTGCATCCGCATCAACGCCTCTGCATCCTCCTGGGTATAGATGTCGTTGGCGATGACGGCGACCGACATCTCGTCCTTCAACCTGCGCGCCAGCGCGGCCGTCAGCGTGGTCTTGCCCGCGCCGACCGGGCCGCCGATGCCAAGCTTCAATGGTCCGTGGGGCGAAGCCATGTCCCGATCTCCTGCCAGGGTCGTCCGCGCCGGGTCATGACCTGAACATCCGCGGCTCCATCTCCTCGTGCCGCATCGCGGCGATGTCCATCGCAAAAGCCGCGCCGCCGATCCCGTCCGGACCGGCCAGGTCGGCCGCCTCGGCGACCACCACGCAGACCGGCGCCAGACCGGCCAGCACCCGCTGCGCCTCGGTCTGGCCCAGTGGCATCAGCCGCTGCGCCGCCTGCACGAGGTTTCCGGCCACGGCCTGAAGATAGAGCGTCGCGACCGTCACCTCCGGCAGCCCCGCCAGCGCCGCCGCCCGCCCGACGGCGACCGGATAGGGCATGTCGGGCATGTCGAACGCCCAGACCGCCCGCGTCACCGCGCCAAAGGCCGCGCCCTGCCCCATCGTCTCGGCCAGCCGCTCGCGCGACGGCGCCAGCGCCGCGGCAAGCGCGGCGATCTCCTCCAGCGCCGCGCCCTCGGCCCGGGCCGCAGCGATCAGCAGGATCGCATCCGTCCGCCCCGCGCCTGCCGTCAGCATCACCTCAAGCCAGTCCGCAAGGCTTGCCCCGTCGCGCACCGCCCCGTCGCGCACCGCCTGTTCCACCCCGTGCGACCAGGCAAAGGCCCCCACCGGATAGGCCGGCGACAGCCACTGCGCGACCGTCAGCAGTGCTTCAGCCCGCATCCCGCCCCAGCCCCGCCAGCACATCACCGTCATCCGGGTGCCCATGCGCATGGCCCATGGTCCGACCCTCGCCATAAGCCCCGCCCTCGGGCAGGAAGGGCGCGCGCACATCCCTGACCACCGCGCCCAGCCCCGTCAGCATGCCCCGCAGCACATGATCGCGCCGGATCAGCAGCCGGTCCGGCCCGATCTGGCAGGGCGCATGGCGGTTGCCGATATGCCAGGCCAGGCGGGCAAGATCGCCAGCCACCTCGATCAGGTCCTCCTCGGCCGCAACGACCCCGATCAGCCGCCCGTCATCCAGCAGGAAGGCATCGCCGCCGTTCAGCCCGACCGTCTGCGGCAGGTCGGCCAGGAACGCCTCGCCCCCCTGCGTGACCAGCCGCCGCCGCCGCAGCTGCCGCGCGTCGAAGTCCAGAAGGACCACATCCCCCGGCACGCCCCCGACCGGCGCCCTCAGGATCGCGCGCGCGCAGGCCAGATCCGCCGCCATCGGTCCCGCCCCGTCAGAACAGGAAATAGCGCTGCGCCATCGGCAGCACCTCGGCGGGCGCGCAGGTCAAGAGCACGCCATCCGCCCGCACCTCATAGGTCTCGGGATTGACCTCCACCTTGGGCAGCGCATCGTTGAGCTTAAGCGACCGCTTCCCGATCCCGCGCGTGTTGACCACGGGCACCGTCTCCTTGGCCAGACCATAGCGCGCCCGCACCCCCTCGGCCTCGGCCGCCGCGCTGACAAAAAGCACCGCCCCCCGCTCGACCGACCGGCCATAGGCGCCCCACATGGGGCGGGAATAGACCGGTTGCGGCGTCGGGATGCTCGCATTCGGATCGCCCATCTGCGCCACCGCGATCGTCCCGCCGATCAGCACCATCTCGGGCTTCACGCCAAAGAAGGCCGGGTTCCACAGCACGAGGTCGGCCCGCTTGCCCGGCTCGACCGATCCCGTCTCGTGCGAGATGCCATGCGCGATGGCCGGGTTGACCGTGTATTTCGCCACATAGCGGCGCACCCGCAGATTGTCGTTCGCCCCCTGCTCCTCGGGCAGGCGGCCGCGCTGCACCTTCATCTTGTGGGCCGTCTGCCAGGTGCGGATGATCACCTCGCCCACCCGCCCCATCGCCTGACTGTCGCTGGCGATGATGCTGAAGGCCCCCATGTCGTGCAGGATATCCTCGGCCGCAATCGTCTCGCGCCGGATGCGGCTTTCGGCAAAGGCCACATCCTCGGGGATCGACTTGTCCAGGTGATGGCAGACCATCAGCATATCCAGATGCTCGTCCACCGTGTTGACCGTGAAGGGCCGCGTCGGATTGGTCGATGACGGCAGCACGAATTCCTCGCCGCAGATGCGGATGATGTCGGGCGCATGCCCGCCGCCCGCGCCCTCGGTGTGAAAGGCGTGGATCGTCCGCCCCTTCATCGCGGCGACCGTATTCTCGACAAACCCGCTTTCGTTCAGCGTGTCGGTGTGGATCATGACCTGCACATCCATCGCATCGGCCACGCTCAGGCAGCAGTCGATGGCGGCGGGCGTCGTGCCCCAGTCCTCGTGCAGCTTGAGGCACGCCGCCCCCGCCCGCACCTGTTCCTCGAGCGCGGCGGGCAGCGATGCATTGCCCTTGCCCGCAAACATCAGGTTCATCGGGAATGCATCCGCCGCCTGCAGCATCCGCTCGATATGCCAGGGCCCCGGCGTGCAGGTTGTGGCCAGCGTCCCGTGGGCGGGCCCCGTGCCGCCCCCGATCATGGTCGTCAGTCCCGAATGCAGCGCATCGTCGATCTGCTGGGGGCAGATGAAATGGATATGGCTGTCGATCCCGCCCGCCGTCAGGATGCGCCCCTCGCCGGCAATCGCCTCGGTCCCCGGCCCGATGACGATATCCACCCCGGGCTGCGTGTCGGGGTTGCCGGCCTTGCCGATGGCCGCGATCCGTCCGCCCTTCAGCCCGACATCGGCCTTGTAGATGCCGGTCCAGTCGACGATCAGCGCATTGGTGATCACGGTATCGACTGCGCCCTCGGCGCGGGTCCGCTGCGACTGGCCCATCCCGTCACGGATCACCTTGCCGCCGCCGAACTTCACCTCCTCGCCATAGGTCGTCAGGTCGCGCTCGACCTCGATGATCAGATCGGTATCGGCCAGCCGCACCCGGTCCCCGGTCGTCGGTCCATACATGGCGGCATAATGGCGGCGCGAGATGGTGGCAGGCATGAAGGCTCCTCAGGTCAGTTGCGTGAAATGGGGCCCCTTCCCCGCGCGCTTGTCAAAGGTCAGCGTGGTCGTACAGCCCGCCGCGGCGTTCAGGGCGCCGATCAGATGGTCGGCAAAGCCCGCCCCGCCCATTTCATAGGCAGTCGTGGCCTCCAGCACCGCCGCGGGCGAAGCCAGCGCGATATCGGGACTGTCGACCATGGCGCGCAGAAACCGCGCCATCTCTTCCCGGACGATCCCGTATCTCCGTGTGGCGACCCAGACGAATTCGGCCAGAACGACATCGCCGATGAACGCCACACCACCCGCACCGGCCACGGCCCGGTCAACCGCCTCCGACTGCGCATCTGCCCCCGGGTCGATCCGCATCCATCGGATCAGCGCGTTGGTATCAAGCCCGATCACCACGCCCTGCCGCGTCCCGCGCCTGGTCGACGGCCGACACCAGGTCCCCATCCGTCAGACGCACATCCGACCGCAGCATGCCCCGCAATTCACTGGCCCGCGGCGACCTCCGGATCACGACCTGCCCGTCCGGGCCGATATCATAGGTCAGGCTGTCGCCGCTCTTCATCCCCAGCGCCTTGCGCACCTCGACCGGAAGGGTGATCTGGTGCTTCGACGTCATCTTGCCCTGAACGACCATCGCGACCTCCTTGCTCATCACGAATGTAAGGCAACACGACCGCTCCTTACAAGCACTCTTTCCTCCGCAAGTCCCTGCCCGACCATCGCCACCGCCGGGCAGACCGCCAACCCGCCCCGCCGTCTGGCTCTGCGCATGGCATCCCGGCCTCGGTCGTCGCCGCGCGGCACATTCGGGTCTTCTGGCTGGTCACGCCCGGAACCGCTCGTCCACCTCCACGCCCAGTGCGGCCGCCAGCGCATTGGTCTGGCTTGCCATCGCGATCACGGAAAGCAGTTCACCATGCTGGGCGGGCGTCATCCCCTTGGCCCTGGCCGCCGCCGTGTGGGAATGGATGCAATAGTCGCAGCCATTGGCCACCGACACGGCGACATAGATCATCTCCTTGACCAGCGGGTCGAGCGCGCCAGGCCCCATCACCTCCTGCAGCCGCCCCCAGACCGCCTCGAGCAAAGGGGGGTCGTTGCCGAGCACCCGCCAGAAGTTGTTCACGAAATCCGTGTTCCGCTTCCGGCGGATGTCGTCAAAGACCGCCCGCGCCCTTTCGTCCGCCTCCGCGTCCGACAGCGCGGGCAGTGTCGCCATCTCAGACCACCGCCATCACGCGCGCGGGCCCGCCGGTGCCGCCCTTGTGCTTGGGCGCGCCCACGAACACCGTCGCCCCTGCCGCCGGCAACTGGTCGAGCCCCGCGACATTCTCGATCCCGTAGCGCCCACCCGGCAGCCACGAGAAATGCACCGCGAAATCCGCCGAATTGCCGGGGTCGAGCGAGAGCGTATCGACCGCGATGCAAGCTACGTCCAGCCCGGCGAGCATGTCGGTCGCCGCCTTGGAAAAGCCTGGAAAGGCAAAGGCCCCCTCGGGATTGTTGCGATAGGCCGGATCGCCCACCTTGGCCGCCCAGCCCGAATGCATGGCGACACAGGCACCCGCCGGAATGTCGCCGTTGGCGCTGACAAAGGCCTCGATATCGGCAGGCTCGACCATCGCGTTGGGGTCCTCCGCGGCCTTCGCCGTGATGTCGACGATGCAAAGCGGGCAGACCAGCCGCTCGGGCGGCAGCGCATCGACCGAGGTGCCGTCGGCGGTGAAATGCAGCGGCGCGTCGATATGCGTGCCGGTATGTTCAAAGATCGTCAGCTTCCAGAGCTGGTAGCCCGAATCCTCGAACTTCACCGCCGGATCGAAGATGATGCCGGGATTGCCGTCGAAGGTCGGGAAGGCCCCGTCATAGCCATGCGTCATGTCCACGACCCGCCCCGCCGCCTGCGCCATCAGCGGCCGCGCAGAAATCAGCCCCGCCGCGACCGACGCTGCCCCCACCGCCGCCGCCCCGGTAAAAAGCTTGCGGCGCGACAGCATGGTCTCCTTCACGCCCTCGATGATGCAGGTATTGCACATGGTTCCGGTCCTTTCCCCTTCAGCCGCCCGCGCGGCCCATGGCCATGATCGTCGCGCGCCCCCGGCCTCCGCGTCAAGCCCGCCGCACCGCGACCCGGGGGCTCAGAGCGCGCCCATCACCCGCCCGTTGAAGCCAAAGATCACCCGCGCCCCCCCGACCGGGATCAGCCGCACCTCGCGCCGCTGGCCGGGCTCGAACCGCACCGCCGTGCCCGCCGCGATGTCAAGCCGCATCCCCAGCGCCGCCGCGCGGTCGAAATCGAGCGCGGGGTTCGTTTCGGCGAAATGGTAATGCGACCCCACCTGCACCGGCCGGTCCCCGGTATTGGCCACCATCAGCACCACCGCCTCGCGCCCGGCGTTGAGCACGATCTCGCCCTCCGCCGTCATCACCTCGCCCGGTATCATCGCCATGCCCTGCCCGCCTTGTCCTTCCGGTCCGCAATTTCCGGGTGAATCCGATGCCTCCTAACGGATCGGCTCGTGCACCGTCACAAGCTTGGTCCCGTCCGGAAACGTCGCCTCCACCTGCACCTCGGGAATCATCTCGGCCACGCCCTCCATGACCATCGCACGGGTCACGACCTGCGCGCCCGCCTCCATCATGTCGGCGACCGACCGCCCGTCGCGCGCGCCCTCGACCACCGCATCGGTGATCAGCGCCACCGCCTCGGGGTAATTCAGCTTCACCCCGCGGGCGAGCCGCCGCCGCGCCACCTCGGCCGCCATCGCGACCAGAAGCTTGTCCTTCTCTCTCGGTGTCAGCTGCACGTCGTCACAACCTCCAGACCCGCGGCACAGCCGCCCCTGCCAAGCTCTCGAGCGCCGGCACGATCGCCTTGCGCAAGAGATAACTGTCCGCCGCCACCGCACGCGCCAGGATCACGCCCGGCCGCACAAGGCTCGCACCTCCCGCGGCGCCCAGCGCCCCCCGCAGACGCTGAAGATAGCTTTCCGCATCCGGCGCCACAAGAAAGAGCGTCGCCACCGCCCCGGCCCCGCCGCCTGCACCCGCCCGCGCCATCAGCCCCGCCGCATCTCCCGCGATCCGTACCGCGTCGGCCGCCACCAGCACCCCGTCCCGCCGGATCTCCCAGCGGTCTGACAGGTCAAGCCGACCCACGCTCTCCCCCATCGCCGCCCGGCCGAAAACCAGCGTCTCGACCCCGAGGAACCGCGCATCGCCCGCGAGCGCCACGCTCATGCGCCGCGCCAGCGCCGCCCCGTCGAACAGGATCGTCTCCTGCGGCAGCCAGTCGACCCGCGCCCCCGGCCCGGCGCTCAGCCGCACATCGACCTGCGCGACCTGCCCCGGCGTCGCCCGATAGGCCCGCTCGGCGGCCTGGCTTGTCACCGTCACGCAGGCGCCCGGCCCCGCCTCGACCGTCAGCCGCATCCGGTCGCCGCCGGTCAGCCCCCCGGCGGTGTTGAGCGTCACCGCCTCGAGCGGATCACCCGCCGCCCGCGGAAACAGCAGCTTGAGCGATCCCGCCAGCCGCAGCGAAGAAATGCGCGTCCGCCCGGCCCTCTGCCACACCCCCAGCACGGCCTCGCCCTCGGCGCGGGGCAAGGACCCGGCGAACATGGCAGGGCGGGGCAAGGCTGTCATGGCGGTTCCGGCTTTCGGTCTGCCGCCAGCATGCGCGCACAGCGGCACGCTTGACCACAGGGCAGGGTGGCTTTTCGCGTCTTTCAGCGGCCCCGCGGCCCGGCCTGCACAAGAAAAAGGCGGCGGAATGACCCGCCGCCTGCCCCAGCCGCTGCAGTCACGCCCCGCGAGGGCTAGATCGTGGCATCCATCCGGACAGTGGCGCGGACCTGGCCCGACACTTCGGGTCCAAAGATCAGGCGGAACTGCCTGCCTCCGCTCCCGATCTCGGTATCGACATAGGGGGCATCATAGACCGTCGTATTCGAGGCATTCGCCAGACGGCCATCCACCACGATCGCATCCACCGCCATCGCCCTGCCGCGGAACGCCAGCCGCTCATCGGTATCAAGCGTCCAGGTCCGCGCACGGCCCGACTGCGCATGCACGACAGTCAGCGGATTGGCCGATGGCGTGGTGATGTTGTTGAAGGTATTGCCCGAAAACACCACATTGCGCATCCGCGTGTAATCCAGATCGGCAAAGGTCGTGTCGACCTTCTCGATCCGGTCGATGTTGCCGTTCAGCGCACGGAACACGTTTCCGGTGACGCTCAGCCCGCTGATGAAATGCCCGGGTCCATAGGGCTTGATCACGATGAAGGAAAACCACGACGCCGAATCGTTCGACGTGAACATGTTTCCCGTGATCGTCAGCCCGCCGAAACTGAACTGGCTTGCAAAGGCCGGGGTGGCATCATGCTCGTTCGTCCACTCGACAAAGCTGTTGTCGATGTGGTTGGCCACCATGAAGGTCTTCGGATTGGGCTGGGTAAACACCAGCCCGCCGCGCCGCACGCCCTGCGTCTCCTCGTCACCCTGGAACCAGTGATTGCCCGAAATCAGCGATCCCGACCCACCCAGGACAGCAAAATGCCTGAACTTGACGGCCCGGTTGTCGCGGATCTTCACGTCATTGGCATTGGCATTCAGCCCGATCGACGACCGCGCCCCGACCGTCTCGGCCTGCTCGTTGGACAGGAACTGGCAACGGTCGATCAGCATCCCCTGGCATCCGCTCCCGATCGAGGTGATGCCGCGGTCCTTGGGGCGGGTCACGAAACTGTCGCGCAGCTGGAAGCACAGCCCCTGCGGTGCCAGCAGGATCCCGCTCGCCCGTCCGTTGCACTGCAGATCGACATCGGCCAGCGCCAACTGGGCCAGATCGTCAAAACCTGAAAAATCAAGCATGTAGCTGAAACGCCGGAAGGTGAAGGTCTGCGTTCCGGCCGCGTCAAACAGCTCCGCGCTCAGCGTGATCCGGGCCTGCGCCACGTTGACATCGCGCACATAGACCTCGCGTCCGACACCATTGCCGGTGACAAGGCTGCCCACCCGGATATTGGCCACGTTCGACACGTTGGTCAGCGTCAGCGGCAACGACGTCGAATAGGTGGCAAGGCTGGTGACAACGCTGTCGGCCCAGGCCGGACTGTCGACCGCCTCGAACTGCCCGTTCCGGATCACCCGCCGCGTCGCAAAGGTGGTCCGCGTCGGATCGCAGGCCTGCATGTCGACCGGCGCCGTGAGCGAGATCCGGCGCCCGCAAAGGTCAAGGCTGTCATGGCCGGAAAAATTCAGCAGCGCCTGAAAGGCCTTGCGAAAGGCCTGCATCTCGTCGCCGAAGGCGTCGATATAGGTCGCGAGGTCGAAGTTCTTCTGCAGGATGAAACGTCGATTGTCGGGAACCACGACCTTGCCTTCGAAACGGACCCGGTTGGTCAGGGTCACGTCCCCATTCAGCAGGTAGGTCCCCCGCGGCACCAGCACCTCGCGTCCCGCAGCCGCCGCATCCGCCGCACTGAAGGCGCCGGCATCGTTGGTCACCCCGTCACCCTTGGCACCGAAGTCGCGCACATCGACCTGGGCCATCATGTCGCGCAGGAACACTTCGGTAATGTCGGTGATCTCGATGTCGTCGATCCGGATCAGCCCGCCGTTCGGCCCTGTGATGTCAAGCCCGATATGGCCATAGATCGCGCCATGCCACACCATGTCGACGCCGGTCCGGTTGCCGGTGCCGATGATCGCCTTTACCTCGACAACCCGCCCATAGGTGTTGAGCGTGACCGCAGGACCCTGCGTGGGAAGCCCGCTGACCTGCGCCCCGCTGCTGTTCGCCGGATAACCCGCGATCCTGACGGTCGCAAACTCCCCGGCCAGCGCCTTGACCCTGGCCCGGACCAGCAGATAGCAGCCGGGCAGGATCGTCGTCTCGCCCATATAGCGCAGCCGCTGCGTGCTTTGCGACTTGACCGTCTCCAGACAGCTGCCGAAATCCTGATCGCCCTGCACGACAACGCCCAGGCCCGTACCCGCCCAGGTATCCGACCCCGGTGTCCCGTTACCCGAGGACCAGACCCCCAGCCCCGCCGAAAAGGGCGGCGGCATCAGCACCAGCCCGTCCGTAATCGCCTTGTTCATGTGATCGCTCCGCCCGATGAACTGTCGGGCCAAGCGCTATCGCGGCGCCGTAAAGACGCGCTTGGGGCACCGTCACGCGCCTCTCGTCCGCGCGCAACGGCGCCCGGTCAGACGCCCAGATCTTCGGGCGGCAGCACCATCACGCCGTTGATCTGCCAGCCGGCCCCGGTCTCGATCATCTGGTATTCCAGCAGGTGCTGCCCGCCGGCTGCATCCTCCACGATGACACGCTGGTAAAGCCTTCCGCCAACCTCGCGCAGCTCGCCGAACTCGGCGCCGGTGTTGGTCCAGACCATCGGATAGCCGTTCTCAACCATCATGCCGAAATTCGCCGGGTTCCCGAACATCCCCTGGATCGCAGGGCTCGCATAGCTCCAGGCTTCGTCCACGTCGCGCGCATTGAACGCGTCAAGCTGGCTCTCGATCACGGTGCGGATCGCTGCCTCATCCGCATCCTGCCCCAGCGCCGCTCCGGCCCAGCCCGCAAAGACCGCGATCAGCGCCATTGATCCCTTCCGCATCGTCCTCTCCTTCCCTGGTCCTGTCCGATGTTGCGATACGCGCCCGGCGCGGGAAAGGTTTCAATTCTCCTTCCGTCCCGCGCGCCGCCCTGTCACAATGCCCATCAAACAGGCAAAGCGTGCATGACCCGATGGCCTACCGCTTCATTCCATCCGACACTTCGGTCCAGGATGCCGTGCGCCGGATCGCCACTGCGCAGCTGGCCCGCGCCACCTCCGCGCTCGGCGGACCGGCCGCCGACGCGCCCGCCACGGTCCATGACATCCGCAAGACGGTCAAGAAACTGCGCGGCCTGATCCGCCTCGCCCGGCCCGGCTTCCGCGACTATGGCCGCGAAAACGCCGAATTGCGCAGCGTCGGCCACAGCCTGATGCAGCTGCGCGACAGCGACGTGATGCGCCAGACGCTGGCCGACCTTGCCGACGGCACGGATGCCTTCCCCGCCATGACCGCGGCCCTCGCCGCCCACAGCGCCGCCACGCGCGACCCGGCCGCCGCGGCCGCCGCCATCGCCGATGCCCGCGACCGGCTGACCCGGATCGCCGCCCGCGTGCCGGAATGGCAGATCAGGGGCAAGGGCTTTTCCACCCCCGCCCGCGCGCTTGCCCGCAGCCACGCCGCCGCCCGCGCCGCGATGGCCGCGCTCGCCGACCGGCCAGCCGACGAGGGCCTCCACGAATGGCGCAAGCGCGCCAAGGACGTCCTCTACCAGATGCAGCTCATCGAACCCCTCTGGCCCGCCCTCCTCTCGGTCCGCGTCCGCGAAACCGACCGCCTGACCGAACTTCTGGGCCAGTCCAACGACATCGCCGTGCTGCTGCAGCGCGCCGCCGCCACCCCCCTGCCGCCAGACGAGGCGATGCACCTCACCACCCGTGCAGGCCAGCGCCAGGGCGAGCTTCTCGGTCAGGCGCTCCCGCTCGGCCGCCGCCTCTTCGCCGGCGACCCCGGGGCGATGGCCGCGCTCTGGACCGAACTCTGGGAAATCTGGCGCGCCGAAGGCGGCTGATCAGCCGGCAAGCTCTCCGGCCAGGCCCCGCCCGATCAGCGCCACCGTCTCGGGCACGCCATAGACAGCGATGAACCCGCCGAACCGCGGCCCCTCCGCCGCGCCAAGCAGCACCTCGTAGAGCGCCCGGAACCAGTCCCGCAGCGGATCGAACCCGTGTTCGCGCCCCACGGCATAGACGACAGCCTGCAACTCTTCCGCATCCGCCCCGCCCTGCCAGGCCCGCAGGCGGTCGCGCAGGTCCTCCATCGCCGCCCGCTCGCGCGCATCCGGCAGCCGGAAAACCTTCGCCGGCTTCACCTTGTCGTTGTAGTACCGCACCGCATACCCCGCCGCGGCATCAAGGTCGGGATGCGTCCCGGGCGATGCCCCGGGCGCATGGCGGCGGATGAAACCCCAGAGCACCTCCTTGTCCTCGGCACCGGCAACGCTGGCAAGGTTCAAGAGCATCGCGAAGGACACAACCATCCCCGAAGCCGGCACATTCCCGCCGTGGATATGAAAGACCGGATTCGCGAACCGCTGCCCCGCATCCTGCTCGCCATAGGCGCGCAGCTGCTGGTGATATTCGTCCACCGCCTTGGGGATCACATCCCACCACAGCCGCTTCGCCGTCTTGGGCTTCTGGTACATGAAATAGGACAGTGACTCGGTCCCCGCATAGGTCAGCCATTCGTCGATGGTCAGCCCGTTGCCCTTGGACTTGGAAATCTTCTGGCCGTGTTCGTCCAGGAACAGCTCATAGGTGAAATGGTTCGGCGCCCGCCCGCCCAGCACCTCGCAGATGCCGTCATAGATCGGCGTGTTGGTGGAATGGTCCTTGCCATACATCTCGAAATCGACACCCAGCGCCGCCCAGCGCGCGCCGAAATCCGGCTTCCACTGCAGCTTCACCTGCCCGCCCGTCACCGGCAGCGTCCACTCCCGCCCCGTCTCGTCATCGAAGGTGATCGTGTGGTTGACCTTGTCGACATGCTTCACGGGCACATAGAGGACCCGCCCCGTCTCGGGGTGGATCGGCAGGAAACAGGAATAGGTCTGCTGCCGCTCCTCCCGCAGCGACGCGAGCATGATCTCCATGATCGCCTCGTAGCGCTCGGCCGCCAGCCGCAGCGTGTCGTCGAACCGGCCCGAGCGATAGAACTCGGTCGCGCTGATGAACTCGTAAGGAAAACCGAACGTGTCCAGGAACCGCCGCAGCATCGCATTGTTGTGGTGGCCAAAGCTTTCGTATTCCCCGAACGGGTCCGGCACGCTCGTCAGCGGCCGCTGCAGATGCTCGCGCAGCATCGCGGGGTTCGGCACGTTGTCGGGCACCTTCCGCATCCCGTCCAGATCGTCCGAAAAACAGATCAGCCGCGTCGGAATGTCCGATATCACCTCGAAGGCGCGCCGGATCATCGTCGTCCGGCTCACCTCGCCGAAAGTGCCGATATGCGGCAGCCCCGACGGACCATAGCCCGTCTCGAACAGCACATGGCCCTTGGCCGGGTCGCGCCCGCCATAGCGCGCCAGCAGCGCGCGCGCCTCCTCGAACGGCCAGGCCTTCGACTGCATCGCCACATCGCGCAAGCTTGCCATCGTCCGCCCTCCCGCCTGACGCGGCTTTCCCTAGTGCGCGGCCGCCACAGGGTCAACGCTCCCCCGGAAGGCGCAGCCCGGCCAGCACCGCCGCCACCCGCAGACCCGCCAGCCAGTAGTCCCGCTCGTCATCCCAGAGCGACCATGACAGTGACAGGCAGGCCTGGAACGCCACCCAGGCCAGCACCTCCCGCGCCGCAGCGCCGGTCCGCTCGGCCAGGATCCCCGCCACCCGCCCCATCCGCATCGGGTCATGCACCAGCGCCCCATGCGGCAATGGGTTCAGGCACAGGATCGCATAATCGTAAAGCCCCGGCCCCGAAATCCCCTTGGGGTCGATGGCCAGCCACCCCCGCGCCCGGTCATGCAGCACGTTGAAATGGTGCAGATCGCCATGCAGCGCCCGCCAGCCGCCACGGTCGGCGACCCGCTCCGCGACAAAGCCCTCCGCCCAGCCCATCACCGCGCGCAAGTCCGCAGGCAGCCGCGGATCGGGGCGTACATGCCCGATCCGCGCCGACAGCGCGATCAGCCCCGGCACCGCCACCCCCGCCAGCGCTGCATGCATCACCCCGATCACATCGCACAGGATGTGAACCGCCGCCTCGTCGCGCCCCTCCAGAGCCATCGCCGCAAGGGTCGGCCCGACCGGCATCACCCGCTCCATCAGGACCGCCGCCCCCTCATGCGCCAGCACGCGCACCGCCCCGCGCCCGCCCAGCGCGCCCAGAAACGCCCCCGCCCCCACCTCGTCATCCTGCGG
>Ga0315902_10008127_pt1 | contig 14247 bp, 12 predicted proteins | sample LakEriMetagenome_9_FD_203523 | JGI IMG/M metagenome (GOLD analysis project Ga0315902, IMG submission 203523) | Freshwater fungal communities from buoy surface, Lake Erie, Ohio, United States - Buoy 12 MA117 | ecosystem: Environmental > Aquatic > Freshwater > Lake > Lake biofilm | place: USA... | reverse complement strand
GGGGTTGCCGCCCGGGTAGACCAGGGCGTTGAAGTAATCGGCCACGCTGGCGTACGAGGCCGGGTCGGGGCTGGGCGACAGCCGGTACCAGAAGTACCAGTCGGCAAAGTAGTTGCGCAGCCAGGACTGCTGCTGCGAGACCGTGCAGCTGGCCACCGGTGGGGCCGAGGAACCGCCGCCTCCGCAGGACACCAGCAGGACCGCCACCGTCAGTGTTGCGAGAAGACGGGCTGCTCGATCCACTCGGGGAGTTCGGGCCTGTCGGGAAACGGGGTCGAAGGGGGGGGTCAAGGCGCGCATCGGCGTCCTCCAGCCGGGTGATCTCGGACAGTGCGTCGGATGTGTGCAAAGGTACCACGGCCTACAATCGCAGCCGCTTGCGCTGACGCCCCGTCGCCCCCGAGTTTCCGGCCCCGGCGACCCCCATTTCCATGACCGAACTTGCCAAATCCTTCGAGCCTGCGGCGATCGAGGCTCGCTGGGCACCGCTGTGGGAGCACGGCGGCGCCTGCCAGCCCACGCTGGACCCGGCCCGCCCCTCCTTCAGCATCCAGTTGCCGCCGCCCAATGTGACGGGCGTGCTACACATGGGCCACGCCTTCAACCAGACCATCATGGATGCGCTGACGCGCTACCACCGGATGAAAGGGGCCAACACGCTGTGGGTGCCGGGCACCGACCATGCCGGCATTGCCACGCAGATCGTGGTGGAGCGCCAACTGGAGCAGCAGAAGGTCAGCCGCCATGACCTGGGCCGCAAGAACTTCGTGGCCCGGGTGTGGGAGTGGAAGGAACACTCGGGCTCGACCATCACGCAGCAGATGCGTCGACTGGGCGCCAGCGTGGACTGGGTCCACGAGTACTTCACCATGGACGACAAGCTGTCAGCCGTGGTGACCGACACCTTTGTGCAGCTGTTCGAGCAGGGCCTGATCTACCGCGGCAAGCGCCTGGTGAGCTGGGACCCGGTGCTGAAGTCAGCCGTGTCCGACCTGGAAGTGGAAAGCGAGGAGGAAGACGGCTTCCTCTGGCACATCCGCTACCCGCTCAGCGATGGCAGCGGCTCGGTGGTCGTGGCCACCACGCGCCCGGAGACCATGCTCGGTGACACCGCCGTGATGGTGCACCCCGAGGACGAGCGCTACACGGCCCTCATCGGCAAGACCGTGCAGTTGCCGCTGTGTGGCCGCGAGATCCCGGTGATCGCCGACGCCTACGTGGACCGGGAGTTCGGCACGGGCGTCGTCAAGGTGACTCCGGCGCACGATGCCAACGACTACGCCGTGGGCCTGCGCCACGGCCTGCCGATGATCGGCGTGCTGGACCTGGCCGCGCGCATCAACGAGCACGCCCCGGCGGTCTACCAAGGGCTGGACCGCTTCGACGCCCGCAAGAAGGTGGTGGCTGATCTGGAGGCGCTGGGCCTGCTGGTGGAGACCAAGAAGCACCGCCTGATGGTCCCGCGCTGCGCCCGCACCGGCCAGGTGGTGGAGCCCATGCTCACCGACCAGTGGTTCATGGCCGTCAACAAGCCCGGGCCGGATGGCCGAAGCATCGCGGCGAAGGCCATCGAGGCGGTGGAATCCGGTCAGGTGCGCTTCGTGCCCGAAAACTGGGTCAACACCTACAACGAGTGGATGAAGAACATCCAGGACTGGTGCCTCTCGCGCCAACTCTGGTGGGGCCACCAGATCCCCGCCTGGTATGGCAGCGGCGGCGAACTCTTCGTGGCCCGTACCGAGGACGAGGCGCGCCAGAAGGCCACCGCCGCCGGTTACTCGGGTGGGTTGACCCGCGACGAGGACGTGCTGGACACCTGGTACTCCTCCGCCCTGGTGCCCTTCTCGTCTCTGGGCTGGCCCGCGAAGACGAAGGACCTGGAGCTGTTCCTGCCGTCTTCCGTACTGGTCACGGGCTACGAGATCATCTTCTTCTGGGTCGCCCGGATGATCATGATGACCACCCACTTCACGGGCCGGGTCCCCTTCCGCGACGTGTACATCCACGGGATGGTGCGCGACAGCGAAGGCAAGAAGATGAGCAAGTCCGAGGGCAATGTGCTCGACCCGGTGGACCTGATCCAGGGCGTGGACCTGGACACGCTCGTCCAGAAGAGCACCACCGGCCTGCGCAAGCCCGAGACCGCGCCCAAGGTGGCCGCGCGCGTGAAGAAAGAGTTCCCCGAGGGCATGCCGGCTTACGGTGCCGACGCGCTGCGCTTCACCATGGCCAGCTACGCCAGCCTGGGGCGCAACATCAACTTCGACACCAAGCGCTGCGAGGGTTACCGCAACTTCTGCAACAAGCTGTGGAACGCCACGCGTTTCGTGCTGATGAACTGCGAAGGTCAGGACTGCGGGCTGAAGGAGCACACCAAGGCCGAGTGCGCGGCGCCGGTGCTGGGTGCTGATGGGTCTGTCGTCCAGGCCGCCGGGCCCTTCCACGGCTACCTGCAGTTCTCGGCCGCCGACCGCTGGATCACGAGCGAGCTGCAGCGGGTGGAGGCGGCGGCCGCACAGGGCTTTGCCGAGTACCGCCTGGACAACGTGGCCAATGCGCTCTACAGCTTCGTCTGGGACGAGTACTGCGACTGGTACCTGGAGATCGCCAAGGTGCAGATCCAGCAGGGCAGCGAATCCCAGAAGCGGGCCACGCGCCGCACGCTCATCCGCGTGCTGGAGGCCATCCTGCGGCTGCTGCACCCGCTGACCCCCTTCATCACGGCCGAGTTGTGGGAGCGGGTGGCCCCAATGGCCGGGCGCAAGCCTGATGGCGACACCCGGGGCGTCATCGCAGCCCCCTACCCACAGGCGCAGCTGGAGCGGGTGGATGCCACGGCGGATGCCTGGATCGGGCGACTCAAGGGACTGGTGGCCGCCGTGCGGGCCCTGCGCTCGGAGATGGCGCTGTCACCGGCGCAGCGCGTGCCGCTGCTGGTGCATGGCGACGGCTTTGCCGACGCGGCAGCTCCGCTGCTAATGGCGCTGGCCAAGGTCTCGGAGGTAAGGGTGCTGCAAGACGAGGCGGCGTTCGCATCGTCCACGACCACGGCGCCCGTTTCCATGGTGGGCGAGGCGCGGCTGGCGCTGCACGTCGAGGTGGACGTGGCGGCAGAACTCGAGCGCCTTGGCCGCGAGATCACCCGCCTGCAGACCGAGATCGCCAAGTGCGAGGCCCGGCTGGGCAACGAGAGCTTCGTGGGCCGGGCTCCGGCGGCCGTGGTGGCCCAGGAGCGCGAGCGCATGGCCGGCTTCACACAGGCCCTGGCCCGTCTGAAAGATCAATTTGCTCGATTGAAGCCTCAGGGCTGAAACCGGCGGCCTCGCTCGGGCCCAGCACCTCATCGACCCGTCGGGCGACCGCCCAGGCGGCGCGGGCCCGCGATTCGCGGGTCGTGCTGGCCACGCGAGGCGTGACCTGCAGCGTGTCGATGCCGGCCAGGGGCCGTTCGGACGCCTGCAGTCCCGGCTCGGCGCTGTCCAGCCAGGCGGCGGCCAGCGGCCCGTCCGACAGCGCCCGGGCCAGCGCGTACTCGTCGAAGACCGAAGACGGCGCAAGGCTCAGCAGCACCTGGTCCTTCTTGGCGCTGGTCAGGTAGCGGTGGCCCAGCAGCCCCTGGTAGCGATTGAAGTAGGCCAGGATCACGCACACGGCGTCGCAGCGCTCCATCAGCTCGCGCAAGCCCACCGGCTCGACCGACCACCGCTTCCACAGGGGATCGGAGGCGTGCAGCCCCGGGTCATAGCCGACCACCCGTGACGCGAAGGCCGACAGCAGCGCCGCCAGCGGCCGCGCCGTGGGGGTCATGCCCACCAGGCCGACGGTGCACGAACCCAGCTCGCGGCCCACGAGCTGACCTTCGGCGCTGAGCACCGGCACACGCCGCAGCATCTGCAGCAGCGCGCCGATGGCGAACTCGGCCTCGGCCTGCGCACTGGCGCGCGCGGGGCGCACCACCTCCACGCCGGCGGCGGCACAGGCGTCCAGATCGATGTTCTCCACGCCCGCACTCAGTCGCCCCACCGTGCGCAGGGAAGGCGCCATGCGCAGCGTGGCGGCGTCCAGCGCCACCGACGGCGGGATGATCACCGCCCGGACCGGGTACAGCTCCTGGCGGAAAGCACGCGGATCGCGGGCGAGCTCGGGCGCATAGCTCACCGGGTGGCGCTCGGCCAGCCACTGCAGCACTTCCGGATCGAGCGGCTCGACGATCAGGAGGTCCATGGCGGCGGGCGCACCCAAGCGAGGCGCCTTCGCGCCGCAGGGACATGCCAGAATGAATTGATCAGGGTTGCCACATCAAGAACGGAGTACACCGATGCACGTCAAGAAGGCCATCTTTCCGGTCGCGGGACTCGGCACGCGCTTCCTGCCGGCCACCAAGGCCCAGCCCAAGGAAATGCTTCCGGTGGTCGACAAGCCCCTCATCCAGTACGCGGTCGAGGAGGCCTACGAGGCCGGTGTGCGCGAGATGATCTTCGTCACCGGACGCCACAAGCGCCCGATCGAAGACCACTTTGACATGACTTTCGAGTTGGAGGTAGCCCTCGAACAGGCGGGTAAGCGCGATCTCCTGGACATCGTCCGATCCGTCAAGCCCGAGGACATGGAATGCATCTATGTTCGGCAGCCACAGGCCCTGGGTTTAGGGCACGCAGTGCTTTGCGGACAAAAATTGGTCGGAAACGAGCCTTTTGCGGTACTTCTGGCCGATGACCTGATGGTGGGCACCCCCCCGGTGCTCAAGCAGATGGTCGAGCAGTTCGGCGAGTGGCGCGCCTCGATCCTGGCCGTGCAGGAGGTGCCGGCGGACCACACCCGGCGCTACGGCATCGTCGCCGGCACCCAGGTGAATGAGCGGCTGATGGACGTCACGCGCATCGTCGAGAAGCCGGCGCCCGAGGCGGCGCCCTCCCGACTGGGCGTGGCGGGGCGCTACATCCTGACACCGGGCGTGTTCCACGAGATTGCCCACCAGCCGCGCGGGGTGGGCGGTGAGATCCAGCTCACCGACGGCATCGCTGCGCTGCTGCGCCGGGAGAAGGTCTTCGCTTACCGCTACGACGGCAAGCGCTACGACTGTGGCAGCAAGGAAGGGTTTCTGGAGGCCAACGTCGAGCTCGCCATGCACCACCCGGTACTGGGCCCGGGCTTCCGAAGCTTCCTCAAGACGCTGCCGTCCTGAGACGGCGGCGGCGGGTCTCGCCGCTCAGCGGCGGCGCAGGACGTGGACGAACTCGCCTTCGCCGCTGGTCTGCTCGATCAGCTCATGCCCGGTCTGGCGGGCAAAGGCCTGGAAGTCGCGGACGGAACCCGGGTCGGTGGCCATCACCTTCAGCACCTCGCCACTGGCCATGTCGGCCAGGGCCTTCTTGGCCTTCAGGATGGGCAGAGGGCAGTTCAGCCCCCTGGTGTCGAGTTTCTTGTCGGTCTGCATCGCGATTCCCCGTGAGACCGCATTCTACGAAGCTGCCGGGGTCTGCCCGAGGAATAGGGGTACGTGGCCCCGGGAACGAAGCCACTCGGCCAGGGCATGGCCCGTGCTGGAGTCCCAGCAACGCACCTCCTCGGGGGCAAACAGGCGGTACTCCGCGAGTTCGGGCGACAGCCGGATCTCGCCGCGGGCCCTGACGTGGTAGGCGACGATGAGCTGGTTCTGGCGCTGGAAGTCGTAGACACCGATGAGTGCAGCCGACTCCGCCACCAACGAGGTCTCCTCCGCCACCTCCCGGAAGATGCCCTCCTGCGGAGTCTCGCCCGCCTCCATGAAGCCCGTGATCAGGCGGAACATGCGGCCCGGCCAGGCCGCGTTGCGCGCCAGCAGCAGGCGGCCCTCCCGGTCGACGCACTCGACCACCGCCGCCAGCACCGGCACCGGGTTGTTCCAGTGGGTCCAGCCGCAGGCCGGGCAGCGCAGTCGCGCCTTGGGGCCGCCATCCTCCTGCAGGGTGATCAGCGCCAATCCCGCACCGCACTGGCCGCAGAACCGCACCGCCGGGGGATGGCCCGGGATGGGGCTAGAGGGCGCGGGCAAGGCGCTCACGCCGGGAACACGCCGGTGGACAGGTAGCGGTCGCCGCGGTCGCAGACGATGAAGACGATGGTGGCGTTCTCCACCAGGGCGGCCAGTTGCACCGCCACCCAGCAGGCCCCGGCGGCGGAGATGCCGGCGAACAGGCCCTCTTCGCGGGCCAGGCGGCGGGCCATCTCCTCGGCGTCGGACTGCGCGACGTAGACCATTTCGTCGACGTTGGAAGGGTCGTAGATGCGCGGCAGGTAGGCCTGCGGCCACTTGCGGATACCCGGGATGCGCGAGCCTTCGGTGGGTTGCGCACCGACGATGCGCACGTCCGGGTTGCGCATCTTGAGGTAGCGCGACACCCCGGTGATCGTGCCCGTGGTACCCATGGCAGACACGAAGTGGGTCACGCGCCCGTCGGTGTCGTCCCAGATCTCGGGGCCCGTGGTCTCGAAGTGAACGTCGGGGTTGTCGGCGTTGGCGAACTGGTCGAGCACGCGCCCCCGCCCTTCGCGCTGCATGGCCTCGGCCAGGTCGCGCGCGCCCTCCATGCCGCCCGCCTTGGGGGTGAGGATGAGCTCGGCGCCAAAGGCGCGCATGGTCTGGGCGCGCTCGATCGACAGGTCCTCCGGCATGATCAGCACCATGCGGTAGCCGCGGATGGCCGCGGCCATGGCCAGTGCGATGCCGGTGTTGCCCGAGGTGGCCTCGATCAGGGTGTCGCCGGGGCGGATCTCGCCACGCTCCTCGGCGCGACGGATCATGTTCATGGCCGGGCGGTCCTTCACCGAGCCCGCCGGGTTGTTGCCCTCGAGCTTGCCCAGGATGACATTGCCCCGGGCGCTGGCCTGTTCACCCGCAATGCGTGACAACTGCACCAGCGGGGTGGCTCCGATCACGTCTTCCAGGGTCTTGTAACGTGCGCTCATCGTCCTGCTCCTGCGCTGCATTGTCGCAGTGGGCCCGCAGGGCCGCATGCGATACTGGTTCGCAGTTGCCGGGCGCCGCCCGGCGTCGCCCGCGTGACGAAATCGGTAGACGTAGCGGACTCAAAATCCGCCGCCGCAAGGCGTGCCAGTTCGAGTCTGGCCGCGGGCACCACCGAGCGCCTGCCACCCCGATGCCACCGCTGCCGCCGTTCACCAAGGTCCTGATGCTGGCCTGCGTGGCCGGGTTCTGCCTGAACCTGCTGATACCGCTGGACCTGTGGCTGGCCCTGTGGCCCCTGGGCACCGGACGCTTCATGCCCTGGCAGCCGGTGACCTATGCCTTCCTGCACGGCGACACCTGGCACCTGTTCTTCAACATGCTGGGCCTGTGGATGTTCGGCTCCGAGCTCGAACGCCTGTGGGGCAGCCGGCGCTACGGGCAGTTCCTGCTGGCCAGCGTGCTGGCAGCGGCCGCGGCACAGCTGGTGATCACCTTCCTTGCGCGCTCGCCCGTGCCCACGGTGGGTGCCTCGGGGGCGCTGTACGGGCTGCTGCTCGCCTTCGGCATGCTGTTCCCGAACCGCACCATCATGCCGCTGTTCCCGCCGATCCCGATGAAGGCCCGCACCTTCGTCATCGTCTTCGGTGCCATCGAACTGGTGCTGGGCCTGTGGGGCGGCAGCGGCATCGCCCACTTCGCCCACCTGGGCGGCATGCTCGGCGGCTGGCTGATGATCCGCCACTGGCGCGGCCGCGGTCCCTGGCGCCGGCGCTGATCCGCCGCAAGCCCTCTCCCATTCCCCTGATGCATCGTCGGGTTTCGCCCGGCGGCATGCTGGGGGTCTGCAAGGTGGGAGAGCGTCGATGAGAAGACTCTGGGCCCTGATCGGGCTGATCGGGCTGTTCGCGGCGCTGCTGGGCAGCGGTGCCGCCGCTTCCGCCTCCGACATCGAGGTGCAGTCGCGCGCGCTGCAGCGCGCCAGCGACTCGGTGCTCGGCCTGAAGGTCACCGCGGTGGACGGCGCGCGCTCCGGCGCCACGCTGGGCCAGCGGCGCGAGGGCTCGGGCGTGCTCATCGGCGCAGACGGGCTGGTGCTGACCATCGGCTACCTCATCCTGGAGGCGGAGGAGGTGATGCTGCAGACCGACGACGGCCGGCAGTGGCCCGCACGGGTGGTGGCCTATGACGTCGCCACCGGCTTCGGGCTGGTGCAATCCCTGGTGCCGCTGAAAGTCGAGCCGGCCCCGGTGGGCAACTCGGCCGAAGTCGCCGCACAGGAGCCGCTGATGATGGCCAGCGGCGGCGACGACGGCGCGGTGAGCATCACGCGGCTGGTCTCGCGCCGGGCCTTCTCCGGCGCCTGGGAGTACCACCTCGACGAGGCCCTGTTCACCGCGCCGGCCCGGCGCGACCACAGCGGCGCGGGCCTGTTCAACGGCCGCGGCGAGCTGGTGGGCGTGGGCTCGCTGTGGGTGGCCGATGCGATGGGCGCGGAGGGTGCGCGGGTGGGGGGCAATATGTTCGTTCCCGTGGACCTGCTCAAGCCGGTTCTCGCCGAATTGAGGTCGCGCGGCAGCAGCACGCAGAGCCAGCGCGCCTGGATGGGCCTGCAGTGCTCCGAAGCGGCCGGCGTGCTGCGCGTGTCCCGCGTCAACCCCGACAGCCCAGCCGACGTGGCGGGCCTGGAGGCGGGCGACACGGTGGTGCGCATCGACGGCCTACCCGTGAGCACGCTCGAGTCGCTGTACAAGGCCTTGTGGCGCGGCGGGCCGCCCGAGCGGGATGTGGTGCTGGATCTCATGCGCAAGGGCGAGGCCCTGACGCTGACGGTGCGCAGCGTCGACCGGATGAAGACCTTCAAGCGCGCCCAGGGCGTCTGACCGCGCCGCCCGGGCCTTCGCTCAGGGAGGCGCCAGGCCCTCGCGCACCGTCGGGTAGCGCAATCGCGGCAGCAGTTCCCGCTGCAGGCGGTCGTGGCGAATGCGCCTGGACTCACCCATGAAGCCCAACGACGCGGGCGTCAGCACCTGCTGCGCCTGCTCGCGGCTGATGCGCGGCGGCCGCGGCAGGCTCCACAGGTCGGCCACGAGGTCGAAGTAGTCGCCCATGGGCATGACGGTGCGGTCCACCACATTGAACACCCGCTGCGCAGGGCCTGCGAGCAGCGCCCTCACGCAGGCGCGGGCCAGGTCGTCGGCGTGGATGTGGTGGGTGAACACGTCGTCCTCGGCCCTCAGCACCGGGGTGCCGCGGCGCACGCGCTCGCGCGGGTCGCCGCCTTCGCGGTCCAGGGCGTAGATGCCCGGGATGCGCAGCACCGTCACCGCACAGCCCGTGGCCCGGCCGAAGTGGCGCACACGGCGTTCGGCATCCACCCGTCGGCGGGCGCGGTCGCTGCCTGGGCGGGGGGCGTCGGTCTCGTCGATCCAGGCGCCGCCCCGGTCGCCGTACACCCCCGTGGTACTGCCGTAGACGAGGTGCTGCACCCGGCCGCCCCGGGCCAGCGCCCGCAGCAGGTGTGCAGTGCGCGAGTCGGTGTGGCCATGCGCCGGCGGGGGCGCCAGATGCAGCACGCGGTCGGCGAGCGCGCCCAGGCGGCCCAAGGTGGCCGGGTCGTCAAGGTTACCCAGCAGGGGCTGCGCGCCCGCACGGCGCAGCGCCTCCCGGCGGTCGGGCGATGAGGTCACCGCCAGCACGTGCCAGCGACCGCCCAGCAGCCGCAGGACACGCATGCCGACATCGCCACACCCGACGATAAGCAGGCTGGCGCGCCGCTGGGCGGGGCTGGGAAGCAGACGCAGGGGCATATCAGGATCGGGGGCGGGCGCGGGCACAATCGCCGGTCCAGTGTACGCACGGCCCCCGCACCACCCATGAGCCTGACCGTCACCCTGCAGCCCTCCGGGCGCAGCTTCACCGTCGAGCGCGACGAGCGCATCCTCGCTGCCGCCATCCGTGCCGGGATCGGCCTGCCCTACAGCTGCCGCGACGGCGCCTGCGGCTCGTGCAAGAGCCGCCTGGTCGACGGCCGTGTCATCCACGGTGCGCACCAGCTCAAGGCCCTGTCGGCCGCCGAGGAGGAGGCCGGCTTCATCCTGACCTGCTGCTCCACCCCGCAGACCGATTGCGTGGTCGAGGTGCGGATGGTGCCCGGTGCGGGCGAGCACCCCATCCTCAAGCTGCCCTCGCGGGTGATCTCCGTCGACAAGCCCGCCCCCGATGTGGCGATCCTGCGCCTTCAGCTGCCGGCCAACCAGAACCTGCAGTACCGCGCCGGACAGTACGTGGAATTCATCCTGCGCGACGGCTCGCGGCGCAGCTACAGCATGGCCAATGCCCCGCACCTGCTGGGCTCACCGCCGGCCATCGAGCTGCACATCCGCCACATGCCGGGCGGGAAGTTCACCGACCAGGTCTTCTCCACGCTCAAGGAGAAGGACATCCTGCGCATGGAGGGGCCCTTCGGCAGCTTCTTCCTGCGCGAGGAGTCGCCCAAGCCCATGGTGCTGCTGGCCAGCGGCACCGGCTTCGCGCCGATCAAGGCGCTGATCGAACACATCGAGCACAAGGGCATCAAGCGGCCTGCGGTGCTGTACTGGGGCTGCCGCAGCCGCGCCGATCTGTACCTGCACGCGTGGGCCCAGGACGCAGCACAACGCATCCCCTCCCTGCGCTACGTGCCGGTGCTCAGCGAGCCCCGCCCCGATGACGCCTGGACAGGCCGCACCGGCTTCGTGCACCAGGCGGTGATGGCCGACCTGCCGGATCTGTCGGGCCACCAGGTCTACGCCTGCGGAGCGCCAGTCATGGTGGACGCGGCACAGCACGACTTCGTCGAGAGCTGCGCGCTGCCCGCCGACGAGTTCTTTGCCGACAGCTTCACCTCGGCCGCCGACCAGGGCAGCTGAAGTCTCCCGGCGCCGGGCCAGGCGCAAGAACAGCAAGAAGGGGTTCCCCATGCAGTCCGACATCCAGATCGCCCAGCAGGCCCGTCTGCTGCCCGTGGCGCAGATTGCCCGTGAGCGGCTGGGTCTGGCCGAAGACGCGCTGGTCGCCTACGGCCCCTACAAGGCCAAGGTGACGCTGCCGACGGTGCGCTCGCTGCAGTCGCGTCCGGACGGGCGTCTGGTGCTGGTGACCGGCATCAACCCCACCCCCGCAGGCGAGGGCAAGACCACCACCACGGTGGGTCTGGGCGACGCGCTCAACCGCATCGGCGAGCGCGCCATCGTCTGCCTGCGCGAGCCCTCGCTGGGCCCGGTCTTCGGCCTGAAAGGCGGCGCGGCCGGCGGCGGCCACGCGCAGGTGGTGCCCATGGAGGACATCAACCTGCACTTCACCGGCGACTTCCAGGCCATCGCGCTGGCGCACAACCTGCTGTCGGCGCTGATCGACAACCACATCCATCACGGCAACGCGCTGCGCATCGACGCGCGGCGCATCACCTGGAAGCGGGTGGTCGACATGAACGACCGCGCGCTGCGCGACATCGTCGTGGGGATGGGCGGCCCGGGCAACGGCTTCGTGCGAGAGGATGGCTTCGACATTGTGGTGGCCTCCGAGATCATGGCCATCCTGTGCCTGGCCAACGATCTGGCCGACCTGAAAGCGCGCATCTCGCGCATCGTGGTGGCCACCTCGACCGACGGCAAACCCGTGACCGCTGCCGACCTGCAGGCCACTGGTGCGATGGCTGCGCTGCTGCGCGACGCCATCCAGCCCAACCTGGTGCAGACGCTGGAGAACAACCCGGCCTTCATCCATGGCGGGCCGTTTGCCAACATCGCCCACGGTTGCAATTCGGTGATTGCCACGCGCACCTCGCTCAAGCTGGCCGACTGGGTGGTCACCGAAGCCGGCTTCGGGGCGGACCTCGGCGCCGAGAAGTTCCTGGACATCAAGTGCCGCAAGTCGGGCCTGTGGCCTTCGGCCGCGGTGATCGTGGCCAGCGTGCGGGCGCTGAAATACCAGGGCGGTGCCGACGTCAAGCAGCTGTCCCGCGAGGACCTGCCCCGGCTGGCCACCGGCATCGCCTCGCTGGAGCGGCACATCGACAACGTCAGCCGGGTCTACGGCCTGCCCTGCGTGGTGGCGCTGAACCACTTCGTGCACGACACCGAGGCCGAGGTGGCGCTGGTCACCGAGCGGGTGGCTGCCACCGGCGTCCCGCTGGTCGTGGCGCGCCACTGGGCGGAGGGCGGCCGCGGCGCCGAGGCGCTGGCCCGCGCGGTGGTGGCCTGCGCGACCCCACCCAACCCCGCACCCCGCTACCTCTACGCCGACGACCTCTCTCTTTGGGACAAGGCCGAGGCCGTAGCTCGCCAGGTCTACCGGGCCCGCGGCCTGGCTGCCGGGAGCAAGGTGCGCACCCAGTTGCAGAAGCTGCAGGACCACGGCTACGGGCACCTGCCGGTGTGCATCGCGAAGACGCCCTATTCCTGGGGCACCGATCCCGCGCAGCGCGGCGCTTTGGAAGGACATGAAATCGACGTGCGCGAGGTACGCCTGTCGGCCGGAGCCGAGTTCGTCGTGCTGGTGTGCGGCGACATCATGACCATGCCGGGCCTGCCCGCCGTCCCGGCGGCCGCCTCGATCGACGTCGACGACGACGGGCGCATCGTCGGCCTGTTCTGACCTACCCCCCCGCTGCCGCCCCAGCCTCAGCCGTTTGGAGACGCTCCCCATGGACATGACCACCCGTCGCCGCACCCTGCAGCGCTTGGCCGCGCTTGCCAGCCTCGGCGCAGGCCCCGCGGCACTTGCCCAGGCGCGGACTCTGCGCCTTGTGGTGCCCTACCCGCCTGGCGGCCCGCTGGACATCGTGGCCCGCGCACTGGCCGAGCGGGTGAAGGACAGCCTGGGCACCGTGGTGGTGGAGAACCGCCCGGGCGCCGGTGGCAATGTGGGCGCCGACCTCGTGGCCAAGTCGGCGGCCGATGGCAACACCCTCGTGATGGGGGCGGTGGCCACGCACGCCATCAACCCGTGGCTCTACAGCCGCATGCCCTACGACCCGATCCGCGACTTCACACCGGTCACGCTGGTGGCGCAGGTGCCGAACGTGTTGGTGATGAATGCAGAGACCGCGGCCCGGCTGAACATCCGGTCACTGGCTGACCTGGTCGCGTACGCGAAGCGCAACCCGGCGCGACTGAACTACGGCTCGGGCGGCAACGGCAGCGCCGGCCACCTGGCCGGCGAAATGTTCAAGACCCAGGCCGGCATCTTCGCCGTGCACATCCCCTACGCCGGAGGCCCGCCGGCGCAACTGGCCCTGGTGGGCGGGCAGGTGGACTTCAACTTCGACAACCTGGCTGCCGCGTCGGCCAACATCCGCTCGGGCAAGCTCAAGGCGCTGGCGGTCACCACGGCGCGGCGCTCCAGTGCCATGCCCGAGTTGCCCACGGTGGCCGAGGCGGGGGCCGCGCTGGGCCTGAAGGACTTCGACATCTCGACCTGGTTCGGCCTGTTCGGCCCGGCCCGCTTGAGTGACGACATGACGCAGCGCCTGAACCGCGGCTTTGTGGAGGCCCTGAACTCCACCGAGATCAAGGCCCGGATGGGCACGCTGATGGCCGAGCCCTCGCCGACGACGCCAGCGCAGTTCGCCGACTTCGTGAAGGCTGAGCTGGGCAAGTACGAGAAGGTGGTGAAAGCCAGCGGCGCTCGGGCAGACTGAGCCCCCGCCCGCAATCGCCAATCGCCGAGACGGCCGGCACCCGACCGGTACCCGCCCGTCACTCACCCGGCACTCACCCGGCATTTGGGGGCCAGGACCTCACTCGCCCAGGTAGGCGGCGCGCACGCGGGGGTCGGCCAGCAGATCGGCCGCAGGGCCGTCCATCGTGATCTCGCCCGAGTCCATGACATAGCCCCGGTCGGCCAGCGACAGCGCACGGCTGGCGTTCTGCTCCACCAGCAGCACCGTGGTGCCGCGGGCGTGGATGTCGGCCACCACCTCGAAGATCTTGTCCACCATGATGGGCGACAGGCCCATCGACGGCTCATCCATCAGCAGCAGCCGGGGCCGAGCCATCAAGGCGCGACCCATGGCCAGCATCTGCTGCTCGCCGCCGCTCATGGTGCCGGCCAGCTGGCGGGCGCGCTCCTTCAGGCGCGGGAAGATCCCGAAGACCTTGTCGATGTCGGCCTGGATCTCCTTGTCGTTGCGGACAAAGGCGCCCATCTGCAGGTTCTCGAGGATCGTCATGCGCGTGAAAGTGCCGCGGCCCTCGGGCACCATGACCAGGCCCTGGCGCACCAGATCCCAGGCGCCCTGGCCGCGGATGCTGCGGCCC
>Ga0315902_10008126_pt1 | contig 14248 bp, 10 predicted proteins | sample LakEriMetagenome_9_FD_203523 | JGI IMG/M metagenome (GOLD analysis project Ga0315902, IMG submission 203523) | Freshwater fungal communities from buoy surface, Lake Erie, Ohio, United States - Buoy 12 MA117 | ecosystem: Environmental > Aquatic > Freshwater > Lake > Lake biofilm | place: USA... | reverse complement strand
ATACCAATAAAAACCTACTCTATGGTGTCATCAAAGCTGAAGACTCTACCTCTGCTCGTTTGACTGGATTCAACTTGGCAATGGCAAACTTGAACTTCGACTTCCAAATCGCAGATGGAATTCGTGTCTCTCTCGAAAATTATATGTCATCACGCCACCACTCTGAATTTTGGGTTAAAGGTGGGTATATCATGATCGATAAACTGCCCATGTTTGGCGAACAAAAATGGTTTGATGATTACTTCCGAGTAAAAATTGGTCACTTCCAACCAAATTTTGGTGACGCCCAGTTCCGCCGGAGTGATGGAGGCAATACAATGTTTAATCCGTTTGTGGAAAATTATATCTTGGACGCCTTCACGACCGAAATAGGAGGAGAAGTTTATGTATTCCCCGCAGATGGATTCATGGGTATGATTGGTATGACCTCCGGCTTTATCAACGGAAACATCGAAAATTATGCAGAAACAAATAACAACTTCGGTGTTGTGCCTACTAAAAAGTCACCTTCCATTACCGCAAAAGTAGCGTACGATAAAACCTACGACGACCTTCGTGTTCGCCTGTCCGCTTCTTATTATAACAACCCAAACATTCAACGCAACACGTTGTATGCTGGAGATCGTACTGGATCCCATTACTTCATGGTAATGGAAACAGCGGTACAGCCAGGTACAGGTACCGCATCCGCCGCTGGCTCGCAGTTTACTTCAGGGAGATTTAACCCCAATCTAGCTAACCGTGTGCAAGCAATTATGATCAATCCGTTTATCAAGTTCAAAGGCTTGGAAGTATTTGGCACTTACGAAATACTCAGCGGTAGCATTTATGGTGACACACTTAAAACTGACGGAGTAGCGACTTGGGAAAAGCGTTCATTTAATCAAATGGCAGTTGATGCGGTTTATCGTTTCCTTAAAAACGAACAAGCTTATGTGGGCATGCGCTACGTTAAAGTTAAAGGCCAGCCAGATGGCATTGCGTTCAAGGAAGCAACCGGAGATCGTAAAGAAGTAAATATTACAAGAATGGCCATTTCCGCAGGTTGGTTCCCAACAAAAAACCTTCTTTTAAAAGGAGAATGGGTCGCTCAAACGTATGGTGGCTTCCCTGTAGGAGATTACAGGAATGACTCAGAACCAACCAACCTAGGCAACTTATTTGATAAGGACCGCCCTGTCGGTTTCGGTGGATTTGTGGTATCAGCAGTGGTTGGGTTTTAACTAAACCTTTAGCTCTTTATAAATTTTGGTAGTGCAATCGCTGTTATTTTCAAAGCCATGGCGATTGCACTACCAACACTAAGCTCATTCTTTTCACCACCCCTCATCCCAATGCAGCGCCCAAGCCGATTTTGTTTCTTATATCTGTGCCTATTCACAGGAATCATTTTACTAACAGGTGGATCTAGTGGACCCGCAATCTTAAAGAAACGCTACCAAATCGAGAATAATAGTTCCATTTTTTTAAAAGGAACCTCAAATGTTAATGAATTTACCTGTAAGTGTGAAGAGCGATTTGGCGAACAACAGGTAGAAGCAGAACAAACGGACAATCACGCACGATTTAAAAATACTGAGCTCTGGGTCCCGATTAAAAAATTCAACTGTAAAAACAGCAGAATAGATGCCGATATGCAAAGAGCTCTTCAAGCAGAAAAATATCCGCATATTAAGATAACTCTTATCGACTGCTGGCAAAATAATAAATGCATGAATGGCCGATGCGCAGATTGGTTTGACGTCAAGGCAAATATTAGTATTTCCCTGTCAGGAGCGACGAGAAAAGAGATAATTACTGCTCGGGCAAAAGCAATTGCAACTAATAAATTCCAATTAATTGGTGAAAAAGCCGTTCAGATGAGCGCCTTCGGAGTAACGCCCCCAGAGGCTATGTTTGGAATGATCAAGGTCAATGATTGGATCTCGCTCCATTTCGATTTAATGGTGTCCCTTATCGATTGACCTATTTAACCGCTCAACAATAAATGATAAGCTGTCAGCTATGCAAAAATTTTTAATTAAAGGAATCGCCGCCGGAGCCACCTTGCTGGTTTTAAGCTATTTGGCTCTTTACCTCATGGTCCTGCTCCTTCCAAGTATTGCGGAACAATATTATGATCCAATGTTCAGCTTTGACGGAAATAAAACAGCCCTGTTTTTCCTACATCCATTCGTTCTTAGCTTTGCTCTTGCTTGGTTTTGGCGGCGCTTTAAGAGTCTTTTTCATGGACCTTTTTGGTGGCGAGGTATAGAAATGGGGTTGGTTTATGGCTTAGTTGCAACCCTTCCCGCCATGTGGATGGTGTTCAGTGCCATGGCCATTTCCATTAGCCTTGTATTTACTTGGCTAATATATGGGGTTTTCCAGGCAATAATTGTAGGCGTTATTTTTGCTAAAATTAGCCCTTAATACGAGTTGAAAATTCTAGGCTGGTGTAATCATACGACAAGGGGTTTAACCCTAAAAACTACACCAGCCTCCATTCTCCTTCAACCAGCGTTCTTTCTCACTGTAATCCGGCATAAACCGTTCAACCAGGGACCAAAACCGAGGAGAGTGGTTCATTTCAACCAAATGAGCTAATTCATGAATTATAACATAATTCTGGACATCAACCGGCGCAAACAATAACCTAGTCGACAAGTTTACATTTCTCTCACTCGAACAGCTGCCCCAGTTCGACTGATTGTGCTTTAAACAAATGTTGCCAATTGGTTGGTTGACAGTTCGCTGATTGATATCGTGAACGCGCTGCACAATCTCAGCAAAATAGTCTCCAGCCACTACCCTAGACAAAAGCGTTTGTATCGCCTTTTGCCTCTGTGTCGGATCACACTTGCTGCTTAATCGAAGCACAATTGTATCCCCAACTAACTTCGCCGAATGCACTTTACGCTCCTCATCAATAAGTTCTAGTAAATACCTTCGCCTTCCAACTGTCAAAACCTGTCCATTTTCATACTTTTTGACCCTAAAAGGGGCCAATATGGAAGGTTTTTTCTTCGCTAACTGCTCTACCCACTGCTGTAGCCGAAACAATTCTGCATGAATAAAATCAACAGAAACCCCCAACGGCTCCCGCATAATTATCTTTTGCCTGGTAATACTAAATCTTGAGCCCCGTCTTGCCTCAATCACAACCTCTACTGGCAACTCTTGCCCTTCCACCACAATACTTGCGGTATATTTGCTTGCTAAATGCTTGTTAATAATGCGTTTTATCAATTAATGTACTTTTGGGGGCAAAAATACGCGCTCAAACCTATTTATGCCGCCTTTTATTGGCTCTCCTCATTTATTCCACCCGCTAAAGCTGTATTTTGTAAATGCAAACATTCAATTTACCCCCCAACTTCAAGGAGCATTTATTAGCTTGGATCAACACCCATGAAACAGCTATTCTCCTTGATAGCAACAAGCAAGAGGAGAATAACCAACAATATTCTTCTTGGGATATCCTCGCCGCAGTAGGCGTAAAGGCAATTTTAGAGGTCATGAGTGGTAGTTTCTCCATTGAGCACCTTCAATCATTCCAAAGCCAAAATAAGGGAAAATGGCTGTTCGGATATTTTTCCTACGACTTGAAAAACAACCTGGAATCCCTAACATCAAATAATTATGATGGCTTAACCTGGCCAGAGGCATTGTTGTTTCAACCTGAGATAACAATAGGAGTAAGAGATAATAGGGTAGAGGTTTATTCAGAAAATAAGGATGCAGAAACGATCTTAAAGGATATTATGACCTGCCCTCTTGTAGACGAAATGGGCATCAACCAAACGATCCAACTTCAGCCTAGAATTTCTAAACAAGCCTATCTTCTTGCAGTTAACAAAATCAAAAACCACATTAAACTTGGGGATATCTATGAACTAAATTACTGTCAAGAATTCTTTGCTTATCCTAATCAACTAGAACCCGCCCCTCTGTTCAATCGCCTAAATAAAATAGCAAAAGCCCCCTTTAGTGCTTTCCTGAAGCGACTGGACAAAACCTTATTATGTGCCAGTCCAGAGCGATTCCTAAAGAAACGTGGACAACAGCTCATCTCACAGCCCATTAAAGGAACCCGAAAAAGAGGCCTCAACCAACTAGATGACAAGCAGGTTCGAGATGAGCTGATAAACAACCCAAAGGATAGGTCGGAAAATATAATGATTGTTGACTTGGTAAGAAACGACCTCGCTAAAAACTGTATCCCAGGATCTGTTAAAGTAGAAGAACTCTGCCACATTTACTCTTTTCCAACCGTCCACCAAATGATTTCAACCATATCAGGAACTCTACCTCAAGGTACAAATAGCATCCAAGCTATTTTAGATGCTTTCCCAATGGGAAGTATGACTGGCGCTCCTAAGGTGATGGCTATGAATTTAATAGAACGCTATGAGGAATCTAAGAGAGGGCTTTATTCAGGAGCTGTCGGTTATTTTGACCCTAATGGCGATTTTGATTTTAATGTTGTAATTAGAAGTCTTCAATACAATGCGTCCGAAAAGTACCTTTCATGCTCTGTCGGCGGGGCAATTGTATATGAATCCGATCCAGAACAAGAATATGAAGAATGCTTAACTAAAATGGCAGCTATCCAGTCAGCCTTATCCGTTAACCATTCCAATACTACGAGTCAAAAGCGTTCATAAATATCCCCCTTATGTAAAATAATACTTCCAAATCTTAAAAAACACATTGCTCTCAAACAGTTTCTTAGTTTTGCAGCAACTTTTAAGATCCTTTCACGATGCAGAATCCACCGGATATCAACATTTTAAACGAAGAAATTACTCGTGAGTCCGCTTTCATTGATGTGCTTCTAGCAGAAACTAGTCGTACCATCATTGGTCAACAAAGTATGATAGAACGATTGTTAATCGGACTACTTACAAAAGGCCACATCCTACTTGAGGGACTGCCTGGTCTTGCAAAAACACTGGCAATCAAAACTTTAGCACAGGCAATTGATGTAAAATTTACCAGAGTTCAGTTTACTCCAGACCTGTTACCGGCTGATGTGATTGGAACTATGGTGTACAACCCAGCAAAATTTGATTTTTTTATTAAAAAAGGGCCTGTTTTCTCAAATTTCGTCTTGGCGGATGAAATAAATCGGGCACCAGCCAAAGTACAAAGTGCCCTTTTAGAGGCAATGCAAGAACGCCAAGTAACCATTGGCGATGCATCTTTCCCATTAGAAGAGCCCTTTTTAGTACTTGCTACCCAAAACCCAATTGAGCAGGAAGGCACTTACCCATTGCCAGAAGCTCAAATGGATCGGTTTTTGTTAAAAATAAAGATAGGTTATCCCTCTAAGGAAGAGGAACGCATGATTATTCGACAAAACTTGTCTCTAACGCCTCCAGTTATTAGACCCGTAGTTCCTGCCGAAGCACTCACAAGAGCAAGAATCGCACTCGATAAGGTTTATATCGGTGAAAAAATAGAGCAATATATTATTGACCTGGTCTTTGCCAGCCGACAACCCGCCTCTTACGGCCTCAATCACCTTGCCCCCTTGATTAATTATGGGGGCTCGCCTCGCGCTTCTATAGCACTCGCACAAGCAGCAAGAGCCATGGCTTTCCTACACCGTAGAGGCTATGTCATTCCTGAAGATGTTCGTTCAATCGCCCCAGATGTCCTTCGCCATCGCATCGGATTAACCTACGAAGCAGAAGCCCAAGGTCTTGACCAAGAAGAAATAATACTTCAATTGCTCAAAACAGTAAAAGTGCCATGAATAAAACCTTCTTTTGCATAGATGCCCACACCTGTGGAAACCCCGTCCGATTGGTAGCCGGTGGTGGCCCGACGCTGCATGGCAACAACATGAGTGAGAAGCGGCAACACTTTCTGAAAGAGTTTGACTGGATACGACAAGGGCTAATGTTCGAACCACGTGGACATGATATGATGAGCGGGAGCATTCTCTACCCGCCCCATGAACCAATAAATGACGTAGCTGTCCTTTTTATTGAGACTTCTGGTTGTCTACCAATGTGTGGGCACGGCCTCATCGGAACTGTAACCATCGCGATTGAACATGGATTAGTAACTCCCCAAAAGCCCGGTTTTTTGAACGTAGAAACGCCTGCCGGGCTCATTCAAGTACAGTATGAACAAGTTGGGAAAAAAGTAAAATCAGTTCGACTAACCAATGTCCCTGCATTCCTAGCTGCCACCAACCTGATAATCGAGTGCTCCGAATTAGGACCATTAACCATTGATGTGGCTTATGGTGGCAACTACTATGCTATTGTAGATGTTCAAGACCATTTCCCTGGTCTTGAATACTTCAAAGCAGAACAATTAATTGCCTGGAGCAGGGAAATTAGACAAAAAATAAATGAAAAGCACTCATTTGTCCACCCAGAAAACACAACCATTAATGGCCTAAGCCATCTCTTATGGACTGGAGCTTGCATCGACCCAACATCAACGGCTAGAAATGCTGTTTTTTACGGCGAAAAAGCAATAGATCGATCACCTTGTGGAACAGGTACTAGCGCTCGAATGGCTCAATGGTATGCTCAAGGCAAACTCAAGCTAGGGGATACGTTTATCCATGAAAGTATTATTGGCTCCAAATTTGTTGGTCGAATTGAGGAGGAAACAACCGTTGCCGGCCAACCAGCAATACGCCCTTCCATTGAAGGCTGGGCTGTTGTGACTGGTTTTAATCATATCATCATAGATGATGAAGACCCCTATTGGAAGGGATTTGTAGTCGTTTAAAATACTGCTTAACTTTGCTGCATGAACCAAGAGCAAAATCTAAAAATTTACAACAGCCTTTCAGGCAAAAAAGAGCAATTCACACCAATTACACCTGGATACGTTGGAATGTATGTCTGTGGACCAACCGTTTATAATGATGTACATCTAGGAAATTGCCGAACATTTACTAGCTTCGATGTTATCTATCGCTATTTGCTACACTGTGGATTTAAAGTGAGATACGTGCGAAATATAACCGATGTCGGTCATCTAACGGATGATGGTGAAGACAGAATGGCTAAAGGCGCTAAAGTAGCTCAACTAGAACCAATGGAGGTTGCACAACGCTATACCGTTGGGTTCCATGATATGATGCGGGTGTTCAATAATCTTACTCCAAGTATTGAACCGAGAGCAACCGGCCATATCCCCGAACAAATCGAAATGGTACAAGAAATCCTAAACCGCGGCTTAGCTTATGAGCAAAATGGTTCGGTTTACTTTAATGTGCCAAAATTTGCTGAATCTTTCCCCGGCGTCTATGGCTCGGTGAGTGGTCGTGTTCTAGATGACCTTTATCAAGAAACTAGAGCACTTAAAAATCAAGACGAAAAAGCACATCCCGCTGATTTTGCCATCTGGATGAAAGCCCGACCTGAAGACATAATGGTCTGGAAAAGCCCTTGGTCAATTGGATTCCCAGGCTGGCATTTAGAGTGCTCCGCTATGAGCACCAAGTATCTCGGCTCCAACTTTGATATACATGGTGGAGGAAATGACCTCAAATTCCCTCACCACGAAAATGAAATAGCTCAAAACCATGGAGCTTGTGGATGCCATCCCGCTAACTATTGGTTACATGCCAATATGCTACTGCTAAATGGGAAAAAAATGTCAAAATCAGACGGAAATACCATCACTCCAGTACAGCTGTTTACCGGCGAAAGTTCTTTCGTTAGTAAAGGTTACTCGCCAATGGTTGTTCGCTTCTTTATGCTCCAAGCCCACTACAGAAGCACGCTAGACATCACAGATGAGGGGCTTCAGGCTGCTGAAAAAGGCTATCGAAAACTGATGGAGTTCAATAAGCTACTCCAAAGTATCCCATCGAACACAACAACAGCAACAGCAGAAACAGATACCGATCGCGCCATCCTAGACTGTATTCAAAATGCCTTCGAAGGGATGAATGATGACTTTAATACCGCCATCGCAATCGCTGCACTCAACGACCTTAGCTCTTATATCAATAAACTCGCTAATCAACAACTAGCCCCAAGTGAAATATCCCCTTGGGTACTCGAGCGCGCCAAAACAGCTGTTTATGATTTAATTACAAATGTGTTTGGACTGTTAGATGATACTTCAGGCGGAGGAAATGAGGACAATACCATTGACGGATTAATGGGCCTCATTCTCGAACTGCGCGCATCCGCAAGAGCAAATAAAGATTGGCCCACCAGCGACAAGATTCGCGATGCCCTTACCGAAATTGGAATCGCTGTCAAAGATGGCAAGGAGGGCGCATCTTGGTCGAAAGGCTAAGTATTAATGCTTGTCTTGACTCTCAAAAGCACCGGGATAGCCCACCCCGGTGCTTTTTTATTGTTCCACTCTATAGCTGAATACCCCTTGCCGATCTCTAATAGATTCGTCTTTATTTTCCATCGCATCCTAATTAGCTCATAAACTACTTTTCATAACTATACATCAAGCTTCTGTCAACTCAATTCTACAAACAACAAAACAGGAATCCTTGATTGCTAATTTAAGGACCTTTACCACTATGAAAACACCCTCCAAACAGTTACTGCTGAAAAACCAGCACCAAAGTAATTGAGACCATTTTATTTGTAAATACCAATAGGATCAAAGATACACACATCAACTTGCTTTAATTTTTTGCCTCCATTTAACTAAATTGATCAACAGCTAGCCACAACCAAACTCCTATATGCAACTAATGTGCAACAACAAGAATGTAAGTTGTCTTCCCACCATTTTACTCTAATTCAATCCTCCTTCCTTTAAATTTAGTAAACTATTTGACGAAAATAATCGTTAATAGGTAGGAAGTACAAAGAACCACTTACCTTGTTCTGGGTAATTCATTTCTTAGAAAATAATCCAAATCCGCGGTCAAAAATTGGTTCCTGCTATGCCAAATCCATTTAACTCCTGTTCCGCCTGTAAAAGGAATTTTTTTGAGCTCCTACTGGGTTTGGCCTTTCTGTTACCCGTATCCAGCACAGCCCAAACTCCTTTTACCTGCGAAAATCAGTTTTTTTTAACACTTGGTTCAGAAGCACCCTCCTCGCTCAATGAAGTCTTGATAGATCCCCAAACGGGAAGCGTAGTCTTTAGTAGTATCAACAACAGTATTCTTTTATCCATTAATGCTGCAGGATACCGATCTACTGATAATTTTATTTACTGCATTGATCCAAGCACTAGAGCCTTAATCCGATTAGACGCCAATGGCGGACCTACCATTCTTGCTTTCTTACCACTTAGCTCAACAGTATCTTACTTCGCAGGAGACGTAACCCCAGATGGTAAATTCCTAGTTATTGTTGGCACCCAATTCTACGCAAATGGATCAGCATTAGCAACCGAAATCGTGCGAGTTGATCTAGAAACGCCTGGCTACCCGGTAACTACCGTTAATATTAACGTACTAGCACAAATTTTCGATATTGCTTTTCATCCAGAGACAGATGTGCTTTATGGATACGACTCCTTCACTCAAAGACTCGTTCGAATCGATTATATTTTCGGAGATATCACGTATCCTGTCCCTGCTTCAAATGTGCCAGTCGTAACAGGAAGCTTATTTTTCGACGCTTACGGAAACCTATTTGCCTATGGAAGCCCAACAGCCATCCAAGACCAAAACAGTTTATACAAGATCGATCCAGCTACAGGCACCTCAACCTTACTTACGCGAGGCCAAACGGCAACTTCGTCCGATGGATGCTCTTGCCCCTATACCATCGAACTAAGTAAAAGTGTCCTGCCGGAAATCACTCAACCCTGTACAGAGGTTGAGTATACCTTTACTATGGTTAACTCTTCCCGGCAAATACAATCTGGAGTACGCTTGGAAGACAATCTTCCTCCCGGCTTTACATTTGTATCTGTATCAGCAAACCCAGTTGGTGGCACCTTGCTGTCTCCTCAAGGAGGTACCTCATTTATCCTGGATGATTTCATTCTCCCACCGGGAACATCGGAAGTCAAAATAATCGTCAATACAGGAAATGTTGCTGCTGGCATCTACAAAAACCAAGCAGTATTAAAAAACTTGCCAGCCTCATTAGGTAATAGGCGATTGTCTGACAACCTAGAAACGCTTGCTATCGATGATAGTACCGCAATAACCATTTCTCGCTTTAACTTCGATACTATAGCCTTGCAAAAAACCCTTTGCTCAGGGACAACATCAATCGAATTAAATGCCGCCCAATCCATTGGACAAACACAATCCAGCGCATCCTACCAATGGAGCAACGGAGGGTTTGGACCAGTTTTAGAAGTGTCCGCCCCAGGACAATATGAGGCAACAGTGATAGCTGGATGCGATACCGCCATTGTCATTTTTCAGGTTAATTACTCTTCTATTGTCGTCGATGTGCTACAAGATGCGTTTGTGGTTGACCTTGGAGATAGTATTAAATTACAATCCGTCGCAATTAACAGTGAACCAATAACTTTCTTTCAATGGCTTGATCCACAGCCAGGCTCCATCACATGCCTAAACTGCGCTGAAACAGCAGCAAGGCCATTCAACGATTTGACTTATACCGTTTTCGCATCCAATGATCTAGGATGCTCAGACTCTGCTTCGGTCCAAATAACAGTAAATAAAAACCGATCCGTCTATTTTCCAAATGTATTTTCACCAGATTACTTCGCCGACTCTTTCAATAACTTTTTTTACGGATTTGGTGACGACTATATCGTGGTCGAATCTCTAACTATTTATTCAAGGTGGGGGGAAAAAATGTTTGAATCCAGAAACAGCAGACTGAACGACCCCTTCTCCGGATGGGATGGGTCTTTCAGAAACCAACCAGCCCTCCCAGGTGTATATGTCTGGGTAGCACAAATAGCTTTCCTCGACGGCAAAAAAGCTACCTACTATGGTGATGTCACTCTAATTCGCTAAAATAACGCTGATGGACAAACGTATAGTTGCGGCAAGCAGGCTCTTTTGCAACCAATAAATAACCAGAATTTCGTAACTCCTGAATAGATTCCTCTATTCTATTTAAATAGTTACCATCAATGTGATTGGAAGCCGTTTCATCATATTCCACACAAATAACCCTGATATCAAGTTGATCCTCTAAAATGGTTTTAAGAACGGTGTATTCAGCCCCCTCAATATCAAGCTTAAGAAGATCGACTTTAGTGTGTCCAAGTTGTTGCATCAGAGATGATAAGCGGCATACAGGCACCTCAATATACTGATCTGTCTTTTGAAGATTCACAAGAGAATGCGAAACGTGAGTTTCGTTTTTAGGCTTGTAAAATCTTAACGTGCTTTCCTCGCTCCACAATCCAATTGGATGAAAGCGTAGAAGCGAGGCAACATTAGATCGAACAATCGCATACTTACCACCCGGCGCAGTCGATAACGGCATTTCTTTACCCGCTCTTATATTTTCCTTAAGCAATGTAACGTGCTCCTTTGATCGCGGTGTCGGATCGATAATTTCTACTGTGCACCCAAACTGATCTGCGATCGCCAAATCAAAAGAAACATCTTCCCCTGCACCAACCAAATACACGGCTGACTCACTTGTTAGTAAGTTTGCAGGAATAATCCAACCACCATACTCCGTTCCTGGGCGAATTACCGGAATCATTCGATCTAATTCAATCCCAATTTTTCGCTCTGTCCATTTGTAAAACTTCGACTTTAACTTCCGTAATATTATCATGGTTTGATTCGCGCTTACATTCTTTCCGGCATTTCAATGCCTAATAATTGCATTCCAGACTTTAAAACACTACCAGTAGCCTGACTTAACTGTAGTCGGAATGATCTTGCAGCAATACTTTCTGCACCTAAGATCTTAACCTCATGCCAAAAACGATTATAAGATTTTGCAAGATTATAACAGTAGTTGGCAAGGTGGGAGGGATCATATTCAGCTGCAGCCTGCTGAACGACGTCTGGGTATTCGTGTATAGCTTTGAGAAGTTCCTTTTCACAAGGTTGTAAGTCCATATAGCCCGCAAAAGAACTCATATCAATACCCTCTGTCCTAACGCGTTGAAGCAACCCATTTGTTCGCACAAATGAATATTGTATAAATGGGCCCGTTTGGCCGTGCAAGTCAACCGACTCTTCAGGGTTAAAGATCATTTTCTTTCTAGGGTTCACTCTAAGCATAAAAAACTTAAGTGCACCTAAACCGACTCGTTTTAAAATAGTCTCCCGACCTTCTTCACTTATACCAGTAAGCTCACCTCGTTTTTCACTTTCCACCCGTGCAACTCGAATCACCTCATCCATTAAATCATCTGCATCTACTACAGTACCTTCTCTTGTCTTCATTCTACCGGTTGGAAGCTCTACTAATCCGTACGAAAGGTGATATAGCCCATTTGCATACGGTTCTCCTAAACGCTTTAACACTTCAAAAAGAACAGCAAAATGATAGTTTTGCTCGTCTGCAACTGTATATATCACACTTTCTGCACCGAAATCTTGGTAACGCTTTCGAGCAGTTCCTATATCTTGAGTAATATACACCGAAGTGCCATCTGAGCGCAATAACACTTTTTGATCATATCCAACGTCAGAAAGATCAATCCATACAGACCCATCCTCTTTCTTATAAAAAATGCCTTTTGCCAATCCCTCCTCTACCAGATCCTTGCCCAATAAATAGGTATCACTTTCATAATAAAGCTTATCAAATGAAACCCCCATCCGCTCATATGTATCCTCAAAGCCAGCATATACCCAACTGTTCATTTGCTTCCAAAGCGATAATGTAGCTTGGTCACCAGACTCCCAATTTAGAAGCATCTCACGCACTTCTGCACCAAGCACAGAGGCCGTGTTGAACCATTGGTTTTTATATTCCTTGAAAAACTCTTTTTCCCCTTGCTCGGGCTTATGCTTCTCCTCAAAAATAGCTCTTGCTACACTGGTTTGCTGCCACACTTCATACTCTTCCTTGGTCTTCTGTTCAAATAAAACATAATAATCACCAACAAAATGATCACTTTTAACCCCCTCAGATGCGGGTGTTCTACCCAGTCCATATTTTTGCCAGGCTAACATACTCTTGCAAATAGCAACTCCACGATCATTAATTATTTGGACCTTCTTTACATCATACCCCACAGCATCCAATATCTGGCTACAAGACCAACCAAGAAGACAGTTCCGAACGTGACCTAAATGCAAGGGCTTATTAGTATTAGGGGAAGAATACTCCAATAATACGGTTCGATTATTCCTAGGCTTTTTACCAAAATTAGGGTTTGACACCACCTCCCTTAAAAATACATGCCACCACTCATTGCTAATTTCTAAGTTGAGAAATCCTTTTATCACATTAAACCCAGCAATAGCTTCCACCTGATCTACCAAATAGGCCCCAAGCTCTGCGCCAACAGCGTCAGGAGCTTTTTTTGCCATTTTTACAAATGGAAATATTACTACCGTGTAATCCCCTGTAAACTCCACTGGAGTCGGATTAATCTGAACTTTTTCGGCGCTCACAGACTCTCCGTAAAGCTCCTTGACAGCATCTGTAATGGATGCTTTAATTGTTTCAAGTAAATTCATGTTCCTAATTACCTTGTGGTATTACAATTGACTTAACATTAGGGCTATTTGATGCGGGTCTCCATGACTAAAATCCAATCTATGAATCTGTGGAGAAATATTATGATCGAGACAATGTTGATATGTTTTATCGTAATACTCCAAAGCCAAAGACGCGGCTAGAGAAAAATGACCAGCGTCAAGTGCTTCTATGGCCTGCTTAAAACGAAGACCACCCAATTTGGAAGCTATCTTCTCAAATGCAATTTTTAGAGCAGGAGTATCTTCCAAAACATAATCTTTTAACAAATTATTGATCCGGTCTTCTTGAGGAATTTCAATGTGAAAAAGAGGAGACAATTTCATCTGTTTCCAAAAACCCTCTGGAATATACACCCTACCAATGCTTCGGCTTTCGTTTTCTACCCAAAGACGCCTACTTCGGTCCATAGAGGATAGATTATCCCATAAAATATTTTCAAACTGTTCGGGAGTGGGCTGAGGAAGCTCCCCAATAAACCCAAAGGCAGAGCCCTTGTGATTGGCTATAAATTCTAAGTCTAGAACTTGCTCCCCTAAATCACTTAATGCATTCAATATCCTTGTCTTTCCCACTCCAGTCTTCCCTCCAACAACATTGATTTGAAAAGCAATGGTAGACAAAGAATCAAGTATATATTGGCGATAAGCCTTATACCCACCACTTAAAACAACCACATCAAAACCGGCCTGCTGAAGCAA
>Ga0315902_10008125_pt1 | contig 14248 bp, 15 predicted proteins | sample LakEriMetagenome_9_FD_203523 | JGI IMG/M metagenome (GOLD analysis project Ga0315902, IMG submission 203523) | Freshwater fungal communities from buoy surface, Lake Erie, Ohio, United States - Buoy 12 MA117 | ecosystem: Environmental > Aquatic > Freshwater > Lake > Lake biofilm | place: USA... | reverse complement strand
TGTTTTTGTACTTCAGTTTCGGTATTTACTACGCCTTCACGATGACAGGCCGCAGAGAACAACCGCTCACTCAGTTGGCCACGGCTACCACAGCGAAGACCGGCGATGAGTTTTGGTTTACCTATTTCAGCGGCGACGACAAACCCGGCAAGCCGGGCCACACGTTGCGTGTGAGTTCACCCACGGCCGGCAGCGGCACCATTGAATCGAAGCTTACCGGCTGGAAAAAAACCGTTAGCTGGAAGGCAGGCGAATACGCTTTGGTGGCCTTGCCTGTCGACTCTGTGGCAACCGAAAACGACAACGCGTATTTCGTAGGCACGATGCATTGGCAGAGTGCAGAGCTCGTATCGCTCGACTTGTTGCAGGAGCCCGATGCAAAAGACGAAGCGCAAGCCATTGTACCCGCAGGAGCATTCGAAGCCGCCTACACTGTTCCCGCATCCGCATCGAAGAGTGAATCGATTACTGAAGTTTCGCTGCTTGCCACCCAGGATAGCACCGTTGTGACTATTACACCCGCAGCAGAACTCTTCGATGGCAAACCTGCCAACGTACCATTTACCGTTTTGATGAACAAAGGAGACATACAGAACATCTTGGCAAAAGACGACCGCAGCTTATCGGGCACTACCATTATCGGCACGGAAGGCTCTATCGAAAAAAGTTACGGATGTTATGGCGGCGCTGCGCCGCGCAGCCGCGACTTCGGCTTGCTACCTTTTCACATCATGCTCGCCTTAGGATATGCATTTGTGACGTTCTACTCGTTGAAGCACGCGAGAGCGTGAGGAAGAATGGCGAATGACTAATGGCGAATGGCGAGTGACGAGTGATGCCGGTGGCCGAGCGGAGTCGAGGACAGGGGCGAAGTGCAAGGGGTGAATAAAAGACGCGCGTTGAAAATTCAACGCGGGCCCCTTCAAGAAAATATTTTTAAGTGATCACTTGTGTGCCGCCAAAATTTCGCCACTCGCCACTCGCCACTCAAATATGCGCCTCATCCAGCCCAAAACGGAAGCCCACGCGCTTACCCGTGGCCAGATTGGTACTTGTGGTAACACTTTGTATTTCCTCTACTGTAACCTGTTGCAGATTTTCATAAGGAGGAGCGAGCAAATCGAAGTCGAGCGTGTATAATAGCGCACTGTCGACCACTTTGCGCATTTCTTCTTTATCGAGTATGTTATTGATGAAATCGTTGTAGAGATAACCGAGCTGACGTTTACCCTGCACGAAATAGTGATTTTCCTTATTCACGAATATGCGTGCGATGAGATATCCTACGTCCGATACGCGCTGATACTTGAACGAGTCTGCCAGGAAATTATAAATGTTAATGATACCCACATAGGCGTTATCATCATTGTCCTTCACGTATCCGCTCTTCCAAACAGCATTCGTCTTATCAATCTGAAACACGTTGGTATGCATGTAAAACACAAGCACATCGCCTGCGATTTTGATTTCCGCCTGAAAATCGCCCTGGTCGCGGTAATGGAATTCAACTCGACGGTCTGTCTTTCCATAGTTGGCAGAAACATCATTTACAGTTTCAGAAAGGACCGTTTTAAAATCAGAAAAAACCCGAAGCGTATTGTGATATACATCCTGCTTCAGAACAGCCTTTTCGCGCACAAGGCGATAAAGTATTTCGCGGCTTTCGTTCATTTGAATGTGATTAAACCATCATCCGAGATAGATAGCAAGCATTCCGGAATGTCGGCATTGGTTAACTTTTTAACTTCGATGGCTGCTGCATTCGACGTATCGATTTGCGGCCCACCTTCACCCAACTGCTGAATAGAAATCAATTTACCATTTAAAAATTTGCCGCTCTTGTCGACATTGATTTTCGCAATAGGAGCAATACCTGCTTGCGCTTTCAAGTTGAAACGCCCGTAAGTAGCAAAATTCCCTAAACTATACGCAATGAATCGATCTTTATATAGGTCGATTGCCCTCGACACATGAGGCCCATGGCCAAATACCACATCCGCACCTGCATCAATTACATCGCGCGCAAACTGGTAAGGATTCCCTCTGTTTTCACCCAGATACATTTCTGACTTTCGGGTAAGATGTGTATTGGAAGCACCCTCCGCTCCACCGTGAAAAGAAACAATCACGATGTCCACAATAGAATCGAGTCGCTGAACAATACTCACGGCATTTTTGGAATCATTAATACTCACTGTTCCGTTATTCGGCGCAAATGCGCAGAAGCCATAGGTTAAACCATCCTTCTCGAAGGTCGTGTAAGGGCAGTCCAACAAACCGGCGTAGGCGATGCCACTTTCTTTGAGCAACTTCATCGTATTGTTCTTCCCGGCACTTCCAAAATCACCGCTATGGTTGTTGGCCAAACTCAGCACATCGAAGCCGGCATCTACATAATGATTCACATAGCTATCCGGACTTTTAAATGCGTAGCACACAGATGGATCGTTGCATGATTTCACTGTGCCGGCACCTGATAGTATGGTTCCCTCCAAATTGCCAAACGTTACATTGGCCGACTGCAGAATCGATTTTACCGGAACCAATAAATCCTTCCCACCATTGGGTGGCAAATAAGATTCTGACGGATAATTGGTTCCCAACATCATATCGCCAACACCAATAATAGAAATCGTGTCACCTACGTGCTGGTTTACTTCCTGAATAACGTCAACGCCAACGGTTTTCAGCGCAACACCCTTCAATCGACCGGCAAACAGAAAACGACTTCGGTAATAGTCTATTCCCGGATATTCTTCTGTAATTATACCTCTGCTGCAACTGTGCATTATTTGAACCGATGATTCGAGCACGTCTACCACCAGCGCAACATGCCCTATTGCATTGCTGCCGGAATTGCGCCCTTTAAAAAACAGTATGTCGCCCTTGGCTACGTTTTTCAAATCAATTTTCTCCACCGCACTCTCCATAGCAGTGGCACTTTTGGGGACCTTCACCCCGAACTTAGAGTAGATGTAGGAAATAAATCCACTACAGTCGAGACTCCACGGAACTCCACCACCCGAATAGCGATAAGGCTTACCGAGATACGTGCGACCAAAATCGATTACAGAATCCACATTGACCGAATCTGCCGAGGCAACGCTAGCTGGATGCGACAGATGCAAGCGCTGCAAGATGGCATCATTGCTTGCGCAAACTATGAACAGCACCACCAATACAAGTGTCGATATGATTGCCTTGTAACTCATTTACGATAATTAGCTCCCACAAAAATAGCCTAATGACGACGCGAATTAGGCAAGAAAAAGGGAATTCCCTAAATTCGTAGACACAAATACACAGTGTGTTTCAACGAATCATTCAGTCCATAAATAGGATAGGAATTTTACCTACCGACGACAACCTGTTTGCTAATAAAAAGCGATTCGTTGTGTACGAAGCAATTCTCATGAGCCTGGGTGGTCTTGGTTGGGGTACACTCTGTCTCCTCTATCTGGACCGCCCACTGCAATCCATTATTCCTTACGGGTATATTATATTATCCGCATTCAACGTTGCACATTTCGCCCGGTATAAAAGGTTCGCTTTTACTCAAGCCTTTCAGACCGGTATCAGCCTCTTGCTTCCGTTCCTATTTCAATGGTTTCTCGGAGGATTTTACGCCTCAGGTGGTGTAATGATTTGGGCGCTCCTGTCCCTTGCAGCATCGCTGAGCTATTCCAATACACGTGCATCCGTCATATGGCTTTTAACGTATGTAATACTCACCGCATTTTCCGGAATCTATGACGGTTATTTCCACGAACATTTTTCAGTAGAGTACGAAATGGGTCTTTCCGTTAAGCTCATATCGATGAATATTGCGGTGGTTTCTTCGCTCATATTCGTTCTTGTAATTTTCTATGTGAACGAAAATTCCAGTTCGTATGCGAAAGTGAAAAACGCCCAGCAAATGCTCATTCAATCTGAGAAGCTGGCCGCTCTCGGTCAATTGTCCGCCGGTATTGCCCATGAGATTAACACACCCCTTGGAGCAATTAAAGCCATTGCACAAGAATCGAGGGCAATGGGCAAAAAGTTGGTCCATAATCTTCTTGAGTTATATCGTTCATTATCCCCCACTGAGATTCAGTCTTTTCTCGAATTAGTTGAATCCTACAAGATTAAAAATGAATTTCTCTCCACCCGCGAAGAACGCCCTCTGAGAATGGCGCTTCAAAAAGAACTGGAGCAACGAGACGTCGCGCAGGCATCTTTGCTGGCCAACAAGCTATCTCAAATAAGCATGTACTCTCTAGAAGCGCCGCTCGATAAACTAGTAGGACCTCATTTCTCGCTGGTAGTAGACACATTGCACCTCTTATTTCTGGATGAAAAAAACAACTTCACAACGTTGACCTCCGTAGAAAAAGCATCACGAGTTGTTCGTGCGCTAAAAATGTACCTCCACTCTTCGGAAACGAACGAACCTGAGCGTTACAATCTGCGCGAATCGCTTGATACGGTGCTTACTATTTACAACAATCAACTTAAGCACGGAATACGTGTATCAATCGATGTTTCAGAAGAAATTTACTTAGTTGGTTTCGCAGAAGAAATTGGTCAGGTGTGGACTAATCTCATTGTGAATGCATGTCAGGCCATGGAGTTTAGCGGGACATTGCAAATCAAAGCACATGTAAAAAACAACGTTGCACATATTGCGATTAGCGATACAGGTTGTGGAATTCCGGATGAAATAGGCGATCGCATTTTCGACGCATTCTATTCCACCAAAAAAATCGGTGAGGGTTCAGGGTTGGGGCTCGATATCGTGAAGAATATTGTCCTAAAACACAATGGAAAAATATTCTTTGAAAGCAAGGTAGATGTTGGCACAACATTCTTCATCGAGTTACCCAAAGAAATCAATACAAAGGCATAAATCAACACAGCATGAATTCTCCCCAAGCCATCTTGTGTGTAGACGATGAACCTTCTATTCTTCGGGCGCTTCAACAACAAATTATGCGCTCCTTTTCGGACACGTACATCCTGGAAATTGCGGAAAGTGGAGAGGAGGCCCTTGAAATCATTGAAGATCTGGAAGAACGTCGGGTTAATCTGGCTCTGGTTATCACCGATGAAATGATGCCCGGCATGAAAGGGCATACGCTGATTGAGCGAGTACTGACCGCATCAGATCGAATACCGTGCATCTTACTTACCGGATATGCTCAATCGGAAACGATTGACCAGATTTCAGGCATTGGACCTGCCACTTTGGTAAGCAAACCCTGGGATGCTGAGGAACTGATGAATCTTGTCCGCAGTGCGATTGAGGGAGCTAGAACAAACTCCTAAAACCAAAACTAATTTTCCCATTGCGCAATAGCACCGGATTGTCGAACTGTTTGCCAAGCGCATAATTAAACGTGAAGATTCCGGCCTTCGTTTCGAAGTTGAATCCAGCACCGACATTGACGGGAACATCGCGAGCATAGCCTTGTGCGCTCTGATATTCGTACCAGGCCTGATCCGCGAAGACGTACAATGCGGAGTTTTCCTCAAAAAGCCAACGATATTCAATTGTTCCGACGCCCCACGCGGTGGCGAAAATACTTTCTTCATTAATACCACGTATCGTTCTTAATCCTCCAATGCGGTACACTTCGTTCTCATAAAGTGAATCGCTGAACATAGCCCCCCCCTTCAACGCAACCAGAATTGTTTGCCTTTTAAATACCGGGACATAATTCTCGGCTTGCACTTCCACTCTCGAAATAGGGCGCCGAGTGGCGGCTTCAACATCAGAGCCGGTATTCGAAGCGATTCGCAACCCGGTAGCACCTTCCACTTGCAACGCATATCCTTTGCGCGGATTCCACCGATAATCCAATTCAGCAAACTGAGAGCTGATGCCATATAGAGTCTGTTGTGCGTTGGCTAGCACGCCTGCGGTATAAAAACCCGTAAGCTGATCGGTACGATTTCTTTCCACAAAAACTCGCAAGCGCTGATTCCGGGGAAGTAATACCCCAAGGCCTGCGAGCAATTTTACGGAGGTAAACGAAGTATCTCGCTTGTATATCTGCAATCTACCGTCGACTGCCATTGGCGTCTTGAAAAGATACGGAACCATGGCCCTCATGGACAAATCTTGTGTTAGCGGCTGCAGTTTCCGCCAAACGAGCCCAAGCTCTTCACCACGATTAAACGCATTCGTCAAGCGTATTTCAGCATCGCCGGTAACATTCACTCTGCCTGTTTGTTCGTCGGGGCGCAAGCCCGCAATACCATTGAAGTAGTTCGCTTTTTTTCTTTCCACAAACAGAAAGAGGTCCGCTTTCCCTTCGCGAAATCGCACTTCAGGTGGGCGCTTCACTTGCAAAAAGGGTATTTCGCGCAATCGTTTTTCCGTTTGTTGAATGCGCTGCTCGTTGTATAGATCGCCCTTTCTAAAGTCGACGTAATTCTTCAAATAAATAGAGGGCAGCACGCCAGAAGAACGAATATGCAAGCTATCGTTCAATATCAAAGGCCCCTTGATTAATGTAGCGAATACCTTGGCGCGAGTTGTGTTGCCTTTGCGTGAAGTTACGGATTGCAGACTATCCAACAAAAAGGCAGCAAAAGGATACCCCTTATTTTCATATTCCTTCAATGCACTTCCGAATCCTTTGTACAACGACGATTGGCCGAGTGGGTCGTTCGATTTAAACTCCTCCGAGAGGCTATCGCCGTCAACGATTGTCAATCCATCGAGTACAAACCGTTCGTTGCGGCGAATGGTAAGCGTAACACTGCTGTCGCTCACCAAGGTGTCGGCCACAGCCTGGATGTACCCTGCATCGAGCAGGTCGTAATATGAACGAAGCGCTGCTTTAAGAGCTTCGGTTTTACTGTTATGCGAACTGTAAATAGTATCCTGGTGAGCGGAATCGGATATACGCAGCGTGAAGGTTTGGGCGTGCATCTTAAAGCCGCAGAAACAGCTATATAATAAAACAATGAAGAGCCATATGAATCGCATGAATCTGAACGCTCGTCCTAACTCAAAAAGTAGTTTAAAATTACTTCGAATAATGCAGCACCAACTCTTGATACCCTTCCCGAAAAAAAAAGACCGCACAAAGCGGTCTTTTCATTTCTATCGAACCAGCGATTATTCTTCGCTCTTCTTTTTGCGGGTAGCCTTTGGCTTTTCTTCGCCTTCAGCCTTTGGATCAGCTTTCTTGCGAGGAGCCTTTGCTTTTGGAGCTTCAGCGCCTTCTGCACCCTCAGCCTTCTTAACCGAGCTACGACGAGTGCGCTTCTTTGGTGCTGCTTCAGATGCTGCTGCAGTTCCTTTGGTGTAGATCGTGTTGAAGTCAACCAATTCGATCATGGCAGTTTCAGCATTATCACCAGGACGGTAGCCTGTGCGGATGATACGCACATAACCACCCGGACGATCAGCAACCTTCGGAGCAATCTCACGGAACAATTCAGTTACCGCTTCTTTGTTCTTCAAATAGCTGAATACCGTACGACGGCTGTGTGTGCTGTCGGTCTTGCTCTTAGTGATAAGTGGTTCAACATATACGCGTAGTGCTTTCGCCTTGGCCAATGTTGTGTTGATGCGCTTGTGCTCAATCAGTGAGCAAGCCATGTTCATCAAAAGAGCAGCGCGGTGTTCGCGGGTTCTGCTCAGGTGGTTTACTTTTCTTCCGTGTCTCATAAACGTTTTTGGTAGTGAAGCGTTGGCAATTGGCTAGTGCATTCATTCTTTGCGAATCCTTGCATGGGCCACCTTCTTTTACAACTACTTCGGGTTCTTTAAATAATTTTTCTTATTAAGTGCTTGCGCACCAAGTTACCAATTAGTCGCGGTCGAGCTTGTACTTGCTAACGTTCATACCGAACTGCAAGCCTTTGCCTTCCACGAGTTCTTCCAATTCTGTAAGCGACTTCTTACCGAAGTTACGGAACTTCAACAAGTCGTTTTTGTTGAATGAAACCAGGTCTCCTAGGGTATCGATATCAGCAGCCTTCAAGCAATTGAGGGCACGTACTGAAAGATCCATATCAACCAACTTGGTCTTCAACAATTGACGCATGTGCATGGAGCTTTCGTCGAATTCCTCTGTTTCCTTCTTCGCTTCCTGCTCGAGCGTGATGCGCTCGTCGCTGAATAACATGAAGTGATGAATGAGAATCTTCGCAGCTTCCTGCAATGCATTCTTAGGGGTGATGCTGCCATCGCCCTGAATTTCTACCAACAACTTTTCGTAGTCGGTCTTTTGTTCCACACGGAAGTTCTCTACGCTGAACTTCACGTTACGGATTGGGGTGAAGATGCTGTCGATGGCGATAGTGCCTACAGGCGCGCTGTTCGACTTGTTTTCCTCGGCCGGACGGTATCCACGTCCTTTTCCTATGGTGATGACCATATTCAACTTCACTTTCGGATCCATGTTACAAACCACCAAATCGGGGTTCAACACTTGGAATGCTGTTGTAAAGTTGCTGATGTCACCAGCTTTGAATTGATCTTGACCGGTGATATTGATGGTTACTTTCTCGTAATCAGTTGTCTCAATCTGGCGCTTCAAACGAACTTGCTTGAGGTTGAGGATTATTTCGGTAACATCTTCCACCACGCCCTTGATCGTGGAGAACTCATGATCAACGCCCTCAACTTTGATTGAGGTGATTGCAAAACCTTCCAATGAAGAGAGCAGAATTCGGCGCAATGCATTTCCGATGGTGATACCGAAACCCGGCTCCAGCGGACGAAATTCAAACGCACCTGAGAAGTCGTTGCTGTCGAGCATGACGACCTTGTCTGGTTTTACGAAATCGATTATTGCCATGTAGAGTGTGATTATTATTTTTTGGTTCTAGACTATTACTTAGAATACAATTCGACGATGAGCTGTTCCTTGATATTTTCAGGAATCTGAACGCGCTCGGGGTAATTGAGGAAGACGCCCTGCTTGTCGGCATCGTTCCAATCGAGCCAGTCAAACTTCTTACGATTGGCCAATGCCATCGTGATTGTTGGCAAAGACTTGGAACGCTCACGCACACCCACTCGGTCGCCCGGACGGAGTTGGTACGACGGAATGTTGACCACCTGACCATTTACAGTGACATGGCTGTGCCCCACCAATTGACGCGCGCCCATGCGGCTTGCTGCCAATCCGAGGCGATACACCGTGTTGTCGAGACGTGACTCACACAAAGCGAGCAGAATCTCACCGGTTACACCCGGACGAGCTGAAGCTTTCTTGTAGAGGTTTTCGAACTGACGCTCCAAAATACCATAGGTATATTTTGCCTTCTGCTTCTCGTTGAGCTGCACGGAATATTCCGACTGCTTTCCACGACGCTTATTCGGTCCGTGTTGTCCGGGTGGATAATTACGCTTATCCAAATTTTTGTCCGGGCCGAAAATCGGCTCACGGAACTTACGCGCAATCTTTGACTTGGGTCCTGTATATCTGGCCATTGCTTGTGATTTCTTGAGATAGTATTAGATTCTTCTTTTCTTGGGTGGGCGGCAACCGTTGTGAGGAAGTGGCGTGATATCAACGATTTCAAGCACTTCTATACCCGTATTATGAATGGTACGAATAGCAGACTCACGACCTGCGCCCGGACCTTTCACGAATACTTTCACCTTGCGCAACCCAAGATCCATTGCTTCTTTCGAAGCTTGCTCGGCAGCCAATTGGGCAGCATATGGAGTGTTCTTCTTAGAACCCTTGAAGCCCATTTTACCGGCAGAAGACCATGAGATAACCTGCCCGGTATTGTTGGTGAGGCTGATGATGATGTTGTTGAACGTAGACTGAACGTGAGCTTGACCCACTGACTCCACGAGTACATTCTTTTTCTTTTTCTTTTCGACTTTAGCCATTGTTCGTGTTGTTTGGGTTGTGCCGCTATGGGCTCAACCATACGAATTATTACTTGGTTACTTTCTTCTTGTTTGCAACAGTCTTACGCTTTCCTTTACGGGTACGCGAGTTGTTCTTGGTGCTTTGACCGCGAACCGGCAAGCCCACACGGTGACGAACACCGCGATAGCAACCGATGTCCATCAAACGCTTGATGCTCATCTGCACCTCGGAGCGCAACGCACCCTCTACTTTCAGTTCTTCGGTGATGAAACCGCGGATTTTCGACAAATCATCGTCGTTCCACTCTTGAACTTTCTTATCGTAGCTCACGCCTGCAGTTTCTAAAATTCTGCGAGCGGTGCTGCGACCGATTCCGTAGATATAGGTGAGACCAATTTCACCTCTTTTGTTTCTTGGTAAGTCAATACCTGCTATACGAGCCATTTATTTGTTGTTTTTAGGACCGACTGGTGCCGGACCAATCGTTTAACCTTGTCTTTGCTTGAACTTTGGGTTCTTCTTGTTAATCACATAGAGCTTACCTTTTCTGCTTACAATCTTGCAGTCGGCTGAGCGCTTTTTAATGGATGCACGAACTTTCATGTCTTTAACTTTTATCTGAATTACCTGAGGCAATTCTTATTTGTATCTAAAACTAATTCTTCCTTTTGTCAAATCGTAAGGTGACATCTCCACCTTCACTTTATCGCCTGGCAGTATGCGGATGTAGTGCATTCGCATTTTGCCTGAGATATGAGCTGTAATTATGTGGCCGTTTTCCAATTCAACGCGAAACATCGCATTGGAAAGGGCTTCGATAATTGTTCCATCGAGTTCGATGGATGTTTGTTTTGCCATATCTATATATCTCGTTCGCTTCGGGCCTGCTGTTATGTCAACAAAGCCTCTGCCTTTTCAATCAATTCAAAACTGGATAAAACTTCAGCATTCTCTTTTCTCACCACGATGGTATGTTCAAAGTGCGCACTCGGCTTGGCGTCCGCAGTAACGATGGTCCAGCCATCCTTCATCTGCTTCACGTTGCGCGTGCCAATGTTGATCATCGGTTCAATGGCGATTACCAATCCCTCCTGCATCAACACTCCTTGCCCACGCTTACCGAAATTGGGAACCTCGGGGGCCTCGTGCAGGTTCTTGCCTACTCCATGGCCAACCAAATCCCGAACAACCCCGTATCCGAACGACTCTGCATGCGCTTGAACCGCATATCCGATGTCGCCCGTGCGATGACCCGCGATAGCTTGTTCAATTCCCAGATACAAGCATTCTTTGGTCACCTTCAAAAGTTGTCGCACTTCAGGAGAAATTTCGCCTACTCCAAACGTGTAGGCCGAATCCCCCCAATAGCCGTCCTTCACTACACCGATGTCCAACGAAACGATGTCACCCTCTTGAAGGGCACGCTCATTAGGCAGACCGTGAACTACAGAACTATTGACACTTGCACAGATTGAATTGGGGAACTTATTGTAACCCAAAAAACCGGGGTAAGCACCGTGGTCGCGAATGAACTCCTCAGCCACACGATCGAGCTCAAGGGTTGTAACCCCCGGACGAATGCGCGCTGCGAGCTCCGCTAAAGTTTTTCCAACAAGTAAAGAACTTTGTCTGATGAGTTCTACCTCATCATCCGTTTTTAATACAGGTTTCTTGGACGACATTGTGCCAATACAACTGTATTACCCGGCGTAACCTGATGAACTGACCGCGCCCGTATTTCTACCGCGCACGCGACCCGATTTCATTAGGCCATCGTAGTGTCGAGACACCAAGTGCGTTTCGATCTGCTGAAGCAAATCGAGAATAACACCTACTGTAATCAACAAGGATGTACCGCCGAAGAATATCGAAAACTGCTGTGCTTTGGTAAGACCTATCATCATTACCAATGCAGGCAGGATTGCAATCAAGCCCACAAAAATACCACCGGGAAGCGTAATGCGCGACATTACCTCATCGATAAAGTCGGCGGTAGGCTTACCGGGTTTCACACCGGGAACAAAGTTTCCGTTGCGCTTCAGGTCATCGGCAATCTGGTTCGGATTAGTCACGATGGCCGTATAGAAGAAAGTGAACAGAATAATAGAGCAGAACAACAAAAGGTTGTACCCCCAGCCTTGAATATTGGTAAGGCTAGCCAAAATTTCACTATCCTGGAACGTTTCGGTGCTCCGCAAATAGAGTGGCACGAACATGATCGCCTGAGCAAAAATGATTGGCATAACACCCGCAGAGTTTACACGCAATGGGATGTAAGAGCGGGCACCCTCTCCTTGTGGCATGTGTGATCCACCACCCATACTCATCTTCGCCATTTGCACAGGTATGCGTCGTACTGCTTGAATAACAGCGATGCATAGACCCACCACAATGAGCAGAGCAAACAATTCAATAACGAAGAAATAAGGAGCCTGCAATTTGAATTCAGAGATGAAACCTTTCGGAATGTCAGAGATAATACCCGTCATGATGATGAGGGATGTTCCGTTTCCGATGCCCTTATCGGTAATCTTCTCACCGAGCCACATCACGAATAATGTTGAACAAGTGAGAATTATAACAGCGGAGAATAACCAGGTAAAGCCCTCAGGATATGCACCCGCAGGCAATGTGCTCTTAATATAACCGGGAGCCTGCACCAAACCGATTGCAATAGTGAGCGATCGTGTGTATTGATTGATTTTCTTACGACCACTTTCGCCTTCACGTTGAAGTTTGGTGATGGAAGGAACCGCAAGTCCGAGCAGCTGGATAATAATCGAAGCCGAGATATACGGCATGATACCCAACGCAAAAATAGAGGCACGACTAAAAGCACCGCCCGTGAACAGACCAAGGAAGCCAAGCAACCCACCCTGAGAGCCTGTCTCCAGCTGGGAAGAGTCGACACCCGGTAGTACGATGAAAGAACCTACACGATACACGAGCAACAATAGCAGTGTATAACCGATCTTAGTTCTCAGCTCTTCGTGATTCCAGATATTCTTTATTTTCTGAAAAAAACTTTTCATAATGGTGGTTTAGAGAATGGATGCTGTTCCGCCAAGTTGTTCAATAGCAGCCTTTGCCGTTGCAGAAAACCCATGAGCCGACACATTCAGCTTGGTCTTCAGTTCACCGCGACCCAATACCTTGACGAGGTCCTTTTTACCGCAAATTCCGTTTTGAACCAATAGATCGTGATTTATTTCACCTGCGCCGGTCTTTTCAGCCAACGACTGGAGAAGGTCGAGGTTTACACCTTTGTATTCAACACGGTTGATATTCTTGAAACCGAACTTTGGCAGACGGCGTTGCAAAGGCATCTGACCACCTTCAAAACCTAACTTGCGCTTGGTTCCTGAACGTTGACCTGCACCCTTGTGACCGCGGCCTGACGTTTCGCCCAGACCTGAACCTTGACCACGACCTACACGCTTACGCGTTTGCGTAGAACCTGCAGCCGGCTTGAGATTATTAAGTTTCATATTCGTTTGAGTGTTGCTGTCGGTTTGGGCCGACATCTTTTAATTCTTTGTTTTTATTTGTTCTCCACTTTCAACAAGTGGCGAACTGCGCGGATCATACCGGCGATATTTGGTGTTAGCTCATGTTCTACCGGAACATTCAGCTTTTTAATTCCCAACGCCTGAATCGTAGCCTTTTGACGAGCCGGACGATCGATTGCGCTTTTCACTTGTGTTATCACAACTTTAGCCATGGTAGATTCCTTTATTATCCTTTGTAAACTTTATCTACGCTGATACCGCGCGTTTTCGCAATATCGTGAGCGTTACGCAATTTCGAGAGAGCATCGAGGGTTGCCTTCACCACGTTGTGTGGGTTTGAAGAACCTTTCGACTTAGCCAATACGTCGGTAACACCGGCCGATTCCAACACAGCGCGCATCGCACCGCCGGCAATAACACCGGTACCGTGAGAGGCAGGCTTGATGAATACGCGAGCACCTCCGAACTTACCATCCTGCTCGTGAGGAATCGTTCCCTTACGCACAGGCACTTGGATCAAGTTCTTCTTGGCATCTTCTGTAGCCTTGGTTACTGCCTCGGCAACTTCTTTCGACTTGCCCAAGCCGTGACCTACTACGCCCTTTTCATTCCCCACCACAACGATGGCGGCGAATCCGAACGTACGACCACCTTTGGTTACTTTGGTAACCCTGTTAACCGCAACCAAGCGGTCTTTCAATTCTGTTTCGCTGGAGCGAACTGGTTTTGTTTCTGCCATCTCCTTTTAGAATTTAAGGCCGGCCTCGCGGGCTGCTTCGGCCAATGATTTAACACGTCCATGATAGAGGTAACCTCCGCGGTCAAATACCACTTCGTTGATACCGGCTGCCTGAGCACGCTCAGCGATGGTCTTACCCACCAATTTAGCCTGGTCCAACTTGGCAACCG
>Ga0315902_10008124_pt1 | contig 14248 bp, 8 predicted proteins | sample LakEriMetagenome_9_FD_203523 | JGI IMG/M metagenome (GOLD analysis project Ga0315902, IMG submission 203523) | Freshwater fungal communities from buoy surface, Lake Erie, Ohio, United States - Buoy 12 MA117 | ecosystem: Environmental > Aquatic > Freshwater > Lake > Lake biofilm | place: USA... | reverse complement strand
CCCGGGTGAGCGGTTCACCGGCCCCCTTGAACTCGCCCACCTGGAGGATCTCGGCGGCCACGCCCAGCCGGTCGAGCATCGACTTGAAGAACATCATCTCGGTCCGTACCCCGGTCAGTTCCAGCGTAGCCGCGGGAGGCATGGTGATCGTGTCGCAGGCCGAGGCCACGGAGTAGTGGGCCGCAGCACCGCTGACGAGATGGGCGGCCACCGGCTTGCCCGCCTTCTTGAGCCGCTCGATCGCGGCACGCACCTCCTCCGCCCGACCACGCCCGAGATCGGGTGAGTCGATCGCCACCACGACGCCCTTCACCCGGTTATCCGCGGCGGCCTTGTCGAGCCGCTCGACGAGCCGATGCAGATGCGGGGCCACGTCGGCGAGAAGACCGGCCTGCCCCACCCCGTCGGGCAGACTGCCTGCGATCCGGATGTGGGCGATCGTTGCGGCCGCCTTCTTGGCGACACCCTCACGAACCGCTTCGCGAACGCCGTCACGGGCCTCCGCCTTTCCTCCTTCGGCCACCGCCGTTGGCGGCTCCTCAGCCCAGCACGGCCTGCCGAGGATCGCCGCCACGGTCATTGCGATGCCCCATCCGCCAGCCCGCACCCACCGGCCGCCTGTCGCGTTCATGCCATCCTCTTCATAGGGATCCATCGGAAATCGGAACTTCTCCATGCATCCTACCGGCCCGGAACGGCCCGCGGCGACCCCCGGCCACCCCACTTGAAAATGAACGGCCGTATAGTAAGATACTGGCGTCCATATCGGCGTATGCCGATAGTTTCCTCATCTCCCGCACAGGAAGCGGTCCTGCCGCTCGTTCGCCATGGCCAAGCGCAAAGCGTCGTCCTCACGAGCCTCCACCAACGCGCGTCCAAAGCCCCGCCGCGTGGCGGCCGCCGTCGCTGCTGTTCGGGGGAATCCACTGAATCTTCCGACCAAGACGGAAGCCGACGACGCCAGCGACACGCCGACTGAACGGCAGATGGAGATCTACGCCTTCATCCGCGACAAGATTCATTCCCGCGGCTACGGGCCGACGGTTCGCGAGATCGGGCAGGCCTTCAAGATTCGCTCCCCCAACGGCGTCGTCTGCCATCTCAAAGCCCTCGAGCGGAAGGGGCTGATCACCCGCGGGAAGAACATGTCGCGGGCCATCGAACTGGTCAACGAGCCGGCACACCTCCGCGGTCTGCCGATGGCCGGCTGGGTGGCAGCCGGCTCGCTGCGGCCGGCCGAGGAGCAGGCGGAGCGGATCGACTTCGAATCGCTCTTCAATCGGGACAACCACTTCGTGCTTAAAGTGATGGGTGAGTCGATGATCGACGCGCAGATCGCCGACGGCGACTGGGTCGTGATTCAGAAGAAGCAGACGGCCCATTCCGGCGACATCGTTGTCGCACAGACGGAAGACGGCGAAGCGACGCTCAAGCAGTGGTTTCCCGAACGGGATCGAATCCGACTGCAGCCCGCAAATGCATCGATGAAGCCGATCTACGTCAAAAACGCCCGCGTGCTCGGCGTCTTGGTCGGCGTCGTTCGCAAAACATGACGGCCGGCCCCCATCGCTCACGCGATTGGGCTTCCTGTGCCTGCAGAAAGCGTAACACCGCAAGGCGTACGGCCGCCGGTCAGGAAGCGTAACCGCGTGAGCGGTACGACAGCCCATCGCCGGTCGTGGCCTCCGCCCCCATCGCTCACGCGATTGGGCTTCCTGAACCCGCGTGAGCCGCTTACCCGGTTTTGTCGAGCGGGCCGTCGCTGAGTTGATGGAGTTTGTTGTAGAGCGTCTTCAGGCTGATCCCGAGTTCCTCGGCGGTTCGCGCCTTGTTGCCCTTGTTCCGCTCGAGCCCCTCGAGAATGGCCCGCATCTCCAACTCGCGAAGGCTCTCGGGCCGGCCGGGCCCCGGGGATGCGACGGGGGACGCCGACACAGGCTGAATCGCGAGCGAGGCGAGATCCGCCTCGTCGGGCTGCAGGGCCGCAAACCGTGCCGGCAGGTGGGCGAGCGACAGCGGCAGGTCGTCGCAGAGCACGAGGGCGTGCTCGACCGCATTCGCAAGTTCGCGGATGTTTCCGGGCCAATGGTGCGCCGCCATGGCGGCGAATGCGGCGGCATCGGCCACGACGGCGTCGTGAGGCGTCTGCGGTCGCGCCCGGCGGACGAAGTGCTCCACGAGCCCGGGAATGTCCTCGCGGCGGTCGCGCAGCGGCGGCACCGTGATCTCGAACGTGTTGATGCGGAAGAGCAGGTCCTCGCGGAAATCGCCCGCCTTCACCATCTCCTCGAGCGACCGGTGAGTGGCGCAGACCACGCGGACATCGACCATGATCGCCTGGTTGTCTCCCACGCGGCGGATCTCGCCGCTCTCGAGCGCCCGCAGGAGTCGCGACTGCAGCGACTTGGAGAGCTCGCCGATCTCATCGAGAAACAGCGTGCCGCCGTCCGCGACCTCGAAGAGCCCCGCCCGGTGCTCGTCGGCTCCCGTGAAGGCTCCCTTGCGATGGCCGAAGAGTTCGCTCTCGACGAGGTGCTCCGGGAGCGCCCCGCAGTTGACGGCCACGAGCGGCCCGGCCGCCCGGCCGCTGCCCTCGTGAATCGCCCGGGCCACGAGTTCCTTGCCCGTGCCAGTCTCGCCCCGCACGAGCACCGCGGCCTCGCTCGCCGCCACCCGGGCGACGAGCCGGCGCACCTTCTCGAGCGCGGCCGACGTGCCGACAAGCTGCGTGGCCCCCTCCGCCCGCCGGACCCGTCGCTCCAGGGCCCGCAGCCGCGTGGTGATCTCCCGCTTCCTCCGGACCCGCTCCAGCACCGCCTGGATGTCGGCAAGCTTGCACGGCTTCGTGAGGTAGTCGAACACCCCGTGCCGCACCGCGGCGACGGCACTCTCCACCGACGACTTGCCGGTGATGATCACCGTCTCCGTGTCGGGCGAGGTCTCCCGCACGCGGGCGATCACCTCGAGGCCGCCGACTCCGGGCATGTCGAGATCGACGATCACGCAGTCGTAGGCCGTGCGGTCGAGGGCCGCGACCGCCGTCCGGCCGTCCGGGCAGACCGTCGCCTCGTGCCCGAGCCTGGGGAGTTCGATCCGCATCAACTCCTGCAACGAGGGCTCGTCGTCGGCGAACAGGATCCGCATCGGTCGGACGGGGGTCTTCAACGGTGACTCCTTCGGGTGCGTCGGGGCGTGGATGATCAGGCGGCGCGGCCGGTCGCGTCAGTGCCGGGCCGGATGGTCGCCGCATCGGCTCCGACCAGGGCGAGCGGAAGCGTGACGCGAAAGGTCGAACCGGAGCCGGGCCCGTCGCTCGCGGCCTGGATGCGACCGCCGTGGTCGGTGACGATCCGATGCACGATCGAGAGCCCGAGGCCGGTGCCCTGCCCCGTCTTCCGCCTGGTGAAGAACGGCTCGAAGAGGTGTTCCTGCACCTCGTCGGTCATGCCGCAGCCATCGTCGATGAACGTGAGCACCGCCTCGCCGCCGGAACGCTTCGCCGCGACGCGCACCTTTCCCGACTCGTCGATCGAGTCGAGGGCGTTGACGAGCAGGTTGAGCACCACCTGCTTGATCTCCTGAGGGTTGACCATCACGAGCACGTCGGCCCCCTCCTCGATCTCGATCGACCGCCCGGCAAACCGGCCGACGTGTCGCAGCATTTCGGCCACGTCGGACACGAGGCCCATCAGCGCGGTGGCCTGACGCCGCACCTCGCCGAGCCGCGAGAAGTCGAGGAGCTTCTCGGTGATCCCCTTGCAGCGAAAGGCCTCGCTCTGGATGAGCGACAGGTAGCGGCGGGCGACCTCGGCGTCGGCCGCCCCCGGAGCCAGCTCCTCGATCCGGCTTTCGAGCGATTCGGCGCACATCGCGATCGATGCCAGCGGGTTGTTGATCTCGTGGGCGACGCCAGCGGCCAGGAAGCCGACGCTGGCGAGCTGTTCGCCCCGGATGACCTCGCGGGTCCGCTCCTGCACCTGGCGATCGAGGTCGTCGCGAATCTCCTGAAAGCGTTCCGTCATGTCGTTGAACGCGTCGGCGAGCTCCGCCATCTCGTCGCGGGTGTCGAGCTGGATGCGGTAGGCGAAGTCGCCCGACGCCACGCGGCGGGAGCCGTGCCCGAGCAGCCGCAGCGGACGGAAGACCCAGCGGTAGGTGAGCACGCCGATCGCCGTGAGCAGGCCGATGGCCGTGAGGGCCGCCGCCCAAGTGGTGATGATCAGCGTCCGGTAGCGGGTGCGCACGTCGCTCGAGAGCTCGTGAAGCCGCTGCTGCAGGAACGAAGGCAGTTCGGCCGAGAGCGCGGCCAGCGCCTCGAGATGCGGGCCGACCGCGAGGAGCATGCCGCGACTGGCCGAGGGCAGATCCGCCTCGGCCGGATCGGCGGCGTGCTGCCGGGCGATCGAGTCGATCGTCGCCAGGCAGTCGGAGATCCGCTGGGCGGTTCCCGCCTCGCGGGTGCGGTCGGCGAGCCGCGTGTCGTCGAGTTCGAAGGCCGCCAGTTCCTGACGATAGGCCTCGAGCGCCGCCTCGGTCGCCCGGAGGCCCGACAGAAACGACTCCTCCTCGGCCTCGTCGGCGGCGAGGGCCCGGGCGTGGGCGAGGCGGAGCATGCCCACGCACTCGCCCAGTTCGCTGGCCAGCGGCAGTTCCGCGGCCCGGCACGAGAGGTCGCGGACGAGCCACCGATAGGAATAGATGCCGAGGAAGCCGCTCGCCCAGAGGACGGTCACCATCACGCCCAGGAGCAGGGCGCCGAGCAGCAGCTTCTCACGGATGGCACGGCGACGGGCCACGTCCGACCTCCCTGTCGACGCGGGACACACGGCCGCGCAGGCGAGTCACGCTGCGCGGGCTGGGGAGGGTAGCAAAGCCCGCTCCTTCGCAAAAGGCGGAATCGCCGCGGCTACACGAGTCCCCAGCGCTTCCGCAGGAACCACTCCGTACCCATGCATGCCGCCATCACCAGGAACATCGGCCAGGTGTCCCACGGCGCGAACGACCACTGCTCCTTCGACTCGAACGTCGGCGGACGCGCGGCGATCTCCTCGAACACGGCCGGCAGTTCCTCGGGCAGCCGCACGCCGCCCGTGGTCGCCTCGGCGAGTTGCCGCATGAGCAGCGGATTGGCCCGCGGGTTCGCAAGCTCGAGATCCTGGCGAAACACCGTGAATCGAGCCGCTCGTTCCCGCGGTATCCCCTCGCCCGGCTTCGTCGCCTTCACCTCGAGCCTCCAATCGCCGGGCTCGGAGCAGTCGGCGATCACGCCCGAGAACGTCTCGCCCTGCCGCCCGACGCGAACGGGCCGCCGCTGGCCATCGGGGGCGACGACCGTGGCCTCGAGGGCCATGCCCGGATCGGCGGTGCCATCGGGCCTCGTCAGCCCGGCGTCGAAGGGGAGTGGCGTGCCCGGCGAGATGCGACGCTGCGCCAGCCGGACCCAGAGCGTGTCCTGCTCCGAGTCGTCCTGGCGTGCGAGCCAGAGCACGAACTGCCGCCAGAAGCGACGGTGCTGATCACCGGCCCCCTGCATCACCCACCGCCAGGTCGAATCGGCCGCGAATGCGAGCACCCGCCCCTGACCGTATTCGCGACCGACGAGCAGGGGCGTCCCGTCGGCGGCGGCGGCGAGCATCTTCGTCGTGGGCAGGAGGCGGCCGAGGCGATTGGCCCCCTCGAGCGTCGGCATCGATGCCCAGGCCGTGCGGCTGTCGTCGTCGGTCTTGCCGAGCCTGAGGATCGAGATCGAACCGAATCGCGGATCGGGCAGCATCCGCACGGCGCCTTGCACGTGGAGGCCCTGACGGATCGGTTCGTTGAACGACTGACGGGCGAGACGATCGGACTCGAAGGGCAGCGCCGGACCGAGCGCCGAGCTGCCCCAGCCTCCCGCCTCGAACGCGTGGAAGCCGCCTATCAAACCGAGGCCGGCACCCGCATTCACCCTGCCGAGGACCGTCCGCAGGTCGTCGGGCCTGACTGCGGTGGAGTCGAGGTCACCGATCAAAAACACGTCGTAGTCGCCGGCCAGCCGGCGGCTCAGGTCCACCGGCCAGCGATCCCGCCGGGTGGAGTCGATCCACTCGAACTCGACCTGGATGTCGGGGCTCGCCGCGAGCACCCGCCGCAGGAATCGCTGCTCCACCCGCAGGTCTCCCTCCAGATAGAGCACCCGCAGGCCGCCGTCGATCACCTCCACGAACGTCGAGAGTTCGTTGTTGGCGAGGATCACCTCGCCCTCTTGGGGCTCTACCCGGAGCGTCAACTTCCGCTCGCCGAGGGCCGCGGGCGTCCAGGCGAGCCGGACCGCCTCCTCGATGGCATCGCCGGTGGCCCGCACCCGCGTCCGCGCGACCTCCTCCATCACGCCGGAGGCGTTCTCGGCGAGGAGCACGACCGTCGCCTCCCGCCCAGCCAGGCCGTCGAGCCGCACCCGTCCCGCCACTTCCAGCATGTTCTTGAGGTACACGGTCTCGGCAACGGCGAGATTCACCACCGCCGCGTCGCGACCCTGCCCCTCGCCCCGCTGCTGCCCGAACGTGACGCTCCAGAGGGGCGCGCCGGCGTCGGCAAGCTTCCGGGCCACGGTCTGTGGCGGCAGGTCGCGGGGCGCATAGGCCTGGTGGGCGCCGTCGCTGAGCACCACGACTCCCGCGAGCTGTCTCCCCACGGTCGCCCGCAGGCCGTCGTCGAGAGCCGCGCCGATGGCCGTCTCGTCCGCGGTCGGCACGTCGCTCCACGCGGCCAACGGAAACGGATCATCGCCGGCCGGCGGCACCGCGCGGGCTTCACGATCGAAGAGCCAGACCGCGATGTCGAAATCGCCCGTCTTGGCGAGCTTCTGCGCCGCGGGCCTGGCCGCCGCCAGGGCATCGACCATCTCCTGCCACCGTGTCCGTCCCGCGGGCCCGTCGGCTACGGTCATGCTCTCCGACGCGTCGGCGAGCACGACCACGGTTCCCTGCTGCCGGGCTTTCTGCTCGGCGACGAGCGTCGGCCGCAGCATGCAGATCACCAGCGCCAGAAAGGCCCCCATGCGCAGCAGCACCAACGTGCGTCTGCCCGCGGGCGAAAGCCGCGACCGGTCCGGCGGAAAGCCCAGGAGCACGGCGAGCAGGCCCGCCGCCACGGCGACAACGAACATCCACGACCAGACCGGATCGGCATGGAGCGAGAGTTCCTCGAGCAACCGCGGATCGGTCATGCCGGGACCTCCGATGGCGGCAACGGCGGCGGCACGGTGGACGGCGCAGGAGGGACTGGAGGCGGTGCCACGGCGCGTGCCTCGTCGGCTGCGAACTCAGCAGCGACCGCTCGCTCCGCGTCGACACCTTCGCGGGGTGCATAGAAGCGATTGGCGACGATCCAATCGGCCGCCATCGCCAGCGCCACCAGCACGATCACCCACGGGAAGAGCTCCGAACCCACGCGCTCGCGGTTCACGTCGCGCACGATCTCATCCGCCGACCGCGCAAGCCGATGCCCGGGGCCGAGCACGGCGGCGAGCGCGTCCTCGGGCAACCGGCTGAAGTCGGTCGCCGACGGCGGCAGGTTCACGCTGAAGCCCCTGGCGATGCCCCCGATGTCGCCACCTGCCCGGAGGGTGTAGTTGCCGGGAACCTGCGTGGCGGTGACGGTGATCGTCCCCCGCTTCTGGTCGACGGCGGCCGGAAAATCGTCGCCACTCGGCGCGCTGACGATCGCCGCCGGCACGTCGCGACGATCGATGTGCAGCACTGCCGGCGCCCCCGCGAGCACGTTGCGGTCGTCTGAGGTGTCGACGGCGTGGAGGAGCGTCTCGTTGGCGAGGATCACGAACGGCCACGGCTCGAACCCCGTGGCCAGGGTATTCCAGGCGTCCGGATCCGAGGCCGACTGCGAGACGGGCGTCGTCACCACCACCACGTTGCCGCCGCCCAGCCTGCGATCGAGCACCGCCGGCAGACCGTTGCGGTAGGCGACGACGGTCGCCGCGGCATCGCCCGGCCCCTCGGCCGGCTTGAACTCCCAATGCCGCGACACTGGAAAGTCCTGCCAGGGAACGGCGTCGCCCACGCGGCGATAGGCCGCCATGATCGGGTGGTCGAGCGCCGTGGGGGCGAGATAGTTTCCCTCGGGGCTCCGCCACACCCGCACCAGATCGCCGCCGAGCACGCGGCGGGAGGCCTCGGTGTTGAAGCGATCGGCGTTGCCCGCCCGCGGCCCGAGCCACACCACGAGACCGCGGCCGCCGGACACCCACCGCTCGAGCGCCTCCCACGTCTGGGGCGGCAGCGGTGGCGGATCGAGCATGACGATGCCCTGGGCCGCGTCCCACGAGGCGGTGCCGAGCGACTCGACGTCGATCACCTCGGGTTCGAATCGGGCCTTGCCGGCCTTCAGCAAGGAAGCGGGAGCGATCGCCTGCACGAGCAGTGCGGCCGAGCGGTCCGCGGGCCGCGGCGCGGCCACGATCACCTTGGCGGCGGCGCCGACCTCGACCGTGAAGAAGTGTGCGTTGTCGGCCTCGAGATCGTCGGAGCCCTCGATGACCACGCGACCCTGCCTGGTTCCGGGCTCGAGGCCGGCGACCTCGAAGTCAACCTGCACGGGCCCGGCCGCCTTCCATTCGACCGGCTTGATGGCCCGGCGAACGTACGTGCCGTCGCGACCGAGGACCTCCACGGCGACCGACCTCGACGCATCGGGGCCGACCCGTGCCGCCGACGCCGTGATCGCCAGCGACGTGCCCGCCGAAATCCGCTCACCCGACAGGTCGAGGGCGTCGATGGAGAAGTTCCTCGGCTGCTCTGCCGACACGTCGACGAACAGCACGGCGGGTTCACCGGCGGAAGGCTCCGGCTGCGGGGCGGCGTTGTCCCACGCGCCGTGAGAGCAGTCGGTGAAGACGTAGAGTTCCTTGCGGGCGAGTTCCGAGCCAGCCAGGAGCCGCCGCGCCTCGGCGATCGCGGCCGGGAGCGATGTGGCCTGCGCGGCGGCAGCGAGCCGGTCGATCCGGGCGGTGGCGGCCGCCGACGACGGGGCGAAGGCACCCGCCGCCCCGGCGGTGTCGAGCACCGCAACCCTGCTCCCCTGCGGCAGTTTGTCGAGGAGCACGCGGGCGAGTTTCGCCGCCCGCTCGAGCCGCGTCTCGTTGGCCTCCCGAAGGGCCATGCGCGGCGCCGTGTCGATCACGAGCGCCGCGGCGACGGGACCTTCGCCGCCGGCGAGCCACCCCGCACCCCGCAGCACCGGCCTCGCGAGGGCCAGGGCCAGCAGGGCCAGGGCCGCCATCCGAAGAAACAACAGGAAGAGGTGGCTCACCCGCAGCCGCCGCCGATTGGCCACGGCGCGGTCGCGGAGGAAACGCAGCGCCGGAAACTCGTGCGGCACGGGCTTCCGCCGCATGATCAGATGCAGCACGATCGGCACGGCCACGAGCGCCGCACCGCCGAGAAGCATCGGGGTGATGAACGACAGGCCCATGGGTCAGAACCGGTTGCGGCGGCTCACCAGGTATTCCATCAGGGCGCGGTCGAACTGCATGCTCGTGTCGAGCGGTACGTAATCGATACCGGCCCGGAAACAGGACGAGCGATACTCCTCGCGGAAGGCCTCGACGGCGTCGACGTAGCCGGTGCGGGCCGCGTCGGCGTCGATCACGAGCCGGTCGCGGCCCTCGGGCTCCGTCAACTCCACCATGCCCTCGAACGGAAACCGCACTTCGGCCTCGTCGAGGATGTGGAAGAGGATCACGTCGTGGCCGCGGTGCCGCAGCCGCAGGAGGGCGTCCTTGATCGGCACCGGGTCTGCGAGCAGGTCGCTGAACACCATCACCAGCGAACGGTGCCTGAGCATCGCCGCCACCTGCACGAGGCTGCGGGCGATGTCGGTCTTGCCCGATGGGCTGATCTTCGAGAGCACCGAGAGCACCTGCGCGATCTGCGACCGCCGGGAGCGGGCCGGGAGCGACGCGTGGAGCTTCTCGTCGAAGACCATCAGCCCGCAGGGATCCTGCTGGTGGATCATCAGCCAGCAGAGAGCCGCCGACAGCGAAATCGCGTAGTCCAGCTTGGTGAGCTGCTGGCGGTAGGTGTAGGCCATCGAGGCGCTGGTGTCGATCACCAGGTAGCCGGTGATGTTGGTCTCGGCCTCGAACTTCTTGACGTAGTGCTTGTCCGTCTTCGCATAGACGAGCCAGTCGATGTCCTTGGGGTCGTCTCCCGGGGCGTACTTGCGGTGTTCGCTGAACTCGACCGAGAAGCCCTGGTACGGACTGGCGTGGAGCCCCTGGAGAAAGCCCTTGACGATGAACTGCGCGCGCAGGTCGAGACGGGCGATCTGCCGCACCACCTCCGGCTTCAGGTATTCCTCGACCGCGCGGGCCATCCGCAGAGCCTCCTCGCAGCCGTCACTTCACGAGCTTCGGGATCTCCGGCTCGGGCGTCTCGCGGAGCAGTCGCTCGATGATCGACTCGCTGGTGAGACCCTCGGCCTGGGCCTGGAAGTTGGTGGCGATCCGGTGCCGCAGCACCGGCACGGCCACGCGGCGGACGTCGTCGAGCGACACGCTGAAGCGTCCGTCCATCGCCGCCATCGCCTTGCCACCCTGGATGAGGAACTGCCCGGCCCGCGGGCCGGCGCCCCAGTCGACGAGTTCGGCGACGTACTTCGGAGCCTGCGAATCCTTCGGCCTGGTGGCCCGCACCAGCCGGGCTGCGTACTTGACGACGTATTCGCTGACCGCGACGCCGGCCACGAGCTTCTGAATGTTGCTGATCGCGCGGCCCGAGAGCACCTTGCGGACCTCCGGCTTTTCCGACTTGGTCGTGGCCATGAGGATCTGTTCCTCCTCGCTGGCCGTCGGATAACCCACCTTGATGTTGAACATGAACCGGTCGAGCTGGGCCTCCGGCAGCGGATAGGTGCCCTCCTGCTCGATCGGATTCTGCGTGGCGATCGTGAAGAATGGATCGGGCAGTTGGTGGGTCTCCTGCCCCACCGACACCTCGCGCTCCTGCATCGCCTGGAGGAGTGCGGCCTGCGTCTTCGGCGGCGTGCGGTTGATCTCGTCGGCGAGCAGAATGTTGGTGAAGATCGGCCCTTCGACGAATCGGAAGTGCCGGCGGCCCGATTCATCCTCCTCGAGCACGTTCGTGCCCGTGATGTCGGACGGCATCAGGTCAGGCGTGAACTGCACCCGCTTGAAACCGACGTCGAGGATCCGGGCGAGCGTCGACACCATCAGGGTCTTCGCCAGTCCGGGCACGCCCTCGAGCAGGCAGTGGCCGCGGGTGAAGATGGCGGCGAAGAGCTGTTCGATCACCTCGTGCTGGCCAACGATCACCTTCTGCAACTCCTCCTGCATGAGGCGGCGGTGCTGGGCGAACTCGTGGAGAATCTCGTCGAGCGTCTTGGGCTTGGAGGCGGTGGACACGCGGCGATCCTTCGGCGGGAACGGTGGGGCTGGGAACCCTTCAGTATCGGGTGTGACCGTCGGGGCGGCAATCGACCCTCGTGCTCCGCGGCACCATCGCGGGCCGCCCATCCTGCGCCGTCGGCCGACCTGCTACCATGCACGTCATCGCCAACGGGTCCGTCCGCGGTCGTGCGGGCCCGCCGAGGTGACCACCGGACCCAGCGGCGTGGCCCTTTCGTCGTTCCCCAGTCCTGTCCGTCGCGGCTCCTGGATCGCAGCCGCGGCCCTGCTGGCCGCCCTCTGCCCGGCCGCAGCGATCCCGGCCACGCCCGGCCCGACCGACATCCAGACCGCGGTCGAGAAGGCCCGCGACTACCTGATCACGCAACAGCGGGAAGACGGCTCGTGGGAGGCGATGCGGTCGGCCGACAAGCGGGTGGGAGCCACCGCCCTGGTGATGCTGGCGCTCGCCAACGCAGGCGTGCCCGCCGAGCAGCCCGCCATGCGCCGCGCGCTCACATGGATCCGGCAGCAGGAGCCCGACGAGACCTACTCCGTCGCTCTGCAGACCATGATTCTCTCGATGCTGGCGCCGGAGGCCGACCGGGCGATCCTCGAACGTAACGTCGAATGGCTGGAGCGGGCTCAGGTCAAGCAGGGTCCTGGGTCGGGCTCCTGGACCTACGGCCAGAGCAACGGTGTGGGCATGGGCGACAACTCCAACTCTCAGTTCGCGGTGCTCGGCCTCCACGAGGCGTCACGCGCCGGGGTGCCCGTCGGCGACGACACCTGGGTTCGTGCCCAGCAGTACTGGGTCGCATGTCACAATGGCGACGGATCGTGGGGTTACACGCTCGGCAACGCCGGCGGGTCGGGCAGCATGACCTGCGCCGGCATCGCCAGCGTCTGGATCACGTCGGAGCACATCGGCACCCCCGACGCCCGTGCCGTCCGCGACAGCGTCGCCTGCTGCGGCGGCGGCTCGACCCCCCGCGTGCTCGAGAAGGGACTCAACTGGCTCGGCCGGCGATTCTCGGTGGTGCAGAACCCCGGCACCGGCGGCGAAACGTGGCTCTACTACTACCTCTATGGCCTCGAGCGGGTGGGCCGCTTCACGGCGCGGCGGTACATCGGCGACCACGACTGGTACCTCGAAGGGGCGAAGATGTTCACCGCCACCCAGGACCGGCTCTCGGGCAAGTTCGTCGCCAATCGGATCGAGGATTCGATCGTGGCCACGAGCTTCGCGCTCTTGTTCCTCGCCAAGGGCCGCCGGCCCGTGATCGTGGCCAAGAGCAGCCACGCCCCGGCCGCCGACTGGAACCGGCACGGCCACGACATCGCCCACCTTGTCGACTACGTCGAAACGCGGTGGAAGAAGGACTATCCCGCCGGTCTTTCCTGGCACGTGCTCGACACTCCGACGGCCGGCCAGGCCGACCTCCAGCAGGCGCCCGTCTTCTGGATCTCGGGCAAGTCGGACTTCGACCTCGGCCACGACGCCGGACGGCGGCTCCGCACCTACATCGACAACGGTGGGTTCGTGTTCGCCGAAGCCTGCTGCCCGAAGAGCGAGGGCTTCGACGAACGGCTGCGGCAGCTCGTCACCGAAATCTTCCCGGAGCCCGAGTATCGGCTCCACCTGCTTCCCCCGGAGCATCCCGCGTGGCACGCCGAGCAGGTCGTGCCCCCGGAACTGCACCGACCGCTGATGGGGATCGACTATGGCTGCCGTACCTGCCTGATCTACGCGCCGCCGACCGACCTCGCCGATCCCAATGCCGCCATGCCGAGCCTCTCCTGCCTCTGGGAACTCGGCGGCCGGTCTCGGTCCGCCCTGCCCCCCGGCGTAGCCCGCGAAGTCGAGGCGGCGCTCGCCATCGGCACCAACGTGCTGGCCTACGCCACCAACCGCGAACTGAAGAGCAAGGATGCCTTTTTCGGAATCGCTCCGCAGGAGGATCGCCCGGCCGACCCGTTCGTCCGCGGCCAACTCGCGATCGGCAAGCTGCGGCATTCGGGCATGTGCGACGCGGCTCCGGCAGCCCTGGCCAACGTTCTCCGCGCAGCCGCCCGCGAGACCGGCATTCGGGTGGACGACACACCGGCCCTCATCGACCCGGCAGACGACGCGTTGTTCAACTACCACCTCGTCTTCATGCACGGCCGCCAGGGCTTCGCCTTCGACCAGCCGCGGCGGGAGCGAATCGCCACGTTCCTCAACCGCGGCGGCACGTTGCTCGCCGACAGCGTCTGCGCAGCCGACGGCTTCACGAAGGCCTTCCGCGACGAGATCGTGGCGACCCTGCCCGACCAGCGGCTGGAGGAGATTCCCGCCGACGATCCGCTCTTCACGGCGGCCGAGTATGGCGGCTTCGACATCCGGCAGGTCACGCTCCGCGAGCCGTCGGGGGGCGACGGCCCGATCGGCGTCCGCAAGCGGCAGATCCCGCCAAAACTGGAAGGTGTGCGGATCGGCGACCGCTGGGCGGTGATCTTTTCGCCCTATGACCTCTCCTGCGCCCTCGAAAAGCAGAACTCGATGGAGTGCACGGGCTACGGCCGCGAGGACGCCGAGAAGATCGCCCTCAACGTGCTGCTCTACTCACTGAACCATTGAGCCTGAACCATTGAGCACAGATGAGCACGGGCCGCCGGTGCTCGTAGCACAGGTTGCCAACCCGTGCTTGTGTGGCACCGCTCGGGGCTGCCCACGCCCTCTCGCCGGACGTTCGTCTCGGCCTTCCAGGCCTCGACTCTCTGCATGTCCGCTGCGCTCCGCCATCCTGGCTGCGCTTGCTTCCACAGCCCGCTCGAAGGCATGGGCAGCCCCTCGCTGCGTCGTTCTCC
>Ga0315902_10008119_pt1 | contig 14253 bp, 10 predicted proteins | sample LakEriMetagenome_9_FD_203523 | JGI IMG/M metagenome (GOLD analysis project Ga0315902, IMG submission 203523) | Freshwater fungal communities from buoy surface, Lake Erie, Ohio, United States - Buoy 12 MA117 | ecosystem: Environmental > Aquatic > Freshwater > Lake > Lake biofilm | place: USA... | reverse complement strand
CTCCGCTGGTCAAATACGCCGGCGAGCGGGACACGGGGAGCCCGAAGCCTCCTCAACTGGAAAGACGTAGGCGAGGGGTTACCCCTGCCGTTGAGACGGCGTATGTGGGCTACTCCACGGGAAACATGGCATCGTGCCATTTTCGCTTGGCCGACCTCCGTCGGCTGTTGATTACCCGGGCCTCCGGCCCTGACGCCGAAGGCGTGGGAGCCGGGCTTTGCTCGGCGACCGTAAGCCGGAGACGACGCCGGGACGGCGGCGACGGCGCGACAGCAAGCCCGCAGTGAGCGTCCGGCGAGACGGTACGGGGTAACCCCGAGCCGGATTGGGCGCGTTCAGGTGCAACTATGCCGATGCGGCCCGTGGAGCTAGTCGGCCGTGCCGGGCGGCTCGTATTCGAATTCTTTCCACTTCATGGCGCGGCGGAAAGGCTCGATCCGGAGCACGACTTCGCCGTTGTGGAAGATGCGGACGGTGCCGTTGGTTTCGCTGACGGCCACGGCCACGCTCTTGGTGCGGCGGGTGATCGCGGCGGCGGCCCAGTGTCGGGCGCCCAGGCCCTTGGCCACCGAGACGCTCTCGGCCGAGGCGTCGATATAGCGGGCGGCGCCCTCGACCGTGCCGTCGGCACCCACGACGAAGGCGCCGTCGAGCTGCGCGATCTCCTTGATGCCTTCGCGCACGCGCGGGTCGGTGAGCTTGCGCTCCGAGCGGCTGTAGCCGCGGACGGGATCGAAGCCCGTCGAGTGGCTCGACTGCATGACCTTGCGGGTGTCGCCGACGACGAACAGCGTGCCCACGGGCTTGCCCTCGCGGCCCTCGCGGCCGATTTCCACGGCGAGGTCGACCACGATCTTGAGCGTCTCGAGCGGCACCTTCGTCTCGAGGTTGCGCAGGTCGCGGCTCGTGAGCTGGCCGAGGTGCTCCTCGAGCCGGAGCAAACTCACCGAGTCGGCCGTGCCGGCCTCGAACCCGCTATACACCGCCACCACCTCGGCCTCCGGCGCGATCAGTTCGTCGGCCACGCACTCGAGAAGCGCCTGCGTGAGCCGCTCGTGGACGGGGAGTCCGGCCACATCCAGGAGCACGGGCTTGAGCCCGTGGTCGGCGGTTCCTTCGAGGTGCGATTCCTCGTCGGCGGCCACGAGGATCGACGCGCTGCCGACCAGCTCGCGCACCCGGCCCCAGTCGAGTTGCTGATCGACGAGCAGGAGGAGCGCGTCGGCGCCGGCCGTCTCGCGCAGCCGCGAGCCCGCTTCGAGCAGGTGCTCCATCTGCGATGACAGGTCGGGCGTTGACATGGGCGGTCCTCGATCCCGCGCGGTGCATCGACACCCGAGCGTCGGGTGCGGCCGCGAGGAAGCGTGCAGGGCTGACGTGTCGAGCCCGTCGGGCAAGCGTACGGCGTGGGTCCGATCCGTTCAAGAATGCCGTGGCTGCCGTGGAGGCGGCGGTCAGCGCCGGATCGGCTTGTCGCGCAGCTGGTCCGGGAACACCGGGCCGTCGTCCGGCCGTGTCGCCATGTGGGCCGCCTCCGGAGCGGCCTTCATCGGACCGTGGAATGCAGCGATGCCGCCCGGCAGGATCGTGCCCCAGGCCCGCTCTTGGTAGATCGTGAGTGCGTGCAGCGCGTGCCCCATGGGGCCGATCTTCCACTCGCGTGACGGTTGGCGGGCAAGGGCCGTGGCCAGGAACTCGACTGCCGCCACCACCCGCGGCTGATAGAGATCCTGCTGATCGAGCGACGCGACGAGCCATTCCAGGATATGCCCCGTCGTTTGCACCTTGCGATCGATGTCATCCGGCCGGTCGGCGGGATACTTGAACCACTCGGTGCTGAAAGATCCGTCCGGGTTTTGAAGCTTCGTGAGGGCGAAGGCCTGATAGTCACGAACGAACTTGTCGGCCCGGGCGTAGTGGCCGTCGAGGCTGCCGGTCGCGCGGAGCCGCCGCTGGCAGCCGTAGGCCAGGCCGAACAGACGATGCGTGCCGCCGCACGGGGCGCCGCGGATCGGCTGCTCGATCTCTTCGGCGACGAGCTTTTCGAGGTCCCAGGGCTTGCCGTCGCGGCTCTCCCACGTGGCGTCGGTCGGCAGATAGTGGGCCAGGCCGATCAGGGCGAACGTGAGCTCCGTGTTCGACTTGCACGAGAGCTTCTCCTCTTCGACGAGGTCGGCCACCGTGAACGATTTCGACTGGACTGCGATCGGCGAATTCAAAGCCACGCGGCACTGGGCGAGAGTGGCCAGATATTGGGCCGAGTGCCCCTGCACCCCGATGCCCTTTTGGGCCACGAGCCGGTCGCCAGCCGTCGCGAGCATGACTTGCCCCCGGCAGCGGCCCCCCATGTTCATCCAGCCGATGGCATTCACGAGGTCGCCCGTCGGGCCGCCGACGCGCACCTGGGTCGGGATGCCGAACGCGATGAACCCGTGCATCACCTCCCAGGGCGTATTGTTGGCGGTGTTGAGTGGGCGCCGCTGGTAGGTGGCGAGTGTGTCAGCGATCAACGAGCGCAGCCGATTGAAGCGTCTCGTCTGTGGCGGCTGGGCGCCCGTGCCCTGACGACTCTGCGCCGCCTTCAGGGCCGCCTGCTGCCGCATCATCGCGGCTGTCATCTTCGGCTGGGCGGTGGATGGTGCGGCCTGGTCGGTCGCCCGGCCCGCCGGTGCAGCCTTCGCGGATGCCCGCCCGGCGGTCGTGATCGGAGCACGTTGAGGCTTTGGCTCAGGTTTGTATGCAGGGTCGACCGCGGCCGCAGCCACGCGACCGGCCGACGACTTGAGCGATTTGGCGAAGGAGATGGTCTCGTCCCACGTCGGCACCCGCGCGGGTGCCGGGTTGGCCTGCGGAGGAAGCGTGCCGATCCGTGGCGGGCGCGGGGAATCGGCTGCAGCCGAGGGGGAGTCTTCGGGCTTCGCGACGGCCGGTGCCGGTGGGGGCGTCGGCGCCGGAATGAACGCCTGCGGCGGTGTCGGCTTCTTGTTACTGAACGCCTCGAACAGACGCTTGCCTGAAAACGGCAGGCCCGGCGGCGCGGCGAAGGAGGCGGTGTCGGCCGACAGGATCGTGAGCATGGTCGCCACGACGCTTCCCGCGACCACGAGCCAGAGCACGGGGCGGCGACGGGGCGACCGTCGACAGCGCCGTGAGCATCCAGGCGCTGCATCATGAGTGGGGCGGTGAGTCATCAACACAACGTGTCTTGCTGGCGGGCCGGGCGTGCGTCTGCGGTGGGGTATCGGCCGTTTCTCCACCGGGAACCCGGGAGGCAGGAAGGAGCCCGTGCGGGTCGCGGCAGACCGTCCGGCACTCCCAGCCTGCGCGTCTTGCCAGGCAGGCCGCACGCCCGCTCAAAACAGCTTCCGCCAGGCCTCCGCGATCGACCAGGGCTCGACGTCGCCGGGGTTCGCAGCCCATTCGCGCCAGGCGTTCACGTCGTTGCCGAGGTCGCGACCGCTGACTTGTTTGAGGGCTGCGACGGCCCGGTATTGCACGGCCGGATCCGGATCTTCGAGCGCCTCTGCCAGCACGGGAATCGCACCCTCGTTCTCCATTTCGCCCAGCATGCGAATCGCCCGCAGGCGGACGTCGAGTTCGCGATCGGCCCGATAGCGATTGGCCAGCAGCTGCACCGCCTCGGCCCCGCCCCGCTTCCGCCACACCTCGCAGGCCCGCGTCCTCACCCGCTCATCGGGATCTTGCAACGCGCCTTTGCAGATCGCGAGCGCCGCCGCCGTGTCAAAATCGCCGGCAATCGCCACGATCTCGCACCGCACGCGGGCATCGTGCTCGGCGAGCAGTTGCTCGGCCAGTTTCCGCGTGAAGTCGACGCTCTGGCTGCTCCCCTCGGCCTTGGCCTGTTTGGCCTCCGCCTCGAGCTGCTTGATCCGCTGATTGGCCGTGGGACCGTAGAGCTCGGCGTTTTTCGTCGCCTTGTCGGAGGCGGTCCACGGCAGCCAGCCCGAGCAGCCGACGACGGCTGGCAGGACGGCGGCGAGCAGCCACGCGGTGGCGAACCGATGACGAAGCGGGCGGAGTGCGCGAAATGGGATCGATGTCATGGGCTATCCATGAGGCGCTGGCGGGTGTGGCGAGCCGTGGCCTGAAGGTCGGACCGTACAGGCGCCGCGGGGCCTGAAGCCAGACCAACTGCCTGGCTCGTAGGACAGGCTTCGGCCTGTCTTGCCCAGCTGGCCGGCTTCACACTTGATAACCATCCGCATTCGGAGCCGGCGGTAGGCATGCTCGAATCCGGTCGTCTTGAGAGTACATAACTCGTGGGTTTTGATCAGACGCCGATAGTCCTCAAGGACTCCCTTCTTCTGCGCGTGCCCACCGACCGTCTCCGCCGAAAGTTCTCCGCGCCTACGAGAGGAGGAGGCTTCGGGCTCCCCGTGTCCCGGAGACGGCGTAGCTGACCAGCGCAGCCATTTTCACGCGAACACCCGGCATCGTGCCGTTGTTCGCTTTGCCGACCTCCGTCGGCTGGTGATCACCCGGGCCTCCGGCCCTGACGGAGAGCGTGTGGGAGACGGGCTTTGCCCGGCGACCGTAAGCTGTTGCCGACGCCGGGACGGCGGCGACGGCGCGACATTCGCCAGGCGCAGCGCAGGCAGGTCCGAGTGAGCCGAAGCCTGGAGGGCGGAGGCGAACGTCCGGCGAGGGGATTCGGGGAGCCCGAAGCCGGCGCCCACCGTCTTCTTCGCTATTTTGCCACGCCCTCGTTCGTCGACGCGGTTTGCACTTTCAACGGCCTGCCGAACCTGCTTGCATGACGGGGCCTTGGTCCAGTGCGGAGCGTTCGCATGCGGTTCGTAGGGTTCGCCCTGTGTCTGAGTTTCGCCGTCGCCGCGCCTGCGGTGTGGGAGCGGGTGCGAATCTCGGGTGATTCGGGTGATCGCGCAGTCGAGGGGCGGGTGGTCGTCGAGGCCCAGGATGGAAGCTTGCTCGTCGAGCATGCCGACCAGCGGCTCGAGGTCCTGCCGGGAGCGGACGTGCAGAGCCGGGAGGCGGTGCCGACGACGCCCGAGCCGTTTGCGCCGCGGGCGCTCGGGGATGCCGTGCTGCGCACGTTGCCCGCGGGGTTCGATCAGCTCGCGACGCGGCACTACGTCGTCTGCTTCGACACGTCGCGGGCCTATGCGCAGTGGTGCGCGGCCCTCTTCGAACGCTTGCACGACGCCTTCATGAATTTCTGGCGGCAGGCGGGCTTCGAGGTTGCGGAGCCGGAGCATCCGCTTGTCGTGGTGATCTTTGCCGATCGGCAGCGGTATGAGGAGCATGCGGCGGCCGATCTCGGCGCGGCGACCGACCGCGTGGTCGGCTACTACAACCTGCTCAGCAATCAGGTGACCACGTTCGACCTCACGGGCAGCGATCTGGTCGGCGGGCGGCCGAGCCGATCGGCGGGCCGGGCCGGGCTCGAGATTCTGTCGAGCAGCCGCGCGGCGGGCCTCGTGGCGACGCTCGTGCACGAGGCCACGCACCAGATGGCGTTCAACTGCGGGCTGCACCGGCGGCTGGCGGCCGTGCCGCTGTGGGTGAGCGAGGGGGTGGCGATCTACTTCGAAACGCCCGATGTCTCCAGCGACCGCGGCTGGCGGGGCATCGGCGGCGTCAACGGGCCGCGTCGCGAACGATTCGTGGCGAGCCGCCGGGCGGGGTGGTTTGCCGACATCGTGCGGAGCGACGAGTCGTTTCGGAGCGCCGACGAGGCCCTCGATGCGTATGCCGGCGCGTGGGCGGCGACGGCCTTTCTCGTTCAGACCCGCAAGGCCGCCTTCATCGGCTATCTTCGCACGCTGTCCGAAAAGGAGCCGCTCGTGGAGGACGACGCCGACCGTCGGCTCGAGGAGTTCACCACGGCCTTCGGCGTGGAGCCCGGGGCCCTCGAGGAGGCGATCGCGAAATTCGTCGCCCGGCTCAAGTGACCGCATGCGTGCCCGGTCGGTACACTTGACGCGATCGAGATGTTGCCATCTTTCGGGTAAGGAGCATGCCATGCCAGACATCAGCCAGCTTCAGGCACCCAGCCACCGTTCGCGCCGCGCATTTCTCGCCCTCTCGGCCACAGGAATGGCCAGCGGGGCCGTCGTGCCGCAGCTGTATGCGGCCGCCGCCGGCAGCACGGGCAGGGAGATTCGCGTCGGGCTCGTGGGCTGCGGCGGCCGCGGCACGGGCGCGGCGCTGCAGGCTGCCGCCGCCGACCCCACCGTGCGGATCGTGGCGCTCGGCGACGTGTTCGCAGACCAGCTCGAGGCATCCGCCCATGTGCTCGCCCGCGATGCCGCAGGCCAGTTCGCCTGCCCGGCGAGCGGCCGCTTCAGCGGCTCCGACGCCTATCGCCGGGTGCTCGACACCGGGGTCGACGCCGTCGTGATCGCAGCCCCGCCGCACCTGCGGCCGCTGCACGTCGAAGCCGCCGTTGCCGCGGGCGCGCACGTCTTCTGTGAGACGCCGGCTGCGATCGACCCAGCGGGGGCGGCGCGGGTGGCCCACGCCCTGACCGCCGCGCGGGCGGCAGGCCTGGCCGTGGCATCGGGGCTGCACGCCCGGCGTGATTCGTCGCTGGCGGCGCTCGTCGCCGACGTGCGGGGCGGTGATATCGGCCGGCTTCTGTCGGTCGACGTGCACGCCACGTGGCGTGGACCCTGGAAGGTGGCCGCACGGCCCGGCTCGACGGCCGCCGACGAGCGGCTCCGCAACTGGGTGTCGTGCGACGCGCTCTCGGGCGGGCGGTTCGTCGAGCGACACGTGCATGCCATCGATCGGGGGTTGTGGGCGCTCGGCGACCGTGCGCCCGCCATGGCCGAACCGCTCACGGACCGGGATGGTGACGTGGTGGCCGTGCGCTACCGCTTCGACGACGGTGCCGAGCTTCGTGCCTCGGTCGCTCGGGTCGCGCTCGGGCCCGATCGCATTCGCGAGACCGTTGTCGGCAGTCGCGGCGAGCGCGACCTCACGCTGCCGGCGGACGGCCGGCGGTTTCAGGCCACGATGGATGCCTTTCTCCGGGCGGTGCGCTCCGCGGACGGCATGGACGACGGTGCCATCCTCGTGCGGGGCAGCCTGGTGGCGATCATGGGCAGGCTGGCGGCGGCCAGCGGGCGAGTGGTGCGGTGGGACGAGATGCTTGCGGCAACGCCGCTCCCTGCCCAGTTTGCCATGCCGGCAAAGGTGTAAATCTCGACGAGGTTCGACGTCGATAGAACGTTCATCATGGCAGCCTCCCGCGCCACCGTCGTGCAGTCGCTCAGCATCGCGCTGATTGTGTTCGTGATGCTCACGTTCGTGCTCGCAGTCACCACCTACCTCTTCTTCCGGCAGAAGTTCGACGCCGAGGCCGCCGCCGCCGCCGCCGCTAGCGAAATGGCGCAGGCCAAGACGGCTCTCGAAACCGCGGAGGCCGACAAGAACAAGCTCAAGCAGATCCTGGGATTTACGGATGACAAGGCGGTCGCCGACATCGAGACCGAGGTCAATGAACTGTTCGAAAAGAACCACGAAGACTTCGAGGCAGATTCCAAGTCGTACAAGAGCTTCAGTGCCTGGCTGCTGACGTCGAACGAGGCGAAGGACAAGGCCCTCAACGCTCTCAACGCCAAAAACGTGCAGCTCGACAAAGAGAAGGCCGAAGCCCTCGCCGCGGCCGAGAAACGGCAGCAAGACCTCGAGGCCAGGGCGAAGGCCAAGGAAGACGAGGCCGCCGCGCTCAAGAAAGACTTCGATGGCCGCTGGCAGGAGCACGAGGCCAAGGTGAAGTCGCTCACCGCAGAGCAGCAGAAGGCGCTCGACCGCTCGGCGCGGCTCGATCTTCTCGATGCCGAGATCGCCAAGGGGGAGCCGCTGCTGTCGGCGTCTCGCCAGGCCCGCTTCAAGACACAGCCGCCCGAAGGCCGGGTGGCCGTACTGTTCGAGGAGCTCCGCGATCGTGACAAGCTGATCACACGCCAGAACGAGATCCTCGGCGACCTGCGCGTGGCCGACAGGGCCCTGCAGGACACCGTGCTCGCGGCGACGCCCCAGGACGACCGCATCGACGGCTTCGACGGCCGCGTGCTCTCGATCAATGAAATCGATCGGACGGTGCTCCTCGACGTGGGGTCGACACGCGGCCTGCGGCCGGGGCTCGTGATGCGGGTGTACGAACCGGGGGATGCTCGGCCGCAGTCGGGGGATTACAAGGCGGTGGTCGAAGTGGTGGCGGTGGAAAGCGACGCCCTGGCACGGGCCCGGATTCGGTCCGACGCGGTGGGCGATCCGATCCTGCCCGGAGATCGCGTGGCGACGAGCCTTTGGTCGCCGGACGGCACCTTCGAAGCGGTCATCGTGGGCTTCGTGCAACTCGACGGCGATCAAAAGCAGGATCAAGACCGGCTGCAACAACTCGTGGAGCGGATCGGCGGCCGCGTCGAGGCGAGCGTGTCGTCGTCGACGACCATGCTGATCGACGCGGGTGCGCCGCAGTCACCGGGGGGCGTGCTCGAGCGGGCTGCCGGCTGGCGGGCGGCGGACGACGCCCGGCGCGACAAGCAGATCAAGGAGGCCCGACGGCTCGGCCTCCGGGTCGTGGGCATAGACGCCTTTCTCACCATGATGGGGCTCGATCGGGCCGTGCTCGACTCCAATCGGCTGCCTCAGACCGGGGGCCAGCGGCCTCCTGCCACGGCTGGAAACGTGGCATACTGACGGGCCCGCCGCGGACGCTGTGCTCCGGAGGCGGATCACCGTCTTCCGGAGGACTCCGATCGTGGGAACGATTGTCGCGTGGATCTGTCGGTCGTCGTCATGCCTGCGCCCGGCAGGGCTTCGCCTCTTTGCATCGCTGGCCGTGCTGTTGATCACGGCGAGCGGGGGAGTGGCCGCAGCGGCCGATGACGCCGCCTTCACGCCGCTCTTCGACGGCCGGACGCTCGCCGGCTGGGAAGGCGATCCCGAGATCTGGAGCGTACGAGACGGCGCGATCGTCGGCGAGACGACGCCCGACAAGCAGATCAAGACCAACACGTTTCTGATCTGGAGCCAGGGCAACGTCGACGATTTCGAGCTCCGGTTTCAGTACCGCCTGACCGGAGGCAACAGCGGCGTCCAGTATCGGAGTCGGCAGTTCAAGGATGTCGGCCCATTCTCCATCGGTGGCTATCAGGGTGATTTCGAGGCGGGGCCGAAGTACTCGGGCATTCTCTACGAGGAGCGGGGCCGCGGCATTCTCACGCTGCGCGGCGAGCGGATCACGATCAACGCCGATGGCACGAAGACGCCCGGCGAGGCGATCGGCACGGCGGAGGATCTCCAGAAAGTCATCAAGCCAGGCGACTGGAATGACCTGCGGATCGTCGCCCAAGGGCCGAAGCTCCAGCACTTCATCAACGGGCAGCTGATGTCGGAGACGGTGGACAATCAGGCCGACAAACGATCGCTCGAAGGCCTGCTCGCGTTTCAAGTGCATGTCGGGCCGCCGATGAAGGTGGAGTTCAAAGACATACAGCTCAAGCGATTGAAGCTCGCGGACGGCCGCAAGAAGCTCGTGATGATCGCCGGCAAGCCGAGCCATGCGCCGGGCCAGCACGAGCACCGCGCGGGCACGCTGCTGCTCGAGAAGTGCCTCGATGCCGCCGGCCTGCCGCTGGTGACGGCCGTCCACACCGGGGGCTGGCCGGCCGATCCCACGGCGTTCGACAACGCCGATGCGATCTTCTTTTTCGCCGACGGCGGCGGCGGCCATCCGGTGCTCCAGAGCAGCCGGCTCGCCCAGGTCGACGCGCTTGCGAAGCGTGGCGTGGGCGTCGCCTGTCTGCACTACGCCGTCGAAGTGCCCAAGGAGAAGGGCGGCCCGGAGTTCCTCGCCTGGATGGGCGGCTATTTCGAGCCGCACTGGTCGGTGAATCCGCACTGGACGCTCGCGCAGACGGAGATCGCCCCCGGTCACGCGATCACGCGGGGCGTGATGCCGTTCGAGACCAACGATGAGTGGTATTACCACATGCGGTTTCAAGATCCCCCCGCAGGGCTGACTCCGATTCTGTCGGCCGTGCCGCCGGATGCCACGCGGGAGCGGCCGGATAGCGCGCACGGCAACAACCCGACGGTGCGTGCCGGCAAAGGATCGCGGGAGGTGCTCGCCTGGGCCTACGAGCGGCCGACCGGTGGCCGAGGGTTCGGCTGCACCGGCGCCCACTTCCACCGCAATTGGGAAAACGACGACTTCCGGCGGATGATGCTCAACGCGCTCGTGTGGACGAGCGGGCTCGACGTGCCGGCCGACGGCGTGGCGTCGAGCGTGACGCCCGACGATTTGGCCGCGAACCTCGACGACAAGCCCGTGCCGCAGAAGAAATAGCCTGCCAGCCCGCGGTCATCCCGGGAGCCCGAAGAGCCCGAGCACGATGTCGGCCACGTTGTGCATGGCGACCGCCTCCGAGACGATGCCTGCTCGCGATGCCACGAGGATCGTCTCGTGTGGCATGGCGGGATCGATCGCGCCGTGCGAGCCTTTCACGAGCGCCGGGTCGAGCGGGATCGCGATCTGTGGCAGCCGGCTGCGATCGAGATACAACTCGAGCGGGTCGTAGCCGGGCTTCCGGTGGATGTCGATCGTACGGGCGAAGGATGGTGCGCGGGAATCATCCAGCCAGTACGGATAGGCCTGCCAGGCATCGAGGGTGCTCGTGACGACGAGATCGCCGCACCGGTCTGCCGAATCGGGCGGCGTGGTGGCGGCCAGGCCGGCTGCGACGAGGTCGGCCCCGCTGAGCACCTGGCCCACCCCTGCCCTGCCCCGGAAGACCGCCGCAACCTCCGACACGATGCCGTGGTCGTGGCCGTTGCGGAGATAGACATGGCTGACTTGGTGGTCGGCCAGGGCCCACGCCCGGCTCGTGGCGATGTCGAGCAGTTCTCCACCCGAGGCGTCTTCCGTCACAGTGAGCAGGCCGGCCTCGCGGAGCATGCGGTTGGGAAACACGGTGTTTGTCACGGGGCGAATCTGGTATTCCCCCGCCACGAGCACGACGAGATCGTCGCGGCCCACGAGCGCCGCAAAACCGTCGACGAGGCGGGCGATTTCCGCATCGAGCTCGCCGCAGGCTGCCAGCGCCGGCGGGCTGTCGGGGCCCGACCGCTGGGCGGCGTAGTCGAGGTGCGGCAGATAGACGAACGCAAGGTGCGGCGGTGCGGTGGCGGCTGCGGCGAGGAAGCTGCTGGCGATCCAGCGAGAGGATTCGATACTGGCGGCCGGCCCCCAGAATTTGTGGAGCGGAAATTCGCCGAGGTGATCGCGGAGCGTCTCATAGAGGCCGGCGGGCCGCGTGTGGCACCACATCGTTTCGCTGCCGTCGGGGTTGTGCTTCGGGGCCGGCAGGCATACGAGATCGGCGGTGGCGTGCTTCGACTGGAGGAGAAACCACGCCGCCGTCCGCAGCTCCGGACGGGCTGCCTTGAGCCGGTCCCAGAGCCGTGGTGCGCGATGGACGCCGTCCGGGCTGATCCACATTTCGAGGTGGCGCGTGGCCCTGTCAAATAGTCCGTTGGCTACGATGCCGTGCACCGCCGGCCTCACTCCCGTGGTGAGTGTGGCCTGCACCGGACAGGTGAGGGCCGGGAGGCCGGGCGCGAGCGGCACGCTCGATCCTGCCGCGGCGAGCCCGGCAAGCGTCGGCATGCGGCCGAGGTCTTCGTGTCGCAGGCCCGGAACAGACAGCAGCAGGACGTGGGGCGAGGTGGGCATCAGGGCTGAGCCACACGCTTGGCCCGTACCGTCACGGCCCCTTCGCGGGCGATTCGACCGGCCATCTGGCGGCACTCCAGTTCGCCGCGATAGGTCACGCTACCGGGCCGCGTGCCCACGGCCGTCACGAGCAGGTCGACGGACGAACCCGGGGAGAGTCGAGGCACCGCCTCGAACCGCACTTCGCCCGGATACACCTCGGCCGACTGGCCGATGGCCTGCACGGGCTCGATCCCTTCGGCGAAGAACAGCGTCGCCGTGACCCGTTCCGCGGGTTCGCTCCCGACGTTCCGCACGGCGATCCGCATCACGATCTGCTCTCCTTGGCCAACGAGCGAACGCGATTCGCGCACGTCGAACTCCAGCCGGGCCGGCGCGTCGCCGACGGAGTCGTCGGCCGCGAGCGCGTCGTGTGCGGCATGGGCATCAGCTTCGTCAGCGGGCGTCGGCTGGCCGAATACCATGGCGGGGCTGCCGGCGGCTGCAATCGGAATCGGTCTGGGGGCCGGAGGTGGTGCGGCGTCGGAAGATGGCTCGGGGACCACGGCGGCGGTCTCCGGGCCTCTTGTCGCGGGAGCGGCGGCTTGTTGGGGACGCGCCCCGAGGGCTCCCTTGATCCGGCGGAGCAGCGACTCGCGGACGGTCGACGTGGGAGCAGTCGGAGCCGGGGCGGCGACCTGTGTCACGATCCGTTCCGGGGGCAGCGTCACCTCATTCGTCACTTCGTCCGTGGGCTGATCCGTGGGCTGGTTTGGAGCGACGGCATCCGCATCCACGATCATCGTCGGCGGCTCGGCCTCGGCGACCATGTCTTCCACGATGGTCTCCATAGGCGCGGGTGGGGATGCCGGCGCCAGATCAGCTGCGGCCACGTCAACTGCGACCACGGCGTCGGTCTCGACGCCTTCCGGGCCTGCCACGTCGGAACTTTCCGGCGGGGTGCACGTCGTGGCGAGTGCATCGTCGTGGCACACGCTCTCGGCGCAGTCGGGCGGAGTGGGCACGCGCAGTGGGAGATTCGATGCCGCGATCCGCTGGCTGATCGGCCGCCGGCCTGTGCCGGCCGTCGCCGGCGTCGACTGGGCCACGATCGAATAGGGCTCACGCGGCGGAGGGGCCGCAGGGCGGGCGAAGGTCGAACTGGCTCCGGCGAGCACGGCGAGTGCTCCCACCAAAAGGCTTGCCCTGTGCGTCGTGCGAAACATGAGGATCGCGTCCTGTGGTGGTCTGATCTCTTCGGTGGTATCGGTTTTTCGGATGCCGAAGTTTTGTGCGTCTGGTACATTTTTGCCGCTCGCAACCCCCAGGTTTCCCAGTCGACCACTTCGAGAAGAATGTCATGTCGATCGCATCTCTCCCCGCCGACCTTGCCTTCCCCACCCGCTGGCATGCCCTGGCGGCTCGGGTGCTCGCCGATGGAGCGATCGATCGCGACCAGGCGCGTTCGATCCTCGAGTCGTCAGACACCGAACTGCTCGGCGTCATGGCGGCCGCGTGGCGTGTCCGGCATCACCATTTCGGCAACACCGTGCAGCTGTTCTTCCTCATGAACGCCAAGAGCGGCCTCTGCCCGGAGGACTGCGGCTACTGCTCCCAGTCGAAGATCTCCGACGCGGAGATTCCGCGATACAACCTGCTCTCGGCCCCGAAGCTGCTGGAGGCGGCCAAGCTCGCCGCCGAGCGGCAGTCGAAGACCTTCTGCATCGTGATCTCGGCCCGCGGTCCGTCGGAGCGGGAGATCGATTTCGTCTGCGGCATCGTTCCTGAAATCAAGCGGCAATACGACCTCAACGTCTGCGCCTGTCTCGGGCTGCTCACGCCCGATCAGGCCCGGCGGCTCGCCGCCGCCGGCGTCGACAAGGTGAACCACAACCTCAACACGAGCGAACGCTTCTATTCCGAGGTTTGCACCACGCATACCTACGCCGACCGCGTCGCCACGCTCGAAGCGTGCCGCTCGGCAGGCCTTCAACTCTGCAGTGGTGGCATCATGGGCATGGGAGAAACGCACGACGACCTCATCGACATGGCCTTCGAGCTCCGCGCCATGAACGTCGAATCGATTCCGCTCAACTTCCTGAACGCGATCGACGGTACGCCGCTCGAGCACGTCAGCCGCATCACCCCGCGCGACTGCCTCCGCGGCCTGGCGATGATGCGGCTGGTGAACCCCGCCGCCGAGATCCGCATCGCAGGCGGCCGCGAGATCCACCTCGGCAGCCTGCAGGCCCTCGGCCTCTACGCCGCCAATTCGATTTTCGTGGGCGACTACCTGACCACGAAGGGCCAGCTGCCCGAGGCCGACTACAAGATGATCGAGGAACTCGGCTTCGTGATCACGCGCGGCGCCGAATCGTGCGAGCCCCCGCCCGCCGTGCCCCGCTGAAGCGGCGTCGATGCGGTTTGATCACGCGCCGGCTTCGGGCTCCCCATATCCCGTCGCCGGACGTTCGCCTTCGCCCTCCAGGCTTCGGCTCACTCGGAGTGACTGGCGCAGCGCAGGCACATCCGAGTGAGTGAAGGCC
>Ga0315902_10008118_pt1 | contig 14253 bp, 12 predicted proteins | sample LakEriMetagenome_9_FD_203523 | JGI IMG/M metagenome (GOLD analysis project Ga0315902, IMG submission 203523) | Freshwater fungal communities from buoy surface, Lake Erie, Ohio, United States - Buoy 12 MA117 | ecosystem: Environmental > Aquatic > Freshwater > Lake > Lake biofilm | place: USA... | reverse complement strand
GATTGCAGCTCGTACTTGCCGGCGGAATCGGTGAAGCCGCTCGCCACTCCGCTCCCTTGCTCGACCTCCTGGGGGTAAAAGGTCACCCGGGCATTCCCCAACGGCTTGCCGTCGAGATTGACCACGCCGGTCACCGGGACCGATTTGTCGGGAACCACCTTGGACGGGCCTGCGGAACCGCATCCCGCCAAGGCACCTATCCCCAACGCCATCCCACTCCACACACACAGCCTCAACCAACACATGAAGAAACTCCGCTTTCAATGCAACAGGGCTCACACAAACGGCACTCAAATCCAGAGAGGTCACCCCCCAGATTTGTCCCCCGCCTAAAACTCGCCGACGGGATTGCCATCGGCCGGGTAGTGCAGGTTTTTTCGCGTTGCATTGTCCACGTTCTCCGAGACAAACCGGATCGACCCGTCACACAGCAAGACATGACAGCCGCCAGTATGCAGACTTCCCGCCGACGCCCAATTGGCCAGACGTCCCGGCTTCCGCATGTAGAGATAGGTCGGATCGTTGATGTTGTAGACCCACGTGTTGATCGGATACCACGACAGATCAACCCCAATCTGCACGTGCCCCGCATGTCCCCAGGCCGGTGGCACGCCGTTCCAGACGTCACGAATCGTCTCCGTCACCATCGCCGTGTTGCTGGTCCCATCCTTCACTGCGGCGAAGTTGGTCGAAGAATTTGCGGAGAACAGCGGCCGATCCTTGCTGTCGTAATATCGCATCACGTAACCCTGGTAATAGTACTCGCCATACCAGGTATTGAAGTCGTAGTTGGTGCGGGCCCCACCTGGATTGGTGGCGCTGACCGAATAATATTGATTCTGGTAGTTGTAAAATTTGTCGCCGGGATCACTCGGGCAGAGAAAGAAGGGGAGCACGGTTTTCACAACCGCGTAATTGACATCGGGATTGCCCGCCACATCGGAGGGGCTGTAGGCTCCGTACACGTACGACCAGCTCGCCGCCACGTTGTGATTGTACTGGTTATACAGCGGAGTCTGATCGAGAAACGGAAGCAGCAATGTCCAGCCAGTCCCATTTTTATAGAACTGGGGCCCGCCCTGCGGGACCCCGCCCCAGCCCACGAAGCCATTCGCCAGCCGCGACGGTGGCAAGACACCGTGTGTATCGTGATAGTTGTGGATCGCCAGCCCCAACTGCTTCAAATTGTTCTTGCACTGGGTACGCCGCGCCGCCTCCCGCGCCTGTTGGACCGCAGGTAACAACAGCGCCACCAGAATCCCGATGATGGCAATCACCACCAGCAATTCAATCAGAGTAAAACCCACCCGTCGACGGGGAGAGCACACCAAGGATCCAGCCATCTGCAAAACTCCCTAGCAAAAACCAATGACAGGAGCGCAAACAAAATCTGAACCGGAGTTTCCGCTGGGGAAACATCCAGCCGGCTGATCTGGACCCGATTCCAATCAGGTCCACCCAACAACAATAAATCACGATGACGGCGATCCAACCGTCAATTTCAGCGATGGGACGTTGAGCCGGCTTTCGTCCCGCCCGAAAGTGGTTGAGTTTCCAGACACCCCACCTCGCGACTCGGGCTGACCACCCCCAAACACTTTCGAATCTAGTCGAATGACATTTTGGTTTCAAGGCGCACGGACGATGGTCTGTAAAAAAATGGCCGCCAATGTCCGATCAGCTCCCTTGGAATCCCCGCTCTCGCCGCGGTGCGACGGGCTCGTTCCGTAGCCACTTGGCCTGGGAGGCATGGTCGGGACTGTGTCCCGATCGGTTGCCCGGTTGCGGCCGGCGATGCACAGATGCTGTTGGGCGAATAGGGCTTCAACAACCACCGCGTTGTCCCGTCCCCTTGAGACCGTTAGTCTGGCAAACTCGGGCCACGCGCCCGGTCGAGGACGTTGCAACGGAAACGCATCGCACGCCGCTTGCACCGGGCGCGACACCATGAGCGACTGTGCACCACGGCACATCTGCCCTCTCTGCGTTGACGCGCATCCGCCCCGACCACGGCGAGTACCAGATGTGCGACACACCATTCGATGAACCCCCGGCGTCCGACCGCTGGAGAGGGGGCAGGTGCCATGAGCGAGTGTCATGCTGGACCTGTCCGATGTGTTGTTCCAGGCTGCGACCTGACGGCTGACAGAACAGGGGCGGAACAGTTCACAACCAGGTGATGAAAAGCGTTCGTCATGATTCCACGAAGACAGATGCTCGCAGCGATTCCGCTTACGTTGCTTTTCCGCTCCGCTGCGTTCCCTCAAATGGTTCGACCGCCAGAAGATAAGCCGGTCGGGACACCTCTCTTTGTCGTCACCGTGAAAGGCCAAGAGGGTTTCATTGACCGCGACGGCCAAATCGCCATCGAGCCCACTTATCAAAAGGCATATCCTTTCCGTGACGGACTCGCAGCAGTCCAGAAGGAAGGTGAATGGGGGTTCATTGACGCCAGGGGACGTGTGGTCATTGAGCCGCAATTTGTGATGGTGAGTTCATTCTCCGAGGGACTGGCTGCGTTCCGAGATCAACGGTTCACCGATCCATGGGGCTTCATCGACAAGACAGGCAAGGTGGTCATCAAACCACAATTCGATTGTGCGGAGGATTTCCGCAATGGCATTGCCAAAGTCGGTTTTCAGACTTTTCAGAGTAAATTACTCAGCCGAATCGCCGACGTGGGTATTCAATGCGATGAACGGTTTATTGACCGAAACGGCAAGTTCCTGCCGGAACCCTCCCCGCTGCATTACGCAACCGGCGAGCCGGGTGAACGGATCCCTTTCCTCAACAACGGGATGACGGGCTTTCTCAACGCCCAGGGAGAGGTTGTGATCGAGCCGCGATTCCAGCAAGCCTCCGCTTTCTCGGACGGACTGGCCTGCGCTCGCCAAGGGGGGTTATACGGCTACATCGACAAGCGCGGGGAGTGGGCCATCCGCCCACAGTTTCGGTATGCGAGAAGCTTTTCAGAAGGTCTCGCGGGAGTGCGGCTTGGCGAGAAAGGCTGGGGCTTCATCGATCGTGATGGCAAAGTGGTCATTCCCGCCAGGTTCGGATGGGTGTACGAGGAATTTCGCCACGGCATCGCCGGAGTCACCTTCGAGGGTAAACTCGGTTACATCAACACCAAGGGGCAGTGGGTCTGGCAACCGAGCGACTAGGACGATGCAACATGCCTCGGCAGCGCATGGACTGGCACGGTGATCGTCAGGCGCCAACCAGCGGGGCAGGGTTAATCAGCAGATGTGAATAAATGGACCTGTCCCCTTTAAATGTCCTGTTTTTGTTCATGTTAGGAGACGGGCCCGGCACCGGCACCTTACAGCATACGACGGGGCGGACAGGAATCATTCCCGATTCTTGCCATATGGTGGACCAAAACGACAGAGAAATTGCCACATTCCATGACAACAGCCTTGTGAATGTGGCACCGGATCTGATTGAGACGAAGCAAACGGTCGTGGTGAGAGACGATTGCACGCTCCCGCCACTGCTGGTGCGGTCGGGAGGGATCCTGTCTTATCTGTATGCGAGAGGTTTGCAAAACAGGGGGATGATGCGTGCGGACTGAGGGAATGCATTAAAAAGAGGTAAGGTCCAATTACGGATTCTCTAAAATGGACCTGTCCCCTTTTGCGTCGGTGCCCAGTTCCTCGGCTGCCTGCTGCTCGAGGGTGGTGCCGGGTTTCATCACCCGTTCCAGCATCATCTCGAACGGTTGCGGTGTGACTGCCCGCGGTCCCTGCAGGGGGCGATCCAGGACCAGGATCACCCCGATCACGGTGGCCATGAAAAAGGAGAGGAGTCCGCTCAGGAAGAGGATGCTGCGGAAATCCAGGTCGAACAGACAGATAAAAACGATCGTCAAGACCGCCCCTATCAACACGACATACCAGAGGATGTCTGGCAGGCCGGTGCTGACGGCGTACATCCGCTGCCGTCGCAACTCACGCGGATGATCCCACGACTGCAGCACATTTTCGTGCACCAGCCGTTCCCGATCATTGCTCGGCTCAAACGACCGCAGCCGTTTGTTGATCCGCAGGATCACCGCGGACCCCGCGCGGGGAATCCCGCCCCGCGACTGGCTCGGCCAGTCCTTCTGGATGGTCGCCTCAACGTACTCCCGCAACAGAAGCCTCAGTTCCTGCGCCTCCTCGGGAGGATACGAGACCTCGAGATCGCCATAGAAGCCCAGCAGGTACAACGCTTCCCGCGTGACGACATCCTCCACGCCGTTGCGGTTCTCATACGCCGCCACCGCCAGCAGGCCGAGCAACAGGCCATAGAAGACTCCGAAGCACGACAGCACGGCACTGACGACACTGTTCCAGTCGGCCTGGCGGACGGCCAGACGGAGCAGGAACGGGCGCACAAGCAGAGCACCCAGCCACGTTCCCCCCATGAAGACCACGAGTAAGAATCCCAGCACCTGCGGGACAGTCAGGTCAAACAACCAGTCGGGCACAACTCACCTCGCATTGCCGTCGTCTCGGGCGACGTCTTGCCGTAGCGGGCTGAAACTCCGTTCGAGGCCGCAGCCCGACGCCCGCTTCTGCCCCCTCATCGGATAATCCACCCTGCTCGGAAGAGCCGTCTCCACAGCCCACCCGACCATGCCGTGTGATCCGATTGCAACGATTTCGCCAACCTCATCTGATACAGCGATTGTGTAACCGGGATAACTTTCGATTCCGGCAACGCCCATGGATGTGCCCTCCGTCGGCGAAGTCTGCCTGGGAAATCGCCACCGGCAGACCTCGCACGTCGCAGGGCGACCTGACAGAACCGGCGAGCGACACCGGTTCCGTTGTCATCAGAGAAAAAATGGACCTGTCCCCCTGAAACAGGTCCCTTCGCCAAATAGGCTCCGACGTTGGGGAATTCGCAACGATAACAGCTGCGGGTCAGTGATCTTCGCATAAAAAAACAGCCGGCCTGCTGAAGCAGCAGACCGGCTGTTGCACGTCACGTCAAGGAGGCGACTGAACCCTGAAGCAGAACTGTCCGCGACCGGGTTGGCAGAGCCTCTCTCCGTGTCTGGCCGTCTTTGTTAAACAAGTCGGAAATCCAACAGGACATTGGCGGAGCGAACACCACCGTCGCCATCTCTCATCTGCAGGGTGATGGTTCGATCCAGAGTGCTGGAGTTGGTCGTGGCGGCCTTGAAGACCAGTCGCCGCAGCAGTGCAGTGACGCTCTCAGCGTTGGCAGCAGTCCCCTTAAAGGACAGCACGAAGGCGGAGGTTCCAGTCCCACCCGCAAACGTCGCGAACTCTATCTTGTTCCAGAAGACCTTCTTGGCGGCCGTGTCGATGAACAGCCCTTCGCCGATTGTATCGCTCGAGAGCGTACGCAGCGAGATGGTATCGCCAGTCTGCCGGTTGATGCTGATGGTGGCTGACAGACTTCCGGTATCAAAGTTGGAAGAGTCGACGTCGGAAATGATTCCCGCGGCAGCAATCAGCTCTCCATCCGCATCACCAACAACGTAGTCGACTGTGTTCAATCCAGTAATATCGGAGGCATCATTGACCTTCCGGACATCCACATAGCGGGTCATCGTGGCCGGGGCCGTCGTGCCATCATTGACCGTGATCACGATCTCCCGCCGCTCAATCGAGGGGTCCTCGCTGGTGTTGCGGAAGCCGATCGCTCTCAGGATGCGGCTCGAGGTGCCGCCCGTCATCGAGAACTGTAGAGTGCGGCCCTCATCGAGCACCGCATACATTCCGATTTGCGCACCTGCCGAGTTGTAGACTTTTCCATCGGCAACGGTAATATCGGTACCAACTCCAACGGCAGCCAGCACATCACCCGCTTGCTGATTGGTCAGATTCGCGGTGATCAGATAGCCGTTCCAGGAACTGGGCTGGTCTGGATCGCTGAGCAACAAGGAGCCGTCGACCGACCTGGCAGCGGCGTTCTCTGTAAAAGCCGCAGGAGTTGTCAAGGTGGAGGCGATCACCGGGGAATCGGGCACCGCCACAATCGACAGGGGTGAATAGTATGTTTCATTGCGGACACCGAGGCTGTCATAAACCTTCAGCGCGAGTTGGATCTGGCGGTCGTACGCCGGTCCTCCGGAGATGTTCTCAAACGCCACATTCCGGAGAAAAGTCTGCACCATCTCCAGCGTCACCTCGGGGCTATTGCTGAGGTTGACCTCCACGTAATTCAACTCAAAGCGCCCCGTGGCCAGCGTCGTTCCGAGCAGAATGACATTCGAGCCATCGCGAACGTAGATTTCATCAACACCCGCAGAGGTCCGGATCCGGTAGACGTTCTGCGTTTGGTCCACGGTCAGCGCCAGACGGTCGGCCGAGACATAGTTCTGAATCTGCATCCAGACCCGGCCACCCGCAATCGAAGTCGCATCCTGATCGCTCAGCGACAGGTCGGTGTCGAACGCCAGGGCGGGTGTCTTCTCGGTCCACACACGGGGAGTCGCGCCAGGCTGTGTCAGCGGTGACGTGATGACGATCGGATCATTGACATCGGTGATGGTGATCTCGATCGGGAAGGTCAAGCCGACGGGGTCTGCGGCAGAGGTGACCTGGACGTCAACGAGATACTTGCCATCGGCATCGGCATCGGTCGCAACCTCGAAGTCGAGGGGGGAGTCGAGACTGAGTTGGCCTGAGGAGTTGACCGAGAAGAAACTCGAATCGGCACCGCCAATCACCTGGAAGAGATAGGGTCCGGCAAACGGTAGATTGCTGGTGTCGAGAGTCGCTGCAATTCCCGTCGAACGTTCAGGGAAGTTGACCCCAACGGCGGTGATGCTGGCAGTGCTGATCCAGCTTAGGGCGGGAATGAGTGTGTAGTTCCCAGCGTCGGCTCCCGTCAGCACAGCCCCCGTCAGGGTCACGGTCTTCGCGATCCCAGGATTGGGATCGTCGAACACGGCAATGCCGCTACTGAAACTCACATCGTCCAATCCCAGCACGCCTGTCAGAAATCGGCCTGTGATCGTGGCGGCCGTGCTTTCATCAAACGTCTTGTTGGCCGCGGTAAATGACCCTAGCACCGTGACCGGAGTGATCGTAAAACCTGCCGGATTCAACGAGAGGGAGTAATTGCTGGAGGCCAGGGACCCGAGCATGTAGTTGTAAGATCCCCCGGCCACGGCTTCGCCCGCGTCACGATCGAGCGTCCCGCTGGTGATGGCGGTCGCGGTGGTGTCGCCGTTAACCAGTCCGCCTGCGTCGTAGGTGAACGTCGGTTCGCTGGCCCCGTAAACCTTCGACTGCCCGGCAGTTGGGGTAATCAACAAGGCAGACTTGTTGATCTCAAAAATTGCCGCATCCAGCGAGAGGAAGTAATTGCTGGAGACCAGGGATCCAAGCGTGTAGCTGTAGGGCCCCCCGACGACAGTTTCTCCCGCGGTACGACTGAGCGTTCCGCCGGTGATGGCGGTTGCGGCGGTGTCGCCGTTAACCAGTCTGCCTGCGTCGTAGGTGAACGTGGGCTCGCTGGCCCCGTAGACCTTTGACTGACCCGCGGTCGGGGTCACGGTCAAGGCCGCCTTGGTGATGGCGAAGGTGTTGGTGCCTCCGAGCGACAGGGAGTAATTGCTGGAGGCCAGAGACCCGAGCATGTAGTTGTAAGATCCCTCGGCCACGGTTTCACCCGCGACACGACCGAGCGCTCCACCGGTGATGGCGGTTGCGCCTGTGTCGCTGTTGACCAGTCCGCTCACGCCGTAGGTGAACGTGGGGTCGCTGGCCCCGTAGACCTTCGACTGACCCGCGGTCGGCGTGACCGTCAAGGCCGCCTTGGTGATGGCGAAGGTGTTGGTGCCTCCGAGCGACAGGGAGTAATTGCTGGAGGCCAGGGACCCGAGCATGTAGTTGTAAGATCCCCCGGCCACGGTTTCACCCGCGATACGACCGAGCGCTCCACCGGTGATGGCGGTCGCGGCGGTGTCGCTGTTGACCAGTCCGCTCGCGTCGTAGGTGAGCGTGGGCTCGCTGGCCCCGTAGACCTTCGACTGACCCGCGGTCGGCGTGACGGTCAAGGCCGCCTTGGTGACGGAGAAGGCATTGGCTGTGGATGAACCGCTACTGGCTTGAAAGCCGGCGCCACCGGAATAGGCGGCCAGGATGGTGTAACTTCCGACCCCCAGCAGGGGATTGCTGGTCAGGGAGGCCGTGCCTCCCGTGACGTTGACCGGCGACCCGATCACGTTGGCGGGGGCGATTGATCCCACGTAGAACTGAACAGTTCCCACGCTGGGATTTCCCGAAACGGTGGCGGTGAAAGTCGCATTGGACCCATACACTGCAGTGGCAGGGGAAGCCACCGTTGTGGTGGTGGTCGCCGCGGCGGTCACCACCACAGAGTTGTTTTGAAAAGTATCTGCGGTTGAAGTGACTGTGCCACCGGCTGCGGTCGACCAAGTCTGCGTTACTGTCACAGTCAGCTTGTAGGTTCCAGCGGTGACGTTCAGGGGAGCGGTGGCGGAGATCGTATCTGCTGCAACCAGTTGCACACCGCCTCCCCACGATTTGGCGGCCACCGTGGGAGTGCCGGTTGAGTCCAGCGTCGCGATCAGCTGGGTTGACAGCAAATTCACGCCATTGAGGGGCTGGGTCAGATTCGTCACCGCGGTGTAATTGACGTCGAACGCCTCCCCAGCCGCAACCTGTGCCCGCATGCCCAATCCAGACTGCGGACTGGCGATGTTGACCGAAGTGACGGCCAGCAAGGCTCTGCTTTCCAGAACCTCTGCGGCAGCCGATCCATAATCGACAGGTTGTCGCCGGCCCCTCCGGACGTTTGCCGTGGATGCCCGCGTGAACAGCGATTGCACACAGTGGTGCCAGAAGTTGCGGGAATGAGTCAGAATCAAGAGGTTCTCCAAAACAATGCAGTTGGCAACAGCGAACGACCAGAACAACCGGACGGCACGCTGTCACGGACAGAAAAGGAACAAACAACGGGAACAAGCAGATCAGCCGACGGTTGACCGGTGGCTTGAACTGGCGCGGGCCAGCGAATGAAATCGCCACCGGCAACGGCGTCCAGATTGGACGGTGGCAGGAACGTGTCTCGCGGTGTCGTCGCAGACCTTCGAAACGCTCCCGATCCCACAACTGCCAACACGAAACCCGCCTGCTTCACGAAGCCGGGTGCGCGCGATCACGGGCCCGCCTGTTCTCCCTGGCGAGCCATCGCCATTAAGAGAAGCACCCAACAAGGTGATGGACAGACCAAGGCGGCATTGATCGACGCAATGAAGGAACGAACCAAATCGGAAGAAGCGAACGCCGGGGCAGACTGTTGAGTCAATGGGGGCGAGCCAACCCGATGAAATCTGACCCATGATGACACGCCGCATGCGCTTGATCAGCAGCCGCGTCATGGGCCAGCGCAGACGGTCTCGTTCGCAGGGTGCAGAGGCCACAGCGCCTTGCCGGAGCAGGAACCCTCCGATTCAACACAAAAATCGGCCGAGTGAATCAAGCCCCGCAGTCCCGAAGGACGGCCGACGCTCGAAATCTCGCCAGCACGCCGCGGAACAGAGAGAGCATTACTCTCCCGGACCGCTGGCAGTTCACGCTTCTGACTCGCAAGGCGCGAACATGACGAACTGCGATGACAGCCCGTATCTCACTGGTATCTGGAGGCGCTAAACACTCCAGGGAAAGATTTACAACACAACCCAAAAAACAAGAAAGTTCAGGAGCAACCGCCCGATCTCCGAATTACTGAGTCTGGCCATTCCAGAAAAGATGCTGTGGCCCAGCAGGCCAACACACTTCTGCGGGATGAATCTGCTGCAAGTATAGAGGGGGGGAAGTCGAAACAATCTGTGAATCGGGCAATACCAAGCCAATCATGCGAATTTCAGGAAATGGCCGACGGCGGGTGTCCGCAGCCTCTGGTTTGGCCTAGGGGAATAGTCAGTACAGCGTATCGGGAAGTCGCACCCGTCGTCACGACTGCGACAGTCTGTGTCGCGGAAGGTGCGTGTTGTTCGGCTGGAAATAAGAGCCACTCAAAAATGGCTGTCTCCGATTGTCCCTCGCGACGTTGTCCGTTCCGACCTGCCAGGCAAGGCGAGTTGCTGTGATGAGCTCAGGTTGCGGCAGCGCATGTCGGTGGGTCCACTCGGGCCGCCCCGATGAGGAGAGCAGGAACCGGCGACGAAGGAGGGGGGCGGCAATTCCTCTCGGGGCGTTCGGAGACCAGGGGATGCGGGAGCCGAACGGAGGACAGGGTCAAAGACCGGTGTCGCTGTGTTGGCTCGGCAGGCCGAGGTGCGACTCGCCCCGGTCGGGAGGCCCTTGGCGGGAGGCCCGCCGCGTTCGGCATGGTCGCCGCCTGGTCCCGTCAGGGCAGGGTGACTGCCAGGATCGAAAAGTCGTCGTCGAGGATGTCGGCCCCCTTCAGCTCGCGGCAGTGCTTGATCAGCCGGTCCATGATGTGCTGGGCTGACACCTCCCCCTGTGGGTGGAACGGCACGAAATCCTGATGGGGCCATGCCCCGCGGTCGCGCTGGTGGAGCTCGCAGTGGGCCCCGCAGCGACGCCAGTGTGCCGCCCAACTGGTCGGCCCGTACACCGAGCTTGCCGGAGATCTCCCGAAACGTGACAATCCAATGGGTTTTGGGTGCACGATGTGGGTCTTCCAAGGTGCACCTGGAGCACCGTCCCACGGGTGAAGGCCGAAGCCGGGGCGGTTTCCCGACGGCGCGGGTGTCTGGCCCCTGAAAATGCCGTCAATACGTCATTTCATCGCGGCCCCAGGCCGCGATTTCTTGACAGGATGTCGCCTCTTCCCTCTCCTCAACGCCCCCCCGACCAGAATCCATTTCCCGCTGAGCCAGCAGCGGAAACCCTGACCTTTTCGATCGACGGCGGGCCTCACAGTTCAAGTTGCCGGTGAACTCAGACACTATGGATCAAGTCATCGCTGATGCTGTGGTGTTGCCACCACCGTCCCGACTCGCTCGGGCGAGTGCGGTGAGTTTCGCCGCCTGCAATCTCGTGCTGTCGATGGTATTTGGAGACCTGTATCCGTTCACGATCACACCGATGTTCTGCGACAACCCCCGGCTGTATTGCGATTACCAGGTTCTCGACCCGCAGGGCGTCCAACTGCCTCTTCGCGACTTCCAGCTTCAGAGGAATTACGACGGGAATCCCATTGGGCTTGGAGCCGGTGTTCGGCCATCTCCCTCGTTGGACGAATTTGGAACTGCTCCCGAGGAAGCGGCCTTGTGTGCGCATGTTGCCCGCATCCTCGCCGCCCGCTTTCCCGAACTACGATACGTCGATGTCGTGCAGACCGTGATCGGCCCTGTCGACGAGAAACGTGTCGGCGTCGTCAAGGAGACACGGTTTCGTGTCAATGCCGATGGGAACTGAATTCCGTGCCGAACTCACCTCCAACTTCAAGCCTCATGTTGGGCAGTTCGTCATTTGGGGGTTGCTGCTGCATGAGATGGTATTGATGCGGGTCAATTTGCCCCGTTGGGAGGGGTTGCGCAACACTCCCGCGACAGTGTTTTCGTTTCTGCCTGTCGAGATTCTCATCTCCCCGCTGGTATTCCATTTTTTTCGGTGGCTCTTCGTGGTTGCAGGCATCCTTTGGATCCTCCAGCTGCGACTGCCGATTTCCTCCTGGGTGTGCGTGTTCGCCTATACGATCACGAGCGCGATGGTCTTCGAGAATTCCACCCAAATCGAGCATACGAAGAACCTTGCCAATATCGTCCTCTTTGTGCAGGCCATGTGGTACCACTTCCATGCGGGCGACATTCGCACGGCAGTGGCCCGTAACTCGTTGTGGATCAGTCGAATCTATCCAGGCTGGACTTACTGCCTGAGCCTGTTCTGCATTTCGATCTACCATTCCAATGCGGCCCTCGCCAAGGTTCTGGAGAGTGGGCTTCGCTGGCCGAACGGTTTATCGTTGCAGCTCTGGATCGACCTGATGGGACGAGAACACTCTCTGGCCAATCCGTTGATCCTTGCAGATCGCGGCACCGCAGCCCTGATGCAGTGGGTCGTCCTCGTTGTGGAAGCATCGGCAATTCTGGGGGTCTTTTTCACGAGACTGCGAGTCCCGATCGGGGTGGCGCTGCTGGGCCTTTACATTGGGATTGCCGAATCATTCGGCTACTCCTTTTTGCTGAACGCGTTCCTGGTAGCGGCTTTCTTCTTTCCATGGTCTGGAATCATGGACCGGTCCGGAATCATGGACCAGGCATGTGATGTTGCGAAGCGGAGATTCAAGGTCTCGATCACCGTCGCCCGCGGCAGTCGGCTGGAACGCATTCTCGGCTTTGTCTTGCCCCGCCTGGATGTGTTCCGGATGATCAAACTCTCAAGCCAGTAACCACGGGAAGGCAGCGGGCCTGCTCCCCGCAGCGAGGGGCCTGCGGGCGGGAGCGCAGGCCCGTCGGGTCCACTGTCCGGGAGCGTGAATGGCGATGACCTGCCCGGTTAGAAATCGCAATGGCCACAGTGCGAGGTGGTCCCCGCTCGCGATTGAGTCGAGAAACCGTCCCTGGGCCATGGTTCCCCCCCTGCGAGAATCCGAGCCCGGCAGGCAGCACGCACGCGCGGGCCATGGAGAATGTCCGTAGCCTGCAGGACACCAATGCCGCTGGGCCGACCAGGGTGTGTCAGCCGACGGTCGCCCGGGCGTTGCCCTGAAACGATGGCCATTGCGCAGCCAAACCAGTGGATTCAGAGGATTGGCGGGCGTCAGCACGATGCCACCAGAAGGCCGGAGCGTGCGGACAAGTTTGTTGAGAGCCTTGGCCAGGGCGGCTGCCGTCGAGAATCGATCGAGCGTGGAGCAGGAACAGATCACATCGAACGCAGCGTGCGCGAACGGCAGTTGTCGGACCAGGCTCACTTCATCTCAAGAGTCGAGCGCATGGGATGCGGACCTACCTGGGACGGCTGAACCCAGTGTGCCCGATGATGAGTCGTCGCCCGCCGTTGTGTTCCAGCCGCATCAATCGCCGCGCATCCGCCCGTTCACGGAGGATCCCTGACAGTGTGCATCGCTGTCTGGCCTCTTTTGCCGGCACGGATGACAGTGAGAGAATCTCGGTGGGGGCAGAACGATTCGCCAAGGTCGCCGGATTGGCGCCTTGCTTATCCACCGTTCGCCAGACAGACATTCGTGGGATCGGCCAAGCGGGTGGCTTCGATTGCGTGAAAGAACGTTGGCTTGCGAATCGCGAGGAGCGCCGCGCGGTAGGCGGGGCCAAGCCATCTCAGGCGAGCTTCGGCAGTAAGATCCTCAAGGCGAAACCAAGCGTCGAGTAGGGATCGCGCGGGCTGTCTGTTCCGCAGGAACCTGGGGATCGCATGGTAATACACCATGTTTGGAGCGCAGAGTGGCGGGAAAAGATAGCCCTCACGGCGCAGCATCAGCGATGGGATGGCGCGGATCATCGCGAGGTACTCCTGAGAGGTGCGGTGGATGAAGGGGGGAGCTTCGTCGTCCTCGGGCAGGTCGATGCGAGCCCGCGTCGCACAGTTGTTCCGAATGTAGAGTGTCCCGCCCATGGCAAGGCTCTCGACGCAGTACCGCAATGCGGACTCGGCGTCGCCGTCGTCAAGGCAGTTGAGAACGCCGGAGAGCACCACCAGGTCAAACACGCCCAGGTCGAAGGGAGCGTCCAGGCCTCGGGTCTGAAAAATGACGTTTGAGATCTCTGCCTCCCGCGCCGCGGAGCGAGCGCGGGCCAGGAGGCTGTCGGCGATGTCGATTCCGATCACCTCACGACATCGAGGGGAGATTTCCAGGGCGATCCGGCCGACGCCGCAACCGACATCAAGCACGCGCGGCCGCGTCTGCCCGACAAGTGACAGGAGTCGCTTTCGCTCCTGTGAGTGAATGTACTCGACGTACCGCGCGTGTTCGGCCATCAGTGTCACCTCATTGCCGGGAAGGTCGGTCCTCTCACCACGTTGCTGCCAGTAGGAGGCATTGGCGGCCGTACAGCTCCGGTTATTTGTCATGCAGCGGATCCGTATCAAAATCACAGACTGGGGCGGAGGAGCAGGAGGGGTGCTGTGGCTAAGGGGACAGGTCTCAATCATGGCAGCCACGTGCCGGCGCGGCAGGCGGTGGTGAGACTCGCCACCGGCGGGAGGCCATTTCAGAGAGTCATTTCGCGTTCGTCATGGTCTCTGCCGGTTTGCCTCAGGGCAGGGTGACTTCCAGGATCGAAAAGTCGTCGTCGAGGATGTCGGCCCCTTTCAATTCGCGGCAGTGCTT
>Ga0315902_10008114_pt1 | contig 14256 bp, 12 predicted proteins | sample LakEriMetagenome_9_FD_203523 | JGI IMG/M metagenome (GOLD analysis project Ga0315902, IMG submission 203523) | Freshwater fungal communities from buoy surface, Lake Erie, Ohio, United States - Buoy 12 MA117 | ecosystem: Environmental > Aquatic > Freshwater > Lake > Lake biofilm | place: USA... | reverse complement strand
TGGTTGGTTGGTCGTTGGAAAAACGGCCTTAGAACCCCCGGGCAGCGCGGATGTGTTCGAACCCCCGCAGCTCGTAGGGAATGCCCGCGTAGTCGAGCAACCGACAGAGACTGCGGCAGGCGACCCCCAGGCCGTCCGGTCCGCTGAATCCGCCAAACTGCCCGCCCCCCTTCAGGTGCGGCTCCAGTTCCAAAAACATCCCCGGCAATCCCAGTTTCTTCATCCGCCGGTCAATCTGCGGCAGGTGTTCACGCAGGTCGCGGAAGATCAATTCGTGGCCACTATCGCCAATGTCGGCCGGCACGAAGTTCTTCAGCCGCTCTTCATCCACCACTCCGGTCCATTCCAGCGTCGGGTCGATCCGGTAATCCTTGATGTGGAAGTAACCCAGGTGCTTCCGCATCACCTGGTACTCGGCCAGGCAGCGCAGGCAGTCGTAGTTTTGCGACGAGATGTTCCCCCCGTCGAAGATGCAGATCAGATTGGGCTCGTCGATCTTGCGGGCCAGCTCGGCCATCAATTGCCCGTTCTGGCCAATCAGGTTCGCCTCAACCTCCAGGGCATAGACAATCCCCTCCTTGGCGCATTTCTGGGCGATGGCCGAAAGCTGGTCGACCGCCTTCGAAACGTGCGGCTTCGGGTCGGTTCCCCGCGGGTGGTAGAACGAGAAGCCGCGGATCATCTTCGCCTCGAGAGCGTGGGCCCGATCGATCGCCGTGGCCACCTCGTCCTTGAGGTACTTGTCGAACGGCACAAACCGGTTGTGCGAGCCATCGTCGACGTCCAGCAGCTTCACCTTCCCGATCGGAGAGCCAATGCTGGTCACCTTCAGGCCGTAGTCGCCCTGCAGTTGCCGCACCGTCTTCAGCTCGGCCTTGTCGAGCTTCATGATGTTCTTGACTTCCCCGGTCACATTCAGAAACCGGGGGCTGTAGTACTGCAGTCCCAGGGCGGCCAACACCGCGAACTGCTCGACCACCGACTTCGAGTTGGCGGCCTCGTCTGAGAAGGCGCTCAGGATGACCGGAGGAAGATCGGCGGGAACGGGGGTCGAGCGAGTGGGTTTGGCCACGGAACAGATCCTGGTGTGGGATGGAAGGAAGCGTGGGGTCAACGGCTTCGGCATTGTTCCGACGGTGGGGAATGCCTGCAAGGGTGCTGCCCGTCGGCCCAACGGTTCTCCCGCCCGCTCCAGGGAACACCCCTCCGGGGCCTTTCCAGTGTCGCTCGAACCCCCAGTCGCGACGGTGGGCATGCTGGACGATCTGCATTCGGGGGCGATAACCTGTGACACAGGGGAACCGGCCGCGACGACGTCGCTCTCGGACCAAACCTGGGGCATGACGGACAGGGGGGCCGAAGTCCTTCGAGATCCCTCCCATGCACTACCCCTCCCACAGTGGAACTTTCGAGGAACCAGCAGCCTTGGCCAGCAACAAGCAAGACAAGAAGAAACGGGAACGCGAGAAACGGGTTGCCCAGAAGAAGGCTCTCGACGCCCAACGGCTCGCCCAGGAAGCGGCCGCCCGTGCGTCCGGCTCCTCCAGCGCGGGCAAGCTGTTCTCGGCCTCGCTGACCGCCGGCGTCGAGAATGCCAACCTGGGCAAGATCACCGAGACCGAGGTCGTGCGTCCGCGGCCTCACTAGGTTCGTGCCGCCGGCATGGCCGGGCGGCAGAGGCATCCCCCACCTGGTATCGACCGCATCGTCCTCAGACACGGAAGGCAGGACTCGATGAACGGTTCCTCGGTCCACGAGTTCAGTCCCCCCAGTCCCCGGTTTGACGCAGCGGGACGGCGGTTGGTTCCCGAGGTGATGGATCAGCCCGGTCTTGAAACGGGGTTGCATCATCAGGCCTTGTCCGCACTGCGGCGCATCAACAGCCTCAGCCGCACGGCGGGCAGCCTCTGGCCCGCGATTAGCGCGGTGGCCACCCAGTCCCCCCCGCAGCAGCCCCTGACTCTGCTGGATGTCGCCTGTGGCGGGGGAGATGTGGCCCTGCGACTGGCGCAGCGGGCTCAGGCCCAGCGGCTCTCTCTGCAGGTCAGTGGCTGCGACTTCAGCCCTGCCGCGATCGAGTACGCCACCCGGTCCACGGTGGGGCTGTCTGCCGCAGCGGCTCCCCGGTTCTTCGTTCACGATGTGCTGGCCGAACCGCTCCCTCCGGCCGATATTGTCACCTGCACCCTGTTTCTCCATCACCTCGACGAGGCGCAGGGGGTGCTGTTGCTGCAGCGCCTCGCGACGGCCGCCCGCCGGCTGGTGCTGGTCAGCGATCTTCGTCGCACCCGTCTTGGGTATTGGATGGCACATCTCGTGGGCCGCGTGTTGACCCGCTCTCCTGTCGTCCGGATCGATGGTCCGCTTTCGGTGGCCGCCGCCTGGTCCCTCCCCGAGGTCGACCGGCTCGCGCAACAGGCGGGCTGGCAGGGGTATCAACTGGGGGGTGTCTGGCCCGAGCGGTTCCTGTTGAGCTGGGATCGCTCGTGAGTGAAATTCCCTCCTGGCCCTCCTCCGCCGCGCTCCCCAGCGCCACCTGGGACGTCGTGGTCATTGGCGCGGGGTTGGCCGGCAGCCTGACTGCGCTGCTCGCCTCCCGCGCGGGGGCCCGGGTGTTGCTGGTCGAGAAGAAGGCACTCCCCCGAGACAAGGTCTGCGGCGGCTGCCTGAATACGGCCGCCCTGCGCGTCTTCGAACGCGCTGGACTGCTCCCTGGACTGGCCGCACTGGGGGGGCCCTGGCTTGAACGCTACGAACTCTTCGCCGGTGGTCCCCCCCTGCGAATTCCTTTGGCGGGGGGCGTGTCAGTGTCCCGCAGCCGTCTCGATGCCTGGCTGGTCACTCAGGCCCGGCAGGCCGCAGTTCATTGTCTCGACCAGGTCCAGGCTCTGGTGGTTGATCTCCCCGATCCCCAGTCCCCCACCCGGGTGGTCGAGCTGTCGCGCGCGGGCCAACCGCTGGAACAGCTCGAGACGCGGCTGGTGGTGGTGGCCGATGGTCTGGCCCACGCTTCGTTACAGAAGCAGCCGGGGTTCGTCGATCGAATTTCTCCGCGGAGCCATGTCGGACTCGCGGCTCGGGCAGCGCTGCCATCTGCCGCGACTTCCCCAGAGCGGGGCACGATTGCGATGGCGGTCGGAGCCGGCGGTTACGTCGGTCTGGCCCGCGATGAAACGGGAGACGTTCACCTGGCGGCAGCCGTCGATCCCCGGTGCCTGCGCAGCGCGGGAGGTCCTGCGGCCTGTGTCGCCGCCATCCTGGGACAGGCTGGTCATCCCCTGCAGGGGGCCTGTGCCGGCCTCTCATGGATCGGGACCGGACCACTCACCCATCATTTGCATCCCGCCGCGGCCCACCGTCTGTTCGTCGTGGGGGATGCCCTGCGATATGTCGAGCCCTTCACGGGGGAAGGCATGGCGTGGGCCCTGCACGGAGCCGAGCGATTGGCCCCGCTGCTGCTGCGAGCCCTCGCCGGTTGGCGTCCTGGGTTCATCCCCGAGTGGAACCAACCCCCCCGCTTCGGCCGCGGAGCCTGGTGCCGGACCCTCACCACCGCCCTGCGCTCGCACTGGCTGGTGCGGCCGGTCGTGGCGGGATTGCGGCACACTCCCCGCCTGGCCCGGTACCTGGCCGCGGCGATCGATCCCCCCTCCGACTTCTCTCGGGAACGGTATGAGGCGGCCGGTCGTCCGGCCGATGGGCATCTCCTGCCGGTCGCAACCCGGCCTGTTTCGTCGGAGGAAGCCGTATGAAATTCTCGATTCGCGGACTGGGAACAGCCACTCCGCCCCACAGCGTGGCCCAGGTGGATGCGGTGCAGGCCGCCCAGACCTTCTGCTGCTCGACCGACCAGCAGCGCCAATGGTTGAGGCTGGTCTATCTGCGTTCGGGAATCGAGCGTCGGCACAGTGTGCTGTTGGAGAATGGAGACGCTGGCATCGAGGGGCGGCAGTCGTTCTATCCTCCCCAGCGCGATCCCGAAGACCGGGGGCCGACCACCGCCCAGCGCATGCAACGGTACGAACGCGAGGCCCCCCTCCTCGCCCGGAGGGCGGCTGAGCAGGCCCTGGCGCGGGCCGAGTGGCCAGCCTCGGAGATCGATCACCTGATTACGGTTTCGTGCAGCGGGTTCGTCTCACCGGGGTTCGAGTTCTCGCTGATCCGTGACCTCGGCCTGCGTCCCAATGTGTCGCGCAGCCAGATCGGGTTCATGGGTTGCCACGGAGCGCTTATTGGTCTGCGCAGCGCCGGGATGTTCTCGCGGGCCGAACCCGACAGCCGGGTGCTGCTGTGCGCCGTCGAACTGTGTACCCTGCATCAGCAATATGGGTTTCATCAGGAACAAATCGTGGCCAACGGCTTGTTTGCCGACGGTGCGGCCGCCATTGTCGGGCAGGTGGTGCCCCGCTTCGATCCGGGCTGGGGGATCTTTCGACACGAAACCCTGATGTTGCCAGACTCGGCCCAATGCATGGGCTGGCGGATTGGCGATCATGGGTTCGAGATGCGACTGACCCCCGAGGTTCCCGAATTGATTGGCCGCAGCCTGCGGGGCTGGCTCGATGGTTGGCTGGCCGAGGTGGGACTGCGATGCGAAGCCGTCCCAACCTGGGCCGTTCATCCGGGAGGGCCGCGAGTGCTCCACGCGACACGCGAGGCGCTCGATCTTCCTGAGCGGGCCCTCGAGGTGTCGCACGAGGTCTTGCGGAACTACGGCAACATGTCGTCACCGACGATCTTGTTCATCCTCGACCAACTGCGCCAACGCCAGGCTCCGCTGCCGTGCGTCGCCCTTGCCTTCGGCCCCGGCCTCTCAATCGAGGCAGCGCTCATCCTGTAACACCGCGACAATCCGGCGACCCACCGTCTGAGTCAACCCGATCCCCACGAAAAATCATCCCCCACGAAAAATCATCCCCCACGAAAAATCATCCCCCACGAAAAATCATCCACGGTGTCTTCGGCTGACACCGTGGATCTGGGATGTTGTGTGACGGGAGTGGTGTGCTCGGTGGGGATGCAGGTGGGAGCGATTGATCTCTGGATCGAGCTCGGTCCCCAACTCAGGCACGACCGGCCTTGCGACCCCTCTTGGGTGTTCGCAGGGCCCGCTTCTTGACGGCCTTCTTGGCCGATTTGACCCCCTTCCGCTCCAACTTCTTCCGCTCGACTTTGAGATCGGCCTTCGCGCGGCGATTGCGGGTGTGTGAGCGGGTCTGTTCCATCGCCTCCATCTTGATCTTGGTCGACCAGGCGACCAATTCGGGAATGCGGCGTGCGAAGATGTTCTCTCCGTGACAGTTCAGCTCGGCCATGCCGTGCGTCTTCAGCATTTTCACCGATTGGACGACGTCTTGCGTGACGGCCTCCAGGTCCCCGATGACCGACTCAAGCTCTTCGATGGATCTGTATGACCGCACAGTGACGCACCTCCGATGAAAGACCACATCCGTGTGAAACACACGGTGATTCGCGGGGAACTGGCGGCCTCTTCCCAAGTCAGGGAAGATGGCCCACCGCCAAATCCCGCTATTTCCATTTTTAATATTATCAAATCAAGTCTAAAAAAAATACAGGAGCCCACCCACTCTCCCGGGGGTCGGTGGATCTTGACGTCGGCAAATCTTGACGTCGGCAGCCCGGTTTGCCCCCCCCCCGGAATAGGCTGTGCGATCGCTCACCTCCAGACGATTGTCACGGTAGGACGCTCTGGGATGGGGGGAGTCGGGTCAGGGCCCGTTTTTCTGGCTGGTTCGCGGGGGAAGATGCGGCTTGAGGGCCGGATCCCGTTTCCGAAGCAGCGCCAGCTGGATTTGCCGCTTCGGCACGAAGTTGGAATCGGAATATGCTCAAACCTTGACCGAACGAGATCATCGGAAAATTGTTTTGGTCCGGGGAATCACCGGGGGAGGGGGGGGATGGCGTGATGCCGATTCTCCCCCCTCCGACCTCATCCGGAAGAGGGGGGCGTGGGACCCCGAGCGGGTCGCCTCTTGTCGGCTGGTGAGCGCGGTCCGCTGCCGTCGCAGGCCCCGGGGAACGGGGGCTGAACGACGCAGGATGTTACTGGCAGCAATCCTGGTTGTGAAAGTCCATGGTGAGGGTGAGCTTGTCGACGCGCAGTGAGCTGACCGGCTGATTGAGGCCCAGGCATTCCGCGAGGCGTTGTGCCTCATCGAGGCAGGTCTTGCGCGTGGGGCGGTTGTCTTTCCAGGGGCGGGTGAGCTGCGGGTCGAGCCGGTAGGTCATTCCGCCGATGAGGTTGTTGTTCGCGAGCACATCGATGCGAATGTCTCGGTCGGAGACCGCCTCGACTCCCTCGCGGGTGAATGGCTTGCCCGGGTGCAGCTTGAGGAACACTTCGCGTTTCGCTCCCGAGGGAAGGCTGAATCCGCTCTCGACGCCGACCAATTCCAGTCGCCAGCCCAGGCGTGTCAACAGTTCGGGCAGCCGAACCCGGAAGGTCATCTGGCTGCGTCGCGGGTTGGGGTTGCCAACGAGGAACCCAACCCCCTGCAGCCCGGCCAGCAGCCCCTGTTCACCCCCACCGGCGGGGACGGGATTGACGTTCCGTTGGGCGATGTTGTTGTCATTCGGGACAAGGCGCCATTCGGGAATGGTCTCCCCCGCAGTGAAGTTGTCGACATTGGCGGCGTCGCCGTCCGCCGAGACCACCATCAGCAGACAGTCGTGTCCATAGGCGTTGATGTGCGGAATCCATTCGAACGGACCGACCAGTTTCTCTTCGAGCTTGTTGGGATTGAGGGTGCCCACGGAAATCGATGCCGTGCTGAAAGGGGTGAAGTCGGCGGGCCAGTTGAGACCGGCTCCGGGCTTGGTGTGGTAACCCTTCACAACGACATTCTGTGCCTGTTGGGTGCCGCGGTTCCTGATCTTCACGTAGACATAGTTGGTGGTGCCGAGCTCGGGTTCCTCGTGGGTGTCGATGCCGTCGGGCGAGCGGCGGTTCCAGATGGTGGTGGTGTGCCAATGGACCTCCTGGAAGGGGTATTCGCCATCGCGGCCGTCATCGATGTAGACGTCGACCTCGGGGGGCTTGCCGGGGGAGGTAATGGTTCCGTCGAGGGGGCCGCCCACCGACACCAGGGGAGTCTGGTATTCTCCCTGCCGTTCGAAGGCCCACCGGATGACCTTGTGATAGGCCCCGCCGTAGATCCCCTCTGTGGTCCAATTGAGGGCGTCGGTGGCCATGAGCGTGGAGGCGAACTCGCGGGCGTAGTGCGGGTTCGTGGCGGGGGTCAGGTCGCCAATGGCTCGGATGATGAGGTACATCGCCATACGGGAGGCGAACTGGCGGCGTCCGAGGTCGGAATGATCTCCGCCGATGGAGCGGTAGAACCGGAACAAGGTGGTCGCGAGGATTTCCTCGGACTTGTAACCCGCGTCGTCGCGCGAGCCGTTCCAGGCCCAGCCAGAGGCGACATCGCGGTCGCAGCGGCGGTCAAGGAACGGGTGCCAGGGGACGTAAGTGAACCGCAGGTCGCCCGGCTTGCCCAACGGTGTCCCGTCGACCCCCTTGCAGTGCGAGTCGGGATCGAAATAGATGAGCGAGAGTGCGTCGCCCGCGCTGTGGGTGAAGCCCATGTTGGGGCTGTTGACCGCCTCATAAAGAATCCCGTGCCCCAACACTTCGTGCAGGTGCACGCGAGGGTCGCAGGCGCGGCCGAGGGGGTCGCCGGGGAGGCTGCTGTCCATGGTGCCGTAACCGGCGTGGTCGATGCCTCCCATGCCGTCACCCACGCAGTGGGCGTTGACGTCATTGAAGCAGCGGATGTCGACCGGGATGGGAAACACGGTGTTTGACATGTAGGTGGCGATGTCGAACCCCAGGTCCTGCAGGGTGCGGAAGATGCGGTTGACATGGAAGTAACCGCTGACCCCGGCGAAGTCGTCGGTCCGGACCGAAAAGTCGAAATCGGTGCCGGCGGGCTCGGTAGGAGGAGTGGGGGCGGGACCTTCCACCTGGGTGACTTCGACGAAGTTGCCGCCGAGAGCCTGGGTGCCGGCGACGGGGGCGGCGAGATCCTGCAGCAGCACGTCGTCGCGCAGGGCGTTGAGGATGGCGTTGCTGGAGGAACCGACCGGGGTGGTGGTGCCGGTCTTGGTGATGGGATCGTTCTCGAAGACATAACCGTTGACGCAGGCGGACATCGGGCGGAGATAGAGCACCGAGTTCGTGTTCAGTTCGACCAGGGCCTGCCAGACCTGCCGGTCGGTGCCCGCGGTGACCTGGAAGGTGATCTCGGCGACCAGGTAACAGTTGCCGTCCTTGATGCTGGCATCGACCGGGGGGAGGTCGAAGGGACGCGGTTCGCCCGCGCGGGGGACTTCCCGGACTTCCGGCGTGATGCGGCGGCCGGAGTCGTCCACGGGCTTGTGGATGGGTTGTGCCGTGTTTTCGCCCTTCGCCAAGCGGGCCGCAGCAATGTAGCGATAGATCCAAAAACGGCCGCGGATGAAGCGCAGGGGATTGGCCTTGGTCTCGGCCTCATTCTTGAAAATCAGCAGGCTGCGGACGAGGTTGGCCGCCTCACGTTCGGCTTCGCTGCCGGCCTCCTTCTCCACCTCGGTGGCGCGCGGGAGCCGGCGGAGATCGGAATTGGCCCGCAGGGCCCGGTGCTGGAGGGTGGCGGCATTGCCGACCGCGAAGACCTCGCGGTAGCGGTCGATGATCTTCTGGGGGGGCAGCTGGGCATCGATGCCCAGCTGAGTCGTGTCTTCGGACGCGATGACCCGGTTGGGTCCGTGCTTGACGGTCACCCGCAGGCCGGCGAGCCAGACGGGTGTGTTGAGGCAGGTCTGGTAGAAGCCGAAGGTTTCGGAGTCGAACTGGCGTTTTTGTTCGTCGAGGCGGTATTGGGGTTCCTGTTCGCGGGGATCGAGGAAATTGACGCGGGTTTCGAGGTGATCGAGCTGCCGGGTGGGGACTTCGTAGACCCCGGCCATCTCTCGAAGATAGGCGACGGCGGTGGCGAGCCCTCCGCCGGCTGGGCTTTCCCAATACTGCTGGGTGTGGCGGATAGCTCGCACGCGACGGCGGGAGTCGGTGAGGATGTGGGCCTTAAGGTCGGGGCGGTAAATCTCTTGCATGGTGGTCTCGGTATGGGTGGGGACGTGGAGCAGGTCTTGCCACGTGGTCAGCGACACGCAGCGCCATCGTCAGGGAGGCTGTACTGAACCGACCGACTGGGCAACGGGTCGGGCATTGGCAATCGCAGGGGGCTGGCGACGAGTCCGCCAGGTTGTCGCCAGTCGCAGATGGCGACGAACACCTTCAACTTCGATTTTCTCGTGATGCCGGGAAAAGAAGAGCGGCGAAACGCGGGAAAGAAAGTCAGTGAATGTCCGCAGCCACGGTCGGGCAATATCCGGGGACACGATCTGCAACCAACCGGGGGCCTGCACGAACCGGGGCCGCCTTGACGGCCGTGCCCTGCGCAGTGGCGTCGTCGGGGGCGCGCGTCGTGCTGGGATCAACGGCCGCAATCGCCACCGGCACCACCAGGTCCAGGGAACTGCCGAAGTCCAGATTCATCGAGCCAACTGTCGGGCGGGCCGGAGGAGCCCGCTGACCGACCCCAGGGGCGATTCCGCACGAGAGTCCAGGACATCCGCAACCACCCTGCTTGTGTGGGGCCTCCGATGTCAGACGCGACCATTCCCCGCCATTGGACCCTGGAGATTCATTGCGCCATCCCAAACCAAACGAACGACCGGGAAACCGTCGACAGCCCCCGATTGAAATCGCCAGGAACCGCCCCGTGGGATTCCCCCCGGGAACGCCCCATCGCAGGCGATCACCGGTCATCACCCCTCAAACACGGGGACTCTGGTTCGGTGATTCGAGCCCGACCACAGCGGAGCATTCCGGTCCCATTGAGGCGGCACTGCCCTGGCCCTCCCGCCGTGGTCTGGGGTCTGGAATGGGGGACGGGGGCGAACGGAAACAGAACGAACAAATTGCCGGGAGGGCGATCCTGCGGCGGGGGCCTGCGGGACGCGGCCGCCGACAAAGAAAAAGCCACACGAACTTCGTGTGGCTTGGAGAGCCGCCACCGCGACTCGAACGCGGGACCTACGCTTTACGAAAGCGTCGCTCTACCGACTGAGCTATGGCGGCCGGAAAACAGAGCGCGACGGCTCTGGATCGGATGGAGATGGTACCGCTGGGTCGGGCGTCTCGCAAGGTGCCCGGCGGCGGATTTCGCGAGCCCAAGCCAAGGCTCATGGTCCGCGCCTCACCCGACAGAGAGATCGACACCCCGGCGCGGCGGTCGGTTCGCTCGCTGGGTCCGGCGGCAGAAGCTCCCCGGGAAGTGTCGACCGGGCTGTGCTCGGCGGTTTCCGGTGATGCCAACCAAAAAAACACCCCGGGCCAAACAGGTTGGCCCGGGGTGGGACAGGTCCGTCGTCGCGGGGAGATCCCGCCGCACGATTTACTTCGCCGCCTGGATCCGCCGATCCAGTGTCTTGTTCGTTTCCTGCAAGACGTGCTTGATGTAGGCGTCATCGGGCTTCAGCAGTGCCTCAACCACGATCTCGGCCGCGCGGGCGGCCTCGGCTCCGTGGAAGTAGCTCAGCCCCCAGATGGCGATCAGTCGCACCCGGCTGCTGTCATCGTTGACCTGCTGCTGCAGCAGTTCCAGCGTGTCGGGAACCCGGTCACGCCACGCGGTGAGCACCTTGGTGGCGGCCGCGCGGGCATGTGGGACCGGCGACTTCAGCACCTGCCGTAGCAGATCCTGGTTGACCACGTTGTGGCTCTGGAACAGCCACAACCCTTCCAGGCGGTGGTGCTCGTAGTCAGGATCGGCCTTGTCGAGACCCGCCAGCCACTTCGTGGCAGCGGCGGTCACCTCGTTCGTTGGCCGGCCCGACAGCTCGATGCGGGCCCGCGACCGCACGCGGTCTTCTTTCGACTTCAGCAGGTCCAGCAGTTTGTCGACCGGCTCGCCGGCGATCTTGGCGGGCTTCACCAGGTCGCGGGTCGCGTGCCGCACGCGGTACACCCGGCCGTGCGTCTGATCGCGGCTGGGGTCCCGCAGATTGTGCTGCATGTGGCCGATGATGGGGTTCTGCCAGTCGACAAAGTAAATCGCCCCATCGGGGCCCACCTCAACGTCGGCGGGACGGAAGTTGGGATCACTCGAGGTCAGCATCGGCTCCTGCTCGACCGCACCCAGGCTCGAATCCTTGTCTTCCAGCTTGTAGCGCAGAATCCCCTGCAGCCCAATCACGTTCAGCACCAGCAGGTTCCCCTGGTAGTCGTCGGGGAAGTGGGCGCTGGCGAGGGTCTCGGTTCCCGAGCAGGGACGGGTTCGCTGCTGGTAGACCTGCGGCGGGCCGGCGTGCTTGTGGGGGAAGTCGATGTCGCCCGAAAACAGCACGGCATGGTAGGGCTGCGCGCCAGTTCCGTCCCAGACCACGTCCTGACCCCACCGGTCGAAGATGTGGCCGTGCGGATTGGCGAAGCCGAACGAGACGTAGACGTCGACCTTCTTCGCCCGGGGTTCGTAGCGGAACACCGCCCCGTTCGCGACCCGCCGGGGAGCACCCCAGGGGGTCTCGATCTGGCTGTGATGGAAGGTCCCCTCCTGGAAGTAGACCGACCCCCCCGGCTCGATCGCGAAGCTGTTGGCGGTGTGGTGGGTGTCGGCCGTGTCGAGTCCGTGCACGACCCGTTCTTTGACGTCGTACTTGTCGTCGCCGTTGGTGTCCTTGAGGAACAGCAGATCGGGACCCTGGGCCACCAGCACGCCATTGTTCCAGAACTCGAACCCGGTGGGGTTGTGGAGGTCACCCGCGAAGGTGGTTGCCTTGTCGGCCCGGCCGTCGCCGTTGGTGTCTTCGAGGATGAGCAGCTTGTCATCCATCTTTTCGGTTGGCTTCCAGTGGGGGTAGGTGCGCCAGATGGCGACCCACAGACGGCCCTTGGTGTCGAACGCCATCTGCACCGGGTTGACCAGCTCGGGGAACATGGTTTCGTCGGCGAACAGCTCGACCTTCAGCCCGGGGGCGACCGTCATCTTCGAGATCGCCTCTTCCCCCGAGAGAAACAGGTGCTTGCCCCCTTCGAGCGGTCCGGGCTTGTTACTGATGACGGAGATCAACTCGGGAAGGTTGTCGTCTTTCGCCTCGGCTTTCTCACCCCGGGCGACCGCCCAGACCACCTTGTCGCGATTGGCGGTCTTGACGTCGAGAATCTCGAGTTCCCGCTGGGCCACCGAGTAGTTCGAGAGCCCGTTGCCATAGCCGCCGGGACCCTCCGAGAACTTCAGGAAGGCCCGGTCGCCGTAGGTCGAATAACCGTCGGTCACGCGGTAGCGGTTGTACCAGTAGAAGTTCTTGTCGGCCACGGCGGCGCGAATCGTTTCGAGCACGCGGGGATCACGGCGGGGGGGAGGTCCCTGGGTGAACAGCGCGGCTTCGGCCGCCTCGGCGATCGCGGCATCTCCCTGGGCGTTCTGGTGGATCCCGTTGAGGGTCAGGGCCTTGTCAGCGGGGCGTTCACCCAGAATGGCTGCGAAGATGTCGACAAACGGCACATTGTGCGCCTTGGCGACTTCGGCCAGCGCGTCGGAGTACTTCTTGAGCCGCTGGTTCGTCGCCAGCACCGCCTGCGGCGTCGGGAGATTGGGGTCGAGAATGGTCTCCACGCCCACGGGCGAGAAGAGCACGAGCCGGGGGGCCGACTTGCCGTTGTACTGCTGCGCGAGCGTGTGCTTGATGAACTCTTCGGCATTCTGCTTGAAGGCGGCGAGGCCCTTGTCTCCGGCGAACGATTCGTTGTAGCCGTAGAAGGCGAAGATGACGTCGGCCTTGGTGTTGGTCCGTTCGAAGCGGTTCTCGCTGATCTTTCCCTGGTCGCGGGGGGAGACCTTGTCGGGTTGGGGGACTCCCGACTTCCCAGCCAGCCATTCGTCATGCGAGCCGAAGCTCATCGAGCGCAGGCGGTGCTGGCTGTTCTTGAAACCGTCGATTTCATCGCCCGAGTAGGCGAGATTGCGGAAGGTGAGGTCGAGATCGCCGAAGCGCGAGACGAGGCGGGCTTCGAGCCAGCCGTAGTGCTGCATCCGTTCGGCAAGACCGCCGCCGACAATGCAGATGTGGTCGCCCTTCTGGAGTTGAATGTCGGCGGCCGAGGCGGTGGCGGCGAACCACAGCAGGCAGAGAGTGAGCAGCTTCCGTTTCATCGAAAAGTCCTTGGGGACGGGCGAATCGGGTGCGTATCCCGGTGGGGGCGGGGCGTCCGGTCGGGGGCGCGCTGCCCCCGGGAGGTACGCCCGCCGGAAAAGGCATTGTTTCGCTTCGCCGGGGTTGTCGCAAGGCACCCACGGCAGGGGGGCGGACCTCCGTGTCCGCTCCCCTGGGCGACCATCCAAAGCAGCTCGTCCCAATGGGAAGTCAAGAACCGGCGATCGGAAATACCCACTGAGTGCCCCACCAAGAACGGCCTCTGAACGGGCCCGGCACCCGGCTGGCGGGAGCGCGGACCTCCGTGTCCGCTCCGCTGGATCTGGATCGAACGAAAACCGATCCCATGGGCTGCCATGAAACCTGGATCGGAAACTCCCAATCCGCGCCCCTCCCCACAACGCGCCCAGTGGACCCAGCACCCCGGTGGCGGGGGGGCGGACCTCGGTGTCCGCTCCGCTGGACATCCCTCTGCAAACCCCCGCCCCAATGGGCAGTCCATCCGCCTGGATCGGAACCCCATCCGCATTCGATCGCAAAACATCTCAAGAAGAGCAAAGTCCGACATCCGCCCAAGCCATTCCCTGGGCTATCCAAGAATGTCCCTTCAGGACATGGCCTCGACGGATGCCGTTCGCACGAAGAGAGCCGATTGTCACCGGGTAGGGTTGTTGGCCGAGCCATGGTCTTTGGATGCCCATCGCAGCGGTTGCCTCCGGACGAGCGCCCAGCGGCCTGGGGCCGAGAGAGTGGAGCAGCAGAAAGTGGCTAACCCAGCGGCACCGCCGCGCGTGACCCCCTCTCCCACCAAACGACTCCCGAGAAGCAGAACCCGCATGACTGTGGGAGAGGGTTGGGGTGAGGGCGAAAGGCACGCGTGGTTTGGCGGGGTGTGACACAAAGCATTCCTGCCGCGCGGGTTGCCCCCTCATCCCCCCTTCGGGGACCTTCTCCCCCCACGGGGTGGAGAAGGACCGGATGCACGCCAGCGCGCTGCCGATGCCGGGGGTGTTGAGGCTGAACGTCCAGCGGGGGGTTGTT
>Ga0315902_10008112_pt1 | contig 14259 bp, 12 predicted proteins | sample LakEriMetagenome_9_FD_203523 | JGI IMG/M metagenome (GOLD analysis project Ga0315902, IMG submission 203523) | Freshwater fungal communities from buoy surface, Lake Erie, Ohio, United States - Buoy 12 MA117 | ecosystem: Environmental > Aquatic > Freshwater > Lake > Lake biofilm | place: USA... | reverse complement strand
GCGGGGTGTCGCTGCTGTGGCTGGTGAACACCGACATGTCCATGGTGGGTCTGACCATCTTCGCGGTGATCTACGGCCTGGACTTCATTGCCACCCTGCCACCGTCGGTGCGGCTGACGGTGACCAGCTTTGGCCGGGAGATGGGGCCGGTGGTCTTTGCCTGGATCTTCTGCGCTCACCACGTGGGCGCCGGCCTCACGGCCTACTTGACGGGCGTGAGCCGCGACGTGCTGGGCACCTACGGCCCCGCATTTGCCACCGCGGGCGTGCTGTGCTTCCTGGCCGCCGCCGCGTTCATGCTGGTACGCAAGGGTGGGGCGGCAGGGATGTCAGGGCGAGTTGCTTGAGGGCGACCTGCACCCGGCAGGGCTGCGATCACGAGGCCAAGAAGACCTCAGCCTGTTGAGATCTGCGTCACTGGAAGTCAGGGCCTGTTCAGCCGCGCCGATACACCACCCAATACACCCCCGCCACCAGCACGCTGCCGCCTAGCAGGTTGCCGGCGATGACCGGGCCCAGGTTGGCGAGCATGGCAGCCGCGCTGGGCGCGGGCGGGAGCACCACCCCGCTGGCGGCCGCAGCGGCCACCGCCCCGGGCTCCAGCAGCGCGGCCAGGGGGAAGAAGAAGAAATTGGCTACCGAGTGCTCGAAGCCCAGCGCCACGAAGGCGGTGACGGGCGGCACAACGGCCACGGCCTTGTCGACCACGCTGCGGCCGGCCGCGGCCATCCACACCGCCAGGCACACCAGCACATTGCAAAGCACGCCGCGCAGCAGGGCCACGTCCCAGGGCAGCGTGGCCTTGGCGGCGGCCACTTTCAGCGCCTGCTGCGCGAGACGCCCGCTGTTCAAGGCGCCCAGGTCGGCGCCAGCCACCGCCAGGGCCAGCAGGCCCGCACCCACGGCATTGCCCAGGCACACCACCGCCCAGTTGCGCAGCACCTCGCCCGTGCGCAGCCGCCCGTCTGCCCAGGCCATGGCCAGCAGGTGGTTGCCCGTGAACAGCTCGGCCCCGGCCACCACCACCGTCAGCAGCCCAAGCGAGAACACCAGCCCGCCCAACACCCGCGCGGCAGCGAAAGACAGACCAGGGTCCGATGTGACCAACAAGAAGAACAGGGCGCCAAAGCCGATGTAAGCACCTGCCAACACAGCCAGGAGGCCCATGGACGCCAACGGCAACCGCGCCTTGGCAACACCCAGCACCTCGATGCGCTCGGCCACTTCCTTGGGGGAGAAGGCGTCGAAGCCGAAGCTGGGCACCTTGCGCGCGAGGGCGGCCATCCCTTCGGCATCCGTATCCGGTCTGGGCTCGTTTCGGGGCCCCCCAGGCTGGCCAGGTACCGTCATGCACGCTCAGCGCTGCGCGGCCTCATCGCCCCAGCAGCACCTTCTCCAGGAACAGGATGCGGGCATAGAACAGGTGGTCGGCGTTCTCCTTCTTGGCGAAGCCGTGGCCCTCGTTCTCCGCGATCATGGTCCACACCGGCACGCCGTTGGCGGCCACCGTGCGGGCGATCTGTTCGGCCTCTTGCACCGGCACGCGCGGGTCATTGCGGCCGTGGATGACGAACATAGGCACCTTGATGCGGTGTGCGTTGTTGAGCGGGGCGATCTCCTGCATCCACTGGCGCATCGCGGGGTCGCGCTCGTCGCCGTACTCCACACGGCGCAGGTCGCGGCGGTAGCTCTCGGTGCGCTCCAGGAAGGTGACGAAGTTGGAAATGCCCACCGACGGCATGGCCCCGCGGATGCGGTCGGAGTAGTGCACCGCCACGGCGTTGGCCATGTAGCCGCCATAGCTGCCGCCCTGGACCACCACGCGCGAAGCATCCAGATCCGGCTGCTGGGCGATCCAGTCCAGCAGCGCGCCAATGTCCTTGACCGAGTCCTCGCGCAGGCGGCCGTTGTCCAGCTGATGGAAAGTCTTGCCAAAGCCAGTGGAGCCCCGCACGTTGGGCTCGATAAAGGCGATGCCCAGCTCGTTGACGATGTAGTTGTAGCGGCCATTGAAGCCCACACGCGCCTGCGCCTCGGGGCCCCCATGAATGTCGATCAGTACCGGGCGCTTGCCGGTGTACTTGGCCGGCGGCCGCTGGATGAGTCCGGTGATGGCGCGGCCGTCAAAGCTCTTCCATTCGATCTGCTGGATGGGCGAGAAGGCGCTGGTGTCGACGCCTGCCGTGTCGGCCGGCACCCACAGTGCGCCAAGCGGCTGCGCCGGGGCGGAAGCAGGCCGGTCCAGATCCAGCACCCGGATCTCGGAAGGCGCCGAGGCAGAGGCCACGGTGTAGACCAGGCGCCTGCCGTCGTCCGACAGGCGCACCGTCGAGACGTTGGTGCCACGGGGGAGCGCCAGCGGCAAAGGCTTCAAGGTCAGCAGGTCGTACAACCGGGCCACGCCCACCCCAGCCTCGTTCGTCACGAACACCGCGCGCCGCTGGTCTTTGGAGACGGTGGCACTGCCCACGTCCCAAGGGATGTCCGCTGTGATGGGGTCGAAGCGGTGGGCCAAGGCGTCATAGCGGAAGGCCTGGCGGAACTCCCCAAAGCGGTCCGTGACCACCAGGAAACTGCCGTCACCCTGCAGCAAGGCACTGGCAAAGTGGATCGCAGGGGGCTCACCGTCGCGCGGCAACAGCCGGCTGCGTTGCCCGCTGGCCAGGTCCACCCGCCAGACCTCGGAACGGCTGGCGGAGATGTAGCGGTTGACCAGCACCGACCGGTCGTCGGCCGCGACGTCAGCGGCCCACCATCCCGTACCGGGTAAATCCACACGGCGCAGGACGCGGCCGGTCTTCACTTCCACCAGCGACAGCGCGTTGGTGCTGCCACCGGCTCCCGCAGCGGTGGCATCGACCTTCGCGCAGGTGATGGTGACGGCCGTCCCCGCACGGTTGAAGACGCTTGCATCGCAGCGCTGTCCTGGCTCGGTCAGCATGGTCTCCTCGCCGGTGGCCAGATGGCGCCGGAAGACCTGGGTGGCCTCGTTGCCACCGCGGTCGCGCTCGAAAACGATGATGTTGGGGTCGGCCGGCAGGAAGTTTCCGCCCCGTGTAGGTTCTTCGGCGGTGGTGACCTGCTTGAGCGCCTGTCCGGGCGCGTCGCTCAGGTGCAGCTGCGCCCGCTCGGCCCCCTTGGCACCGGCACGCCAGACCGCCAGCAGGCGCTGGCCATCGGGTGTGATGTCGGCCAACGAAGCCCCGCGGAACTCGGTGTACGGGCCCACACTTGCCGGCAGGCTGGCCGGCACGGGGGGCACCCCCGTCATGGTGAGCGCTGCGGGCGGCGTGACCACCGCACGGCCCTGTTGTGTCGGGGTCGAGGTGGAGCAAGCTGCCAGAACAGCCACGGCGGCCACAGCGGCCACCGCCAGGAGCGCCCTGCAGGGCTGCCGATGGGGGTCATTCACCTGGTTCGTCATCATTCCTCCCTCGCCCCCAACTTCTCCAGCAACCCGTTCAACTCCTCCAGCGAGCCGAAGGCGATGGCGATCTCGCCTTGTTCGCCACGCTTGGTCTTGCGGTGCACGCGGATCTCCACGGCGGCGGCCAGCACGTCGGCGAGCTGCTCCTCCAGCCGCACCAAGTCGCGCGGCTTGTCCTGCTTGACGCGCAGCAGAGGCGCCTGGCGACCGTTGTTCAGCGACTTGGCTACCAGTTTCTCGGCCTCGCGCACGGTCAGCTTGCGCGCCACCACCTCGTTGGCGGAAAGGATCTGCTGCGCCGCGTCCAGCGACAGCAGCGCGCGCGCGTGGCCCATCTCCAAGTCACCCGCCATCAGCATCTTCTGCACCGGCTCGGCCAGGTTGAGCAAGCGCAGCAGGTTGCTGGCCGCGCTGCGCGATCGGCCCACGGCCTGTGCCGCCTGCTCGTGCGTGAGCTTGAACTCGCTGACCAGGCGCTGCAGACCCTGCGCCTCCTCCAGCGGGTTGAGGTCCTCGCGCTGCATGTTCTCGATCAGCGCCATCACGGCCGCGGCCTCATCGGGCACGGCGCGCACCAGCACCGGCACCTCGTCCAGCCCGGCCAGCCGGGCCGCGCGGAAGCGCCGTTCGCCCGCAATGATCTCGTAGCGCGCTGCGCCGCCCTCGCCTGCCACTGGCCGCACCAGCACCGGCTGCATCACGCCTTGGCTTTTGATGCTCTCGGCCAGCTCGTACAGCGAGCCCTCATCCATGCGCGTGCGCGGCTGGTACTTGCCAGGCTGCAGCTGGCTCAGCTTGAGCGTGGAGGGCGCGCCGGCTGGCGCATCCGACGCCAGCGGCTCCTTGGCCTGAGGGCCGAGCAGGGCCTCCAGGCCGAGGCCCAGACCCTTGGGTTTCTTGGTGACCATGGGGGCGGATTGTGGCGCCAGCTCAGCGACGCGGGGGCCCGGCCGGGTCCGTGCGGCGCTTGCGCTCGCGATAAGGGAACAGCACCTCCCGCTCCAGGTACAGGCGCAGGCGCACGCGACGCGGGTCCATGCGCTCGGGCGACTTCGCCAGGTACTCGATCACCGCATCCACGCGGAACCAGAGGCGCGGCCCATCCCGCCACCACTGGGTGGTGGCCACGCGAGAAGCGAAGACCCCGTCAGGCTCCCAGTTGTTCAGCACGCGACGCAGCCCTTCTGCCTCGATCCAGACCGTGTCATCGTCCTCCTGAATGTCCAGAGGAATGTCGCCAAAGGCGTGGTGGGTGCCATGGCGTCCGCGCCAGTGCCAGACGCGCCCCGGGTGCAAGGCGGCATCAAGCAGGCGCACGCCCAGGCCGGGCGTGAACGAGGCCATGGCCCCGATCAGCACCACCACGGCGCCCACCAGCTTCAGGCCGACGCCGTACACGTCCAGCACCCACAGCACGCCCATCACCAGCAGGCCGATGACGACCGCCCGTGCCAGCCGCCCCAGCAGGAAGCGCCACTTCATCGCGTATCCTCTTCAGATGACCGGCCCTGATCGTAGGGCCAGCAATAACCGCTTGGAGCAGCCGAGATGACGGCCAAAATCTTTGTCGACGGTCAAGAAGGCACCACGGGCCTGCGCATCCACGAGGTGCTGGCGCAGCGCGCCGACGTGGAGGTATTGCAGATCGACCCCGAGCGGCGCAAAGACCCGGCCGAGCGCGCACGCCTGCTCAATGCCGCTGATGTGGCCTTTCTGTGCCTGCCGGACGCAGCGGCCAAGGAGTCGGCCGCGCTGGTGACCAACCCCAACACCTGCATCATCGACGCCAGCACGGCGCACCGTACCGACCCCGCCTGGCTGTATGGCCTGCCCGAGCTGTGCGCGGGGCAGCGTGAGGCCCTGCGCAAGGCCAAGCGCATCGCCAACCCAGGCTGCCACGCCAGCAGCTTCATCGCGCTGCTGCGCCCGCTGGTGGATGCCGGTCTCGTCCCCAAGGCCCTGCCGGTGTCGGCCACCTCCCTCACCGGCTACTCAGGTGGCGGCAAGAAGATGATCGCCGAGTACGAGGCGGCAGCCCAACCCGGCGGCGATGCGAAGTACAAGTCCCCGCGACCCTACGCGCTGGGTCTGGCGCACAAGCACATCCCCGAGATGATGGCCCACACCGGGCTGGCCGCGCGCCCGGGCTTTCTGCCCGTGGTGGGGCCGTTCTACAAGGGCTTGGCCGTGAACGTGCCGCTGCACTTCTCGCAACTCGCCCCCGGCACCGACGGCGCGGCGCTGCACACCGCACTGGCGCGGCACTACGCCGGCGAGCGCTTCGTGCGCGTGATGCCGCTGAGCGACCCGGCCACCCTGGCCGACGGCTTCTTCGACGTGCAGGCCTGCAACGACAGCAACCACCTGGACCTCTTCGTCTTCGCCGCCGCCGACCAGGCTCTGCTCATCGCCCGCCTGGACAACCTGGGCAAGGGTGCCAGCGGCGCAGCCATCCAAGCGATGAATGTGCACCTGGGGGTCGATGAGGGGCTAGGACTGTAGGGCGCGGACCCCTCTTCAAGCGCCGGCGCCTGCCAACCCCGCCAGAGCCTCCTGCCAGGGCGCCAGCGCCACCCCGTCGACCTCCCCAAACCCCGGTGCCGCACTGATCAGCAAGGGCTGGCCACTTGCAGCCGGGGAGATGTGCCGACGCCAGGTGTGCAGGCCCGCCAGCCATTCGTGCTGGAAGGTGGCGCCCGACTTCATCTCCACGGGCCACATTCCGTCGCCGCGCTCGAGCAGCAGATCCACTTCGTTGCCGATGTGATCGCGCCAGAAGAACATCGCCGTGTCCACGCCCAGGTGACGGCAGTGCTTGAGGTACTCCACCATCAGCATGTTCTCGAACAGGGCACCCCGCAGCGGGTGCGTGTTCAGCATGGCCGCAGAAGTGATGCCCAAAAGCCAACAGGCCAGGCCGGTGTCGTGGAAGTAGAGCTTGGGCGTCTTGACCAGGCGCTTGCCGAAGTTGCGGTGGTACGGGGGCAGCCGCCAGACGATGTAGCTGGCTTCCAGCACTGACAGCCAGTCCCGGGCCGTGGTCTGGGCAATGCCCAGATCCTGGGCCAGGGCGTTCAGATTCAGCATCTGTCCGCAGCGCGCAGCCATCATCCGCATGAAGCGCTGGAAGACCAGAAGATCGCCGATGCGGCTGATCTGCCGGACATCGCGCTCGAGGTAGCTGGCGGCATAGCCGGACATCCAGTCACCCACGGGCACCGGCCGGTCGTACAGGGCCGGGTAGCCACCCTTGAGCAGCCACGCGTCCAGATCACGCGGCGCCAGCCCTTCGCCCAGCTCGGACCAGCACAGGGGCAGCAACTCCAGCAGCCCCGCCCGGCCGGCCAGACTTTGCCCGACCTGCGCCGTGAGCGCGAGGTTCTGCGACCCGGTGATGATGTAGCGGCCCAGCGCACGTGAGGCGTCCACCTGCGTCTGCAGGTACGACAGCAGCGGCGGCCAGCGCTGTGCCTCGTCGATCACGACGCCATCGGCATGGGCCTGAAGAAACCCACGAGGGTCAGCTGCCACACGCTCGCGTACGTCTGGGTCTTCCAGTGACACATAACGGTGCGTGGCTCCGAACACCTCCCGGGCAAGCGTGGTCTTGCCCGACTGGCGCGGCCCCGTGATCACCACCACAGGAAACCCCTGCGCCAGCCGACGTAGGCGATGGCGAGCGTGTCGGATGATCATTTGTACACTTTCAGCTTTAAATGCTGAAATTGTAAATAGGTACCGCACATACGGTCTCGGCTCCTCGCAGATGCGGGGAAGTTACCCGGGCCGATGAGGCTGCACCCACCGTGGCGGATTGGGATGCAACCGGGCCATGCTCAGCGTGTCCACATAGACGCCGTCGCGCAGGGCGTGACACCGGTGCAGCCCCTCGCGCACGAAGCCGAAGCGTTCGTACAGCGCAATCGCGCGGGTGTTGTCAGCAAACACCGAGAGTTCGATGCGCAGGATGTGCCCCCAGCGATCGGCGTAATCGGTCAGCGCGGACATCAGCGCGCGGCCGATGCCCTGGCCCTGAGCCGGTGTGGCCACCGAGATGCCCAGCGCGCTGACGTGCTGGCGCCGGACCTGGGCGCGCTGGTTGAAGAGCCCGGCGCTGGCCACCACGCGCCCACCCTGCTCGGCCACCAGGGACAGGTCGTTGCCCGCCCGCGGGCCTGACAGCCGCTCGCGCCACTGTGCCTCGGTGGGGTGCGGCAGTTGCAGCAGGTCGCCGAAGACCGCCGGGTCTGCCATGTAGGCAGCAATATCGGCGGCGTCTTCCGGGCGCGTGGGCCGGATCAGGTAGGGGGTCTGGGTCACAGTCTTCTCCTTTGGCGGTCAAGGCCTTGATGAGGCCGGAAACGAAAAGGCCCGCCGGGTGGGGCGGGCCTCGCGACGGGCAGGGTTTCTGCCGGGATGTCACATGGCCCACCTCATGCGCCGGTGGAAGCAGTGGACGGTCTGCATGCGCACGACCACCATCGCCGAGGTAAAAGCGGCAGGTAGTCGGTACAGACAGAACCCCATGGACATAGGTCAAGTATCCAAGGGGTGGCTGGGTGGGGTCAAGTGCGAGTGCGAATGCGAGTAGAGGCTGTTCAGCAGTCTGTGGCTTGTTGCCAGGTAAAGTGCCAGAAATCTGTATCATCAACCCAATGAAGACCACCCTGAATCTGAACGACCACTTGCTGGCAGACGCCAAGGCGATGGCGGCACAGCAGCGCACGAGTCTCACGCGGCTGATCGAGGAAGGGCTGCATCTGCGGCTGCACGCCCAGACCGCATCCACCAAGCCTGGGCGCGTGCGGCTGCCGGTCTTCAAGGGGCGGGGCGGGCTGGTGGCGGGGGTCAACCCGCTGAGCAACAAGGCCCTGCTCGACGCGCTGGGCGATGACGCCTGACGTCAATATCTTGGTGGCCGCGTTTCGCGCCGACCACCCGCACCACACCACTGCACGCACCTGGCTCGAACAGGCGCTGACCCAAGCAGCCTCAGGCGCCACCTTCAGCGTCATGCCCATGGTGACGGCCAGCTTCCTTCGGCTGGTGACCAGCCCGAAGATCTTTCAGCAGCCTACGCCCACGGCGGATGCCGTGTCGTTTGTTGATGCGCTACTGGCCGCCACGGGTGTTCGGCAGACCACTGCGGGTGCCGAATGGCCACAGATGCGATCGCTGTGCCTGGAGCGGAAACTCAGCGGCAACGATCTGCCCGACGCTTGGCTGGCGGCCTGCGTCATGCACCACGGCGAGCATCTCGTGACCTTCGACCGGGACTTCCGAAAACTGCTGCCCAAGAGGCAGTTGTCCGTTCTGGCCGTCGAGCCCTGAACCTCCGGGCGAGTTGCGCCGCCATCACTCAGAGCCTGTGAAGTATTCCGGCGCGCCCGAGCGGGCGTTCCAAAAGGTGCTGATCTAGGCGCAAAGCACAGCCGTAGCTCGGGCTACGGCGAGCATTTGTAACGACGAGCGGCCCCGCTTGGGGCGAACGAGCGGATGTGCGGGGATATTTCACAGGCTCTCAGTCCTGCGGTTCTGCCCGACATCGTCTCCGGGTACTGCCTGAGGACAGCAGCAGCGCATTGGCCGAAGATCGGGGCTCATCAGAGCCTGTGGCGCACACAGGCCACGACCTTGATGCACGGAGACCCTTGATGCCCCAGGCCCCTACCGCGAAACCTGCCACGCGCGCCCGCAAGTCCACCGCTCCTTCAAAGACTGCAGCAGTCACCAAATCTGCAAGCACGTCCGCGCGCTCCTCATCCCGCGCCTCGCAGGCTGCTGCCGCTTCAGCCGCCTCCCCCGCCTTCGACGCCCTGAAGTGGCGCTGCATCGGCCCGCCGCGCGGCGGGCGCGTGGTGGCCGTGGCGGGGGACCCGAAGGACGCCATGACCTTCTACTTCGGCGCCTGCGCCGGGGGCGTATGGAAGACGACCGATGGCGGCGTGTACTGGCGTAACGTCTCAGACGGCTTTCTCACCAGCGCCACCATCGGCGCGCTGGCTGTGGCCCCCTCGGACCCGAACGTGGTCTACGCCGGCACCGGCGAGACCACCATCCGCATCGACGTCTCCTACGGCGACGGCGTCTACCGCTCCACCGACGCTGGGCGCACCTGGCAGCACCTGGGGCTGAAGGAGACGCGCCACATCGGCCGTATCTGCGTGCACCCGCAAGACCCAGACCTGGTCTACGTGGCCGCCCTGGGCGACGCCTTCGGCGCCAACCCCGAACGGGGCGTGTACCGCTCGCGCAACGGCGGCAAGACCTGGGAGAAGGTGCTGGACCGCGGCCCCGACGCCGGCGCGGTGGACCTGAGCATGGACCCGTTCAACCCACGCATCCTGTACGCGGGTTGCTGGGCGGCGCGCCGCAGTTTCTGGAACCTGCACAGCGGCGGGCCGGGCAGCGGGTTGTGGCGCTCGATGGACGGCGGCGACACCTGGCAGGAGCTGTCCGGCCGTGGCGGCCTGCCCGGCGGGCTGCTGGGCAAGCACGGGGTGAGCGCGTCGGGCGCGCGCGCCGGGCGGGTCTGGGCCCTGGTGGAGGCCGAAGGCGAGGCCACCGGCCTGTACCGCAGCGACGACCACGGCGAGCGCTGGACGCAAGTGAGCACTCACCGGGACTTGATGCACCGCCCCTGGTACTACACCCACGTCTTTGCCGACACCGGGCACGCCGACACGGTCTACATCACCAACCTGCAGATGTGGAAGTCCACGGACGGGGGAGTGAGCTTCAGCGAAGTGACCACGCCACACGGCGACAACCACGACCTGTGGATCGACCCGAAAAACCCGCAGCGCATGGTGCAGGGCAATGACGGCGGCGCCTGCGTGTCCTTCAATGCCGGGCAGACCTGGTCGTCCATCTACAACCAGCTGACCGCGCAGTTCTACCGGCTGGACGTGGACAACCAGTACCCTTACCGGGTCTACGGCACGCAGCAGGACAACACCTCCATCAGCGTGCCCACGGCCTCGGAGTGGGGCGCCATCACCCTGGGCGACTGCACCTACCCCGGCACGGGCGAGAGCGGCTTCATTGCCGTGCACCCGACCGACCCGGACATCGTCTACTGCGGCGCGGTGGGCTCCAGCCCCGGCGGCGCCGGCGCCCTGCAGCGCTACGACCACCGCACCCGGCAGATCCGGCTGGTGAACGTCTGGCCTGAGACATCGCGCGGCATCGCCCCGCGCGACCTGAAGTACCGCTTCGCCTGGACCTACCCGCTGGTCTTCGCCCCGGGCGACCCCAAGACGCTGTACGCCGGCGGCAACCGCGTGTTCCGCACCCGCAACGAGGGCGCGAGCTGGGAGTGCATCTCACCCGACCTGAGCCTGAATGACCCAGCACGCCAGGGCCACTCCGGCGGCCCCCTCACGCACGACACCGCCGGCGCCGAGGTGCATGCCACCTGCGCCTGCCTGGCGCTGTCCACCCACCGCGCTGGCGAGATCTGGGCCTCCACCGACGACGGGCTGGTGCACGTGACGCGCGATGACGGCGCCACCTGGGCCAACGTCACCCCGCGGGGCCGCGGCGTGCGCATGCCCGAGCTGGCCTACGTGGGCTGCGTGGAGATCTCGGCGCACGACGCCGACACCGTCTACGTCAGCGCCACGCGCTACAAGCTGGCCGACTACAAGCCCTACCTCTTCCGCACCCGCGACGGGGGCAAGACCTGGCAGTCCATCAACGGCAACCTGCCCGAGGGCGAGATCACGCGCGTCATCCGCGCCGACCCCGTGCGGCCGGGGCTGCTGTTTGTGGGCACGGAGACCGGCATCTTCTTCAGTCGGGACGATGGGGTGCACTGGCAGCGCATGCCCGGCGGCTTGCCGGTGGCGCCGGTGTACGACCTGAAACTCAAAGGCTCGGACCTGGTGGCCGCCACCCACGGGCGCTCGTTCTGGGTGCTGGACGACATCGAGCCCATGCGCCAGCTGCAGGGCACGCGCCACACGGTGCAGCTGGTGACGCCGCGCGACACGGTGCGAGCCCGGTTGTCCTGGAGCGCGGGCTCAGGCTTCGCGAAGAAGGGGGTGAGCTACGGCCCGGCCTTCGGCATTGGCGGCGGCACTGAGACCATGGTGGGGCCGGACGGCAAGCCCGGGCGGCGCTTTCTGGAGGTGGGCGAGAACCCGCCCAACGGCGCCCTCGTCTACTACCAGTTACCTGAAGGCTTCAGCGGACCGGTAAAGCTGAGCTTTCTGGACGAGGCCGGCCGAGAGGTCCAGTCCGTGGCCAGCGATGACACCACGCTGGCCAACGGCAAGAAGCCGGGCACCCAGCCGGGCCTGAACCGCTACGTGTGGGACCTGCGCCACCGCGGGCCGGTGAAGCTGGACCCCGCACTCATGACCCGGCGCAACAAGCCGCTGGCCGAGGACGCAGAGGACATCCCCGGGCCCGCCGTGGCCCCCGGGCGCTACCGGGTGGTGCTGGAAGCGGCCAGGCAGCGCCTGGAGGCCGGCTTTGCGGTGGTGAAAGACCCACGCGTCAAGACGCCACAGCGCGCCTTTGAGCAGCAGTCAGCGCTGCTGCGCCAGCTCTATGACCACTGGTCGCGGCTGAACCAGGGCGTCAACCGGATTCGGCTGCTCAAGCGCCAGTTGCGTGAGTTGGAGCGCCGCCTGGGCGCCGCCGACCAGGCCTTGGCGGAGCGCGGTAAGTCCATGGTGCTGGCCCTTGAGGCGATCGAAGGCGTGCTGGTGGACATCCACCGGGAGTCTTCGCGCGACGTGCTGCGCCACCGAGCGGGGCTGAACGACACGCTGTCTGATCTGATCAGCGTGGTGTCCATCGCCGACGAGCCGCCCACGCAGCAGGCCCGAGAGGTGTCTGCGGAGGCCATGGCCAAGGTGAACGCCGAACTGGCGCGCCTGGACGCCCTGGTGGCCGGCGAGATCGCCGCCCTGGACGCCGCGCTGCGCCAGGCCGGCATCGAGGTGGTGGGGCCGGCGCGGGGGTGATGGGCTACCGAACGGGCTAACCCGCGGCAGCCCGTTCACCCTCAGCAGGGGACGGGCGGGAGGCCGCGAGTCAGGGCGTGGGCTTCGTTTTCGTCTGGAGCCGGGAGGCTCAGCTCAACGCAAATTGCAGCCTTCGGGCTCAGTGAGCACCCGCTTCGCTGGGGCTCCGGTAGTGGTAGGTGTAGCCGTCCTGGAAGCCGAGCTTGAGGTAAACCTGTCGCGCCGGGGCGTTGGCCGCATCCACCTGCAGGTAGGCCGTGCGGGCACCGGCCTGCCCGGCCCGCCCCAGTAAACCTGCACAGAAGGCCGTGGCCAGGCCACGACCGCGGGCCGCGGGTGCGGTGAAGATGTCGTACAGGCCCACCAGGTCGCCTTCGCGGGCGATCTGGCCGCACACCTGCACCTGGCCCGCCCCATCGCGCCACACCACGCCGGTGTAGGGCACCGGGGAATGGGTCACGCGTTGCGCATGGGCCTCGATCTCCACCTGCGACGAGCCCCGCAGCGCGCCCACGGTGTGCGCAAAGGCCTGAGCGTCCTCGACGCTTTCGGTCCAGCCGGCGGGAAGACATGACGTGCCCGAAGGCAGCTGAGCCAACTGCGGCAGCACCATCACCCTCGTGTCGTCGAACAGCGCCCAGCCCTGCGCCGCCAGTTGTGCGTCCAGCGCAGCGGATTGGGTGAAGGGGGTGATGCGCACCACCAGCGGCAGGCCCGCCTCGCGGAACAGGGCTTCGCACTCAGCCAGCTTGTCCTGCGCGTTGCGCACGCCCGCGGCCACGGCGTTGATGCAGCGCGCGCGCTTGGCCTTGCCGGGGTTGTAGCGGACGATCCAGCCATCCAGCCACCGCTGCTGGGGCGGCGCGCTGGCGTTCAAGCTGCTGTCTTCGATGCGCTGCAGCAGCGCCAAGGGTACGTCTGGGGCCAGCACCCGGGCGCAGGCTGGGGACTGCGTGTGGCCGACACCTTGACGCTGGCCACCCCTCTCGAAGACCTCACCAAGCAGATCTTCGCCTTCATCAGCACCGCCCCGGCCGGCCGCGGCCATCAGCCGCCCAACCTCGCCACCATCTCCTGCGCAAAGGCCACGTAGGCCTGCGCGCCCTTGGACGACGGATCGAACACCACCCCCGCCTGCCCGTAGCTGGGGGCCTCGGCCAGGCGCACGTTGCGGGGGATCACGGTCTGGAAGACCTTGTCACCGAAGTGCGCCTTGAGCTGGTCGCTCACCTGGGTCTGCAAGGTGATGCGCGGGTCGAACATCACGCGCAGCAAGCCGATGATCTGCAGGTCGCGGTTGAGGTTGGCGTGCACCTGCTTGATGGTATTGACCAAGTCGCTCAAGCCCTCCAGCGCAAAGTACTCGCACTGCATGGGCACGATCACGCCGTGGGCGCTGCACAGGCCGTTGAGCGTGAGCAGGCTCAGGGAGGGCGGGCAGTCGATGAGCACGAAGTCGTGGTCGGCCTGCGCGGCTTTCAGCGCCGCGCGCAGGCGCTCGTTGCGCCGCTCCAGGCCCACCAGTTCCACCTCGGCCCCCGCCAACTCGCGGTTGGCGCCCAGCACGTCGTAGCCACCTTTGTCGCTGCGCTGGCGGGCCTCGGCCACGCTGGCGGACTCCAGCAGCACGTCGTACACGCTCAAGGGCAGTTGCCGCTTGTCGATGCCCGAGCCCATGGTGGCGTTGCCCTGGGGGTCCAGGTCCACCAGCAGGACGCGCTGGCCAATTCTGGCCAAACCGGCAGCCAGGTTCACGGCCGTGGTGGTCTTGCCCACCCCACCCTTCTGGTTGGCGATGCAGAAGATGCGCATCAGGAGCTGCCCAGTTTGAGGCCGAAGCCAATGAGGAAGACGCCC
>Ga0315902_10008109_pt1 | contig 14263 bp, 10 predicted proteins | sample LakEriMetagenome_9_FD_203523 | JGI IMG/M metagenome (GOLD analysis project Ga0315902, IMG submission 203523) | Freshwater fungal communities from buoy surface, Lake Erie, Ohio, United States - Buoy 12 MA117 | ecosystem: Environmental > Aquatic > Freshwater > Lake > Lake biofilm | place: USA... | reverse complement strand
ATCGGTGCCACCCACCTTTCGAGATCGGTGCCACCCACCTTTCGAGATCGGTGCCACCCACCTTTCGAGATCGGTGCCACCCACCTTTTGTGGAGCGCGTGTTAAAAACCATTGCGAATAATAGACTTATAAGCGGATAAGGCCCGCAATCGACACAACTCCAAATGCCTGATTTCTCAAATCGCCACAGAACATCGGCGAGGTAGCGTGCTACAGCTTTGCCGCGGGCAGGAAGATCGTGCCGCCTGCACTGGGCCCCCTGGAACATGCAACCGCTTCGCCATCCGCCCAGAACAACACCACTCTAGACAATATGCCAAAATGGCATGCAGCCCGGGCGCGATTCGCTTCTTTCGTCCTCATTCGCAATTCATCCCAATCAAAAGTCGCTTTCCAACTCGACTACAGCAAATCGATCACTTCGGCACGAACTTTGCACAATGGAATGGCTGTTTCGGAGACTAAATGCCTTTTTGGCATACTGGGCTGCCGGGGATCGGCGGCCAGATCGTCTTGTTTCAAGCGGTTGAGTGGATCGCAAACGTCAGGAGAATTCAGATGCCATCGGCCAACAAATCCAAGGCCAAAATCAAGTTGCAGCCTCTCGGGGATCGTTTGGTGGTTCAGCGAGAAGAGTCGCAGGAGAGGACTGCTGGTGGAATTCTGTTGCCCGATTCGGCGAAAGATCGTCCGACTCGCGGCAAGGTGGTGGCCGTTGGAGATGGCAGGTTGGCCAACAACGGGACCCGAATCGCTTTGCAGGTGAAGGAAGGCGATCGCGTTCTTTTCACCAGTTACGCCGGGGAACAGATTGAAGTCGATGGGGAAGAATACCTGCTGATGGGTGAGAGCGAGGTTTTGGCGGTTATCGGCTGAACTGGTCGAAATGAAAGGACGCCGGCCCTGGTGCCGGCCCCTCCCAAAAACACCTGAATCCATCAAATACTTGGAGATTTTGAGACATGGCAAAGATCATTGCATTCGATCAGGAAGCGCGGGAAGCAATTCGTCGCGGTGTCGGTAAACTGGCTCGTGCCGTTAAGGTGACACTTGGCCCTAAAGGGCGTAACGTCATTCTTCAGAAAAGCTTCGGCAGCCCGACGGTCACCAAGGACGGTGTGACCGTGGCGAAGGAGATTGACCTGGAAGACGTCTATGAAAACATGGGCGCCAGGATGGTCCGGGAGGTCGCGAGCAAAACCAGCGACGTCGCCGGCGACGGAACCACGACGGCGACCGTTTTGGCGGAAGCGATTTTCAACGAAGGTCTGAAGGCGGTTGTCGCGGGGGTCAACCCTATCGCCATGAAGACGGGCATCGAGCGAGCGGTATCCGACATTACGGAAAAGCTCCATAAGATGTCGATCAAGATCAAGGAAAAGGGGGAGATGGCCAACGTTGCGACGATCGCTGCCAACAACGATCGAGCGATTGGTAATCTCCTTGCCGATGCGATGGAAAAAGTCGGCAAGGATGGCGTTGTTACGGTCGACGAAGGGAAGAGCTTGCACGACGAACTGGAACTGGTCGAAGGGATGCAGTTCGACCGTGGTTACCTCTCTCCTTACTTCGTCACCGACCCGGGGACGATGGAAGCTGTGCTCGAAGATGCCTACATCCTTGTCTTCGAAAAGAAGGTCTCGAACATCAAGGACCTCGTCCCGGTGCTTGAGCAGGTGGTACAGCAGAGCCGTCCGCTGTTGATCATTGCAGAAGATGTGGAAGGTGAAGCGCTAGCGACCCTGGTGATCAACCGGCTTCGCGGCACGCTCAAGATCGCAGCCGTCAAGGCTCCCGGTTACGGTGACCGTCGCAAGGCGATGATGGAGGATATTGGAATCCTCACCAATGCGACGCCGATCTTCGAAGCTCTGGGACGCAAGCTGGAGTCGCTCACTCTTGCCGACCTAGGCCGTGCAAAGAAGGTGATCATCGACAAGGACAATACGACGATCATCGAAGGCGCTGGCAAGTCGTCCGAGATCAAGGCTCGCATCGATCAGATTCGACGCGAGATCGAGAATACGACCAGCGACTACGACCGCGAAAAGCTGGAAGAACGCTTGGCGAAGCTGGCTGGTGGGGTTGCGAAGGTCAACGTCGGTGCAGCGACCGAAAGCGAAATGAAGGAGAAGAAGGCTCGCGTCGAAGACGCGCTTCATGCGACGCGTGCAGCGATCGAAGAAGGAATTCTTCCCGGTGGTGGAGTCGCCCTGCTGCGAGCCAGCTCGCAGGTGAAGATCGACGAAAATGCAGCTCACGACGAAAAAGTCGGCTACAACATCGTCGTTCGTTCCTGCCGTGCTCCGCTGACGATGATCTCCAATAACGCTGGACAGGATGGCGGCATCGTCTGCGAAAGAGTGCTCGAAGGGAAAGGCAACTTCGGCTACAACGCGCTGACCGATACCTACGAAGACATGGTCAAGGCCGGCGTGATCGACCCGACCAAGGTGACTCGCACTGCCCTCGCTAACGCTGCTAGCGTCTCGACGCTTCTGCTGACCAGCGATGCCCTGATCGCTGAAAAGCCGAAGTCGGAAAAAGCGAAAGCAGGCCATGGTGGCGACCACGATATGTACTGATCCCTGGAAAACTCGTACCCTGCGAGATTTCCCAGCGAGTTGACTGGATTAGCGGCCGCCGGTTCGCCGATTTGCGAACTGGCGGCCTTTTTCGTATCCCGGCAGACCGACACCAGCCTGCTGCCCCGGATAATCGCCATTCCATGCCACTGCCTCGCGCTGGAATCCCGCTGACGTGAAGGCTACGATACATACGAGATCGCTTAGTTTTTTTCCGACCGACTCTTGCAGTCAACGGAGTCCATCGATGCCTCACCCCCCGTGCCGAAAGATCTGCCTGCTGGCGTCGATCCTTTTGGCCTTTCCAAACCAGGTATCCCGCGCCGAAGTACTTGAATTGATGGGGGGCGCGAGAATCGAAGGGAACTGGAAGAACCGGTCCGACAACACTCCGCAAGAGTACCTCTTCGAAACCACCGACGGCGTGACACTGCGACTGGCAGCCAATCAGGTCCGGCGCGTCATCCCACTAATCGAAGAGGAGCAAACCTACCTGCAAGGACTAACACGAATCGAAGAGACAGCGGAAGCACATGCCAAGGTGGTGGACTGGTGTGAGGGAGTCGGACTCCGATCGCTAGGAAACGCTCATCGTGAGCGTCTCCTGGATCTCGATCCGGAACATCGCCCCACCCGCGCTACTTTAGGCTACGTCAAAACGGAGTCGGATGGTTGGGTCCATGAGTCTGTTCACTGGGGGCGACTGGGCCTGCAACGCAAAGGGAACAAATGGCGATTTCCTGAAGAGATTGCCATCGAGGATGCGCAGACGCAGCAGCGCGAAGCCGAGGCAGCCGCTGGCAAAAGAATCGAACAGGCTTTGCGAGAGATCCTCCAAGACAACAAACGCAGCGCCGATGCTCTGGCAACCCTCCGCAACCTGAACGATCCGCTAGCCGTACCCCGGATCGCCAAGATGATCGCCGAAAATCGGCAAGAAGGAGGCAACCCAGCCGTTCGTCGGGAGCTTGTCGATCTGCTGGGCCGCATCGGTAACGCCCCTTCCATACGCGTTCTTTGTGAAACAGCCCTTCGGGACGAACAGCGCCCCATCCGAGACAGAGCGGTCGAGATCATCCGCAATTCGGAACAAACCTGGGCCCCCGAATTCTTCATCGAATACCTGTCCAATCGAAATCCCAAATCGGATAACCCACTGGAGATCGATCGGGCTGCAGAAGCCCTCGGATCCCTTCCCGATCCCCGAGCCATCCGACCGCTGATCGAAGCGCTAGTGACCATTCACAAACAGGTATCTACCGTGGGAGCCGGAAGTAGCGCCGGCTTCAACAACGATGGTGGCATCGGCTTTGGACAAGGCTCTAAAGAAGTCGAAATGACCTTCCAAAAAGAACATCCACAGGTCCTTTCGACCCTGCTGATGTATTCGGAAGGAGCCAACTACCAGTACGATGAAGATGCATGGAGACAATGGTATGCCGACACGCGAGCACGGACGAACCTTTCGCTGAGGCGCGATCCGTGAATCGACTCCAGCACATCGCCATGCGGCAGGTTTCCCTGCGGCCACAGTGCCCAAACCTTTCATGGCTCTCCCTGAAGCTTTGCTGGATCGCCATCGCCTGGGCATCTCTGGATGCGGCAATCCCCCTGAACCAGCAAGGCTTGGTGGCACAGATCGCCGACGCTTCTTTTGCAAATCGATCGGAGTCTTCGCCTGCGACTTCCATTGAGGAGACACGAACCATTCCCGATTCCCCGCTGCCTGCTCGTCCCAACGGGACACTCCGGGTCATGACCTACAATACGTCGCTTCATGGGAAGCGCGCCGGTGACTTGCTGGAGGAACTGGAGCGAGGAAGTTCACGCGCGAGACAGATTGCGGAAGTCGTTCAGGCGGTCGATGCCGACATCGTGCTGCTCAATGAGTTCGACTACGACCCCCAGCACCAAGCAGTCCAGCTATTTCAAAAGAAGTATCTGCATGCCGTACCCGGAGGCCAACCGTACTCCGATTGGTTCGTGGCGGCAGTCAATACAGGCGTACCCACTGGCCTGGATCTCAACGGAAATCGATCCACCACCGACGCCGAGGATGCCTTCGGGTTTGGGCAGTACCCCGGTCAGTATGGAATGGCGGTATTCAGTCGCTTTCCGATCCTTCGCGATCAGGTGCGGACGTTCCAGATGCTCCCTTGGTCCACGATGCCGGGAGCCATGCAACCCAAAACCGACGACGGCAAGTACTATCCCGAAGATGTTTGGCGAACGCTGCGACTGAGCTCCAAGAGCCATTGGGATATTCCAATCCAGACGCCACAGGGAGTCGTGCACCTCCTGGCGTCACACCCCACTCCTCCGGTCTTCGACGGTACCGAAGATCGAAACGGTTGCCGCAATCATGATGAAATACGTTTCTGGAGCGACTACCTTGAGGGCGGGACATCGGCTGACTACATCGTCGATGACCAGGGTCGGCGAGGAGGGCTGGGGGAAGTCGACAGCTTCGTTCTTTGCGGCGACCTCAACGCGGACCCCGCCGATGGCGACGGCGTTCGCTCCGCTATCCAAAAGCTGCTGGGCCATCCCCGGCTTGCCAGAGCAGGCAGCCCTGCCAGCGAAGGAGCCAAGGCGGCGGCAGAGGAACAACGGGGTATCAACCTGAAGCATACGGGCGATCCGTCCTTTGATACGGCCGACTTTCAGGATCGTACCAGCGGGAATTTGAGGTGCGACTACGTCCTTCCTTCACTTCCGTGGAACATCGTAGCGCAAGGGGTCTTCTGGCCTGCCTCCTCACCCAAGTCGGCTCCTTGGATCGAACGCCTGAAGGCTTCTGATCATCGGCCAGTCTGGGTCGATTTGAAATCCCCTTAGCGCGACGGCTTGCAGGCCTCCCGACTCCGGTTCACAGTCCACGAAGCTGTTGCAGCCATGGCTTCATTTGTTCCAGCATGCCGATGCGATCGATTCGCGGATGGTATCCGAAATCCCGACCGGCAGCTTGGATCGAAAAATAATGAGGCAGCCCCAACTGCAGCGCAACAAACCGGGTCATCGGCGGTTCATCCTGTCTACCCGCGACGCCGTAGTACCACTCCAGCATCGCACCGACACCGTAGGCGATACCCGTGGGAATCCGTCGCCTAGGTGGCGATAGTCCCGCGTGATTCAGGATCATCGTGATCCAATCCCAGCAGGCGATCGGCGCTCCATCGGTGATGAAGTAAGGCTTTCCGCCACAGCGCGGCTCTTCAGACATCAGATTCTTCAGTGCCAGCCAATGGGCATCGGCTGCTAAGTCGACATGAACGGTATCGATCTTTTGGTCGCCCGAACCAATCCTCGCCAATCGCCCCTGCTTGCAGCGCTCGATCAGCCTTGGAATCAGATGCGGGTCCCCCGCGCCCCAAATCAAATGGGGTCGAAGAGCACAGGTTTGCATTCCGCCATCCTGATTGGCATCCAGTACCATCCTCTCGGCGATGGCCTTGGTTCGCGGGTAGTGGCAAAGCCACCGCTTTGGATAGGGAACCGATTCGTCGATTCCCTCCTGCGCCATGCCTCCGAAAGTGACCGAAGGGCTGCTGGTGTACACCATCGCTCGGCAACCCGCCCGCTTCGCCGTCTCCAATACCTGCTGCGTGCCAAGAACATTGACCTCTTCGTACTTTTTGGCTTTTCCCCAAACCCCAGCCAGGGCGGCCGTGTGGACCACCCCCACCACGTCCCCGAAGGCTCGTTCGCACACCGCTCGATCTGTGATGTCCCCCTGGATCGCTTCGACCCCAAGCTGCGTCATCTTGGGATAGGAGCCTCGAGACAAACCTCGCACTCGGAAGCCTTCTTCGAGCAGTTTTCGGCAAATGGCGGCTCCCAGAAAGCCGCCATAGCCCGTCACCAAGATTCTCGGACGATCCCCTGTCACCATCGAATTGTCATCCTCACCACACATGCTCGCCCTAAGCTAACGGCCAGCAAGATGCTGACTGCAAACCACTTTATCCCGTTTCCCGTTCCTCTGGATAACCAAGCAAAGAAATGACTGGGGGTATGGGAGGATAAAGGGCGATGGATTGCAGCAGACGGAAGAATCGCCGGAACAACGCTGCTTCGGTCATGTCCCATCGAGTCCAAGGTCCACCTGCCAACCGGCAGACGAGCCCTAGTAGGTTGGACCGTACGATTCGGAAGCCGTATGACTTTGAGGATCGCGAAGCGGGAACAGCGCCCCCAGAACCAGGATGGCCAAGCTACCGCAGTGCAGCAGCCAGCAGGCGTCGTTGACCGCCACCGTGCGCACAACGGTGCATCCAACTAAAAGCAGGATGGCATAGAACAGTCGCTCGCGCCACCCCTGATCGGCCGAATCATTTCGACCTCGAAGCGTTAAGATACCTGCGACAGAAAGCACCGGCACCAAGCAAGGGCCAATCGATTGGAGCGGTTCCAGGAGCGGCATGTTCAGGCATCCGTGCAGAAGAGGATTTTTTAGGGCGAGCTTCGTGCATCGCCAAACTGGCAAGAGCGGCGGTAGTGAAGCCCTGCTGCCCCAATCATGCGACGACCGCCGAGCGACTTTTAGCGAATCGCAACGCCAGGATGCAATGCCAGCCGGCGGGTTTCGACCAGTCGCATTCAGCAGCTGCCTCTTCGGTTGCGATCGCGGTTATCTAGCATTGGCTAGGTTGTCGGCCAGGCAGGCTTCCAGCCTCCATTGACTGCGACTATCTGGCCGTTGAGAAACTGCGACTCAGGGCCCAAAAGAAATTTCGCTACCTTGGCAATGTCTTCGCCAGTTCCCCAACGCCCAAGCATCGACTCACCCCGCGCCCTCTGGTCCCAGTGCGGCGGCGCCGACTTGCCCCACAACGTCTGGATCCAACCAGGGGCGATGCAGTTGACGCGGACGTCAGGGCCCAGCGACTTGGCGAGGCTTCGAGTGAAGGCCATCACGGCACCTTTGGTAGCCGCAAAAAACTGCCCACTATCCCCTTCCATCCCCGCCTCCGCCTGATCCCATCCCATCGTCAGAATGGTGGGGATTCGCTGCGAGCAACGAGCCTGGAGACGCATCTTCTCTCCCGCCAATCGCGTGCAAAGAATCGTCCCCTGAACGTCCACCCGCCAAAGCCTTTCTAGCTTGGAAACAAAAGGCTGCATGGAAGCGGATCCCGTCAGAACGTCCGCTCCGGCTACATGGATCCAACCATCCACCCGACCGTGCGCCTCAAAAGCCCCCTGAACCAGGGTGTGGCAAGCAGAAGGATCGGAAAGATCCAGCATGAAAATCCGCGTGGCGGCCCCGCACTGAGCCACTAAATCAGCCGTCTCACAGATTCCCGCAACGTTGGCACATCCTTGCAGGCAAAGCGAAGCCCCCGGTGCCGCCAACTCGAGTGCAATCGCGCGGCCTATCCCGCTGGATGCCCCTGTTACCACCCATACGGGCCCTCTGTTGGTGTTCGTCGTCAATGAAACAACCCTCGACTCTGATCCCCAGTCCGGTCACCCCCATACCAGTCTAACCGTCGGTGGAAGAATGCAACGGGCGAATCGGATCGCAAGGCAGAGATCACGTAGCCAAAACGAATCCCGAAGGGCCCATCGCCAAACCTTTGCCAACTCCTGGCCGCTTTTCTGAAATCTTTGGGGATCAGAATACGCTCTTGTTTGCCAGCAACCACATGCTGCCAGCCCCCCCATAGTCCATCCCTTTGCTCCGGCAACCTTACCGTTTTTCCATCCGACTTCCACCTTAGAAGAAGGTTTGCCTAGGGGATTCCGGCAAGAGATCGAACCAAAAGAGGCTAACTCACTCCCCAAACGGGGAAATCCCGGTGGAATATCTGTCAATCTTGACCCAATCTTCGGAATCGTTATATTTTGGCAATATGCGAAACTCGGTAAAATCGGCTAACAGCCTCTTGTCGGGAACCTGCGTGGACCAAGAGGTTCAGGACGTTCTGGATTGATAGGTAGTCATCCACCCAACCACGCAGGTAATTGGGTGGAATCGAGTGACGTAAGGGGCAGTGACGTAAGGGGCTTGGAGGCGTGCGTACGATGGCTCGGGTCCAGACAGGTACTTCGGTCCTGCTCCGGGCTTTTAGCCCTCGGAAATTCCAGGAAGGGTGATAATTATGTCCTCATTGAAGACGGTGTTCACGACTGGGGAAGCGGCCAAGATCTGCAAGGTAAGTCAGCAGACGATCATTCGTTGCTTTGACAACGGGACGCTCAAGGGGTTTCGGGTTCCAGGGAGTCGGTTCCGCCGAATCCCTCGCGACCATCTCTACAACTTCATGAAAGAAAACGGTATCCCGACGGATGCCCTGGAAAGCGGCAAGAAGAAGTTGCTGATCGTCGACGACGACCAGGACTTGGTCGATCTGATGTCGGATGCATTCCAGAGGGACGGCAGGTTTGAATTGCGCACGGCCAATAACGGTTTTGATGCAGGGATGCAGGTGAAGGAATTCCGCCCCGACATCGTTGTGCTGGACGTGATGCTGCCCGATCTGAACGGCAAACTGGTGTGCCAGCACGTTCGAAGCGATCGAAGCCTGGATTCGGTAAAGATCCTCTGCATCTCGGGAATGGTCGAACCCTCCAAGGTGACCGAACTGAAGGAATCCGGAGCGAACGACTTCCTTCAGAAGCCGTTTACGACCGACACCCTTCTGGAGCGGGTTTGCGACCTGATCGAGATCGAGCGGCCTGCGGGCTGAAAAGGCTAGCTGGGTGAAGCCAAATTTCTGATCGTGGGCGGCCACTACCGCCTCGATCTGCAGTATGGAGATAGTGGATTGGATTAGCCCAGAGTGCCAAGGCGCTGCTTTTCCATCCGCGGCTTGTTGGCTGAAGGTGGAATTGTCTTCGGGCTGTCAACATAGGCTCGGAAGGCAGGGGTTGGTCCTCATGGGGAATCGGACCATCCAGCTTCAGGATGGCGATCGGGGAGCCTTGCAGGTGGACGATCGTGAATCAGCCTCTCCCTCGATTGCTGCACTTTGGGAGCTGGCGGCGATCCTGACACTCCCTCAGGAACCGACCGATAGCAACCGGTTACAGGAACTGCTTTATCGCTGGTCCAAGCAGCATGGTATTCCGCTCCCTACACCATTTCCTGATGTCGCGGAAAGGGAATTCTCGCAGGTCGTCCGCTTGCTGCTGGATCATCTGGAACGGGGATGGCCGCTTGCTTCCGGAGGGGAGGCCGTCGAGGAGGCCGAGCGGAGACGTGCGTGGCAACAGGCGATCGAAAACTGCCACCGTTGCCTTCTGCAGCAAGCCTTGATCGAACAGTTGTCGGTCGACCGTATCGCTGGGAGCCACAAGGAGCTATACGACCTCGCCTATGGCCTCTCGCACGAGATCAATAATCCCCTCGGGAATATATCTGCCAGAGCCCAAGTGCTGCTGGGATCCGAGTCGGATCCGGCAAAGAAAAGGTATCTGACTACCATCGCCCAGCAGGCTCAGCGGGCCCATGAGATGCTGGCCGAATTGATGTATTGCGTGCAACCGCCGCAGCTTACGACTCAGCGGATCGACCTGTCGAAGTGGCTTCAGAGCCTTCGGCAGAGGCTGGAGTCACTTTGCCAGGGATACCGAATGCGCCTGGAATTGCCTGCTACGCCAGCCCAATGCTGGACGCATCTGGACCCGGCCGCCATGGAGGAAGTCCTTCGCTGCTCGGTAAAGAACGCGTGCGAGGCGAGTCGGCCGGGGGATCCGATCCTGATTCAGTGGCAGATTCGTAAGCGGAAGGAAAACTGGTGGATCGTCGTGTCGGTGCGGGACCATGGGGTTGGCCTTCAGGCTGGGGAGGCGGACCGGGCCTGGAATTTGTACTATAGTGGCAGGGAATCAGGGCGAGGCCTTGGGCTGGGATTGGCCAGGATCGACCGACTGATGGGGGCTCACGGAGGTTGGGCCGAGTGGAATCAAACGGGTCAGGTGGGATGTTGCCTGGACCTTTATTTGCCGCATGATGGGCCTCCTTGAAAGGATCGTAATCGATGGGATCTGGTGGCAACGATCTTGGTTTCCTGTCGGTGCTACCATCCCTGACTGCGATCGTTTTGGCGATTGCGACCCACCGCGTTCTGCCAAGCTTGCTGGCGGGGATTGGCATCGCCGTTTGGTTGCTTCCTTCGGCCCCTGGATCGTATCTGGCCACCCATCCCGACGCCTCGGGGCTTAGCTATGCCTGGGGGGCTTGTCGCGACTGGGTGGTATCGATGGTAGGCAGCCACCTCTGGCCGAACCTGAACGACTCCAAGTGGGACCGTTCGCAGCCGATTCCCCTGGTTCTTGGAGACCATGCCAAGGTTTTTCTCTTCACGATTTTTCTCGGTGCCCAGGTCGCATTGATCCATCGCATGGGAGGCATGCTGGCGATCGTACGTTCGCTAGCCCCACTGGCTAGAACCCGTCGTCGAGGGCAAGCGCTGACATGGTTGCTGGGCTTGATCATCTTCATCGATGACTACGCCAACACGCTGTTGCTGGGATCGTCCATGCGCCCATTGACCGACCGTCTTCGGATCTCCCGAGAGAAACTCAGCTTCATCGTCGACAGCACCGCGGCCCCCGTTTCAGGACTTGCCCTGGTAAGCACTTGGGTGGCGACCGAGTTGTCGCTGATCGAAAAAGGGTTTGCGGATGCGGGAATGCCATTGGGAACCGAGACCTTCGCCATCCTGGTTGCCACGATCCCATTCCGCTTCTACATCCTCTTCATGCTTGCCTTCGTCTGGATTGTGGCGTGGACTGGCAAAGATTTCGGCCCCATGCTGAAAGCGGAACAATCGATGTGGCGAAATGGAGTCGATGAGAAGCTGCATGGTGTGACACGCGATGCAAGCGAGCAGGATGCGACCAATGGGAGATGGTGGTTTGCGGTGATTCCGATCATGGTCACCGTGGGATGGGTTTGCTACTGGCTCTGGAAAACCGGTGTGGAAGCCGTCGCAGCAGGAAATCTGGACCCTGGGGCCGGATGGCTACGTCGGGTAGCGCTGATCATCGGCAATGGAAACTCGTACGATGCTCTGATGATCGGATCCCTGCTTGGTCTGCTGGTCGCCGCAGCCATCGCCGCCTGGAAGGGTGCGGTTGCACCGACAGCGATCGGTAAGGCAATTTTGGATGGAACGCTTCATGTGGCCCCCGCACTGGCAATCCTCTGGCTTTCCTGGACGCTCAGTCACCTTTCGGGTGAAGAACATCTGGCGACCGGCAATTACCTGGCGTCGCTGCTGGACAATCGGCTTCCTCTTTGGGCCTACCCAACGCTGATCTTCTTGCTGGGAGCTGCCGTGTCGTTTGCCACCGGCACCAGTTGGGGAACGATGGGGATCCTGTTTCCGATCGCCATTCCCCTGGTGGTTCAGGCGCTTAAGACGTCCCAAGGATCCGTGGATCCTTACGACCCGATCATGATTTCTTCGCTGGGCGCCGTGCTTGCAGGATCCATCTTCGGAGACCATTGCTCCCCGATCTCCGATACGACGATCCTGTCGTCTCGGTCCAGCCAGTGCCATCACATGGAACATGTGAGGACGCAGATGCCGTATGCACTTCTGAGCGCTGTGGTCGCAGTGCTTTGCGGAACCCTTCCCTGTGCTCTGGGTGTCCCTGCTTCCATTTGCTTATTGGCCGGTCTGGCGGTTCTTTTCGTTTTCCTTCACGCATTCGGTGGTCGAGCTGAGGATCCGGTAGTGGCCGACAAGCCAGCGACCGGAACTTGAAGCGGCCAGTCGCTCCTGTTTGGCATTCGAGGACGAATGGGTGTGCGGTATCGCCGGTTGGTTCCATTATCGAGATCTTGGCTGGCGAGCCGACGCGGAACGCGCAAGGCGGATGGCTGACCGTCTCTGGCATCGGGGGCCCGATGCCGGCGGCGTCCTACTGGATCGATCTACTGGACTGATCCACCGACGGCTATCGATCCTTGACTTGCGCCCCGAAGGGGATCAGCCGATGGTCGATCCCGAGAGCGGATGGGCGATTGCCTACAACGGCGAGGTCTACAACCATGGAGAACTGCGCCGCGAACTGGAGGCGAAGGGTAGGTCGTTTCGCACACGCACCGATACCGAAGTGGTGCTGAAAGCGTTCCAGCAATGGGGAGTCGACTGCTTCGACCGACTGGACGGCATGTTCGCTGCAGCGATCTGGTCACCGGGCGATCGGCATCTTTGGCTAGCCCGGGATGGCCTGGGAATCAAACCGCTCTACTACCAAGATCGCGATGGGCTGTTTTCGTTCGCTTCCGAGGCGGGGGCGCTGCTGATCGTCGACTCCTCCCCGCCACAACCCGACTTGGAGGCAATCACTGAAACATTGGTCTTGGGCTATCCCGCGGCACCGCGAAGCGGATTCTTGTCGATCCAGCAATTGCTGCCAGGAAGCTGGATTTCGATCACTCCGGAGAAACAGGAGTTTCGCACGTGGTACCAGCTACCGTATCCCAAAGAACCACCCAGGACGACCAGACAGGAAGCGTGCATCCGACTGGAAAGCGCCTTGCAGCAGTCGGTCCGCGATCAACTAGTCGCGGATGTCCCAGTGGGTGCATTTCTAAGCGGCGGACTCGATTCGACAGCCATCGTTCGCGCGGTATCGTTGGCTGGAAAAACGATGTCGACCCATTGCATCGGAATGCAGGAAGAGTCGTTTGGCGAACAGCAGGAAGCGATGCGCGTCGCCAATCGTTATGGGACTCAGCACCAAACCCATTGGCTGGAATCGCCGCAGTGGCAGGCATGGGAACACGCTTCCGCCAGCAGCGACACCCCATTGCTAGACAACTCCCTTCTTCCATTCTGGGAACTGTGCGATGGCGCCAGATCGGATGGCAAAGTCTTTCTTTCCGGCGATGGGGCAGATGAGCTTCTTGGTGGCTACGAAACCTACGATGCCACCCTTCTGGCCGCCTGGTGGCGAAGAACACCTGGAAGATGTATTCGCTCTCTTCCAGGTCGATGGCTGACGCGACTGCCCGGCGGGAACAGGAAATACAGTTTGGCTTTGAAACTGGAACGATTTCTGGATGGCGCTCGACAGGATTGGCCATTGGATCACGCCAGCTGGCGCATGCTGGTCTCGCCCGAAGCCCTTGTAGCCATCGGTACCACCAAGACGCAACAGATTCTGGCGGCGAACGATCCGCGACAATGCTATGCGCAATCGCTCCACAACGCCCCGCCGTGGCTCGACCGATTGGGACTGGCGCTGCACCTCGATCTAACCTTTCATCTGCCTAACGACATGCTAGTCAAGGTGGATCGAGCCAGCATGGACCATGGCCTGGAAGTGCGGGTTCCATTCCTTGGCCGCGACGTCGTGGAAGCATCTTTGGCGATCCCTTCCGCAGCGAAACGATCGCGGGGAATTGGGAAAAAGCCACTGCGGGACCTACTGGCCAAGGATTTCCCGAGAGCGTGGGTCGATCGCAAAAAATCTGGTTTCCTGGTGCCGGTATCTGGCTGGCTGCGAGGACCCTGGGCGGAAGCTCTTGCGCATCGGGTCGACGAAGGGTTCTGCCAAAGGACGGAGCTATTAGAATGGCGTCATCTGCAACGTTGGCAGGATGAGCATCGAAGCGGAATCATCGATCATGGCTATAGGCTCTTTGCTCTGCTCAGCCTGGCGCAGTGGTGGCATCGCTGGTTCGATTCCAATTCTTGGCAAATGCGTCGACCGCT
>Ga0315902_10008108_pt1 | contig 14264 bp, 11 predicted proteins | sample LakEriMetagenome_9_FD_203523 | JGI IMG/M metagenome (GOLD analysis project Ga0315902, IMG submission 203523) | Freshwater fungal communities from buoy surface, Lake Erie, Ohio, United States - Buoy 12 MA117 | ecosystem: Environmental > Aquatic > Freshwater > Lake > Lake biofilm | place: USA... | reverse complement strand
CCCCGACCGCGCCAAGCGCGTGATGTCGCTCCTGCGCGGCATGCACAGCGGACAGGACTACCGCTCCGAATGGCAAGTCCGCCAGCGCGGCGACGGCCCCTACGCCCAGCTGATCGCCGCGCGATTCCGCAACGCTTCACGCCGTCTCGGGCTGAACTCCGCTCGCACGAGTCTCCGCACGGATCTCTTCCGTGTCCCACCCCGCAAGGATCACGGCAGCCAGATGGGACTGTTCGATGATCCTTGACGCCGGCCAGCAATCCGCCATCGCTTGCCCAGGCGGGATGGAGCGACCACATGACCAGTACAACAAAGGCAGCGGCGCCTTGTCTCGCTCTCCTGCTCGTCTGCCTTGGTCACGCCGCCAGCGCACAGGTCTCCTTCATACCGAACTGCGTCGAGCCGATCTCCCAGGCCGAAATCAACATGTGCGCCCGTGTGGAACACGAAGCGGCCGACAAGGAGATGACTGCAGTCTACGATCAGGTGATTACGCAGTTTCGCGAACAGGATCGTTCGTATGCCGATCTCGGTCCGGAATACGTTGGCGCCGAGATGCTGTTGTCGTCATCGCAGCAGACATGGAGCGCCAGCCGAAGCGATTTCTGTTCGGCCGGCGGGCTCGCCAACTATGGCGGATCGATGCGCCCGGCCGTTGTCGCCACCTGTTTCGCGATGCTGGCGCGCAGCCGAACCGAAGAACTCCGCTGGCTGCTGGAGTAGCGCCCGACGTCGTCAGGGCCATTATGGTAAATGGCCGCTTAATCATTGACTCAACAGCTTATTTACCCGGGTCAGCGAATCTCACTGCTTCAGTCCCGTACGGGCGTTGCGTGAGACATCCCCATGGCGATCAAGACGATCGACCCGCAAGTTCAGAAGAACGCGAAATCGAAGGCCGCTTCGGCTCTCGCCGCGAAGATTCTCACGCCGCCAAGACTGCCGCTCGACCAGATCGTGGTCGGCGACTGCATCGAATCGATGAACGCGCTGCCGCCCAACTCGATCGACCTTATCTTTGCCGACCCGCCCTACAACCTCCAGCTCGGCGGCGACCTCACGCGCCCCGACAACTCCCATGTCGACGCCGTGAATAACGAGTGGGACAAGTTTGCCTCGTTTGCAGCGTACGATGAATTCACGCGCAACTGGCTCAAGGCCGCCCGCCGCATCCTGAAGCCCGACGGCGCCATCTGGGTCATCGGCTCCTATCACAACATCTTCCGCGTCGGCGCCGCGATCCAGGACCTGGGCTTCTGGATTCTCAACGACGTGGTCTGGAACAAGTCGAACCCGATGCCCAATTTCAAGGGCACGCGCCTCGCCAATGCGCACGAAACCCTGATCTGGGCCGCGCGCAGCCAGGAGCAGAAGAGATATACCTTCAACTACGACGCGCTGAAGGCCGGCAACGAAGACATCCAGGCGCGCTCTGACTGGTGGACCTTCCCGATCTGCTCGGGCGGCGAACGCCTGAAAGGCGAAGACGGGCGCAAGTCGCATCCGACGCAGAAGCCCGAAGCCCTGCTCCACCGCATCATCGTCGGCACCACCAATCCGGGCGACGTGATCCTCGATCCGTTCTTCGGCACGGGCACAACCGGCGCCGTCGCGAAACTGCTCGGCCGCCACTTCATCGGCCTCGAGCGTGACGCTGATTACATCGACGTCGCCACCCGCCGCATCGCCAATGTCCGCACGCTCGGCGCCGAGGACATCGAGGTGCAATCGAGCAAGAAAGCCGAACCGCGCGTCCCCTTCGGCGCGCTGGTCGAACACGGCCTCGTCCGCCCCGGCGATCGCCTGTTCTGCCCGCAGAACCGCCACGTCGCCCGCGTCCGCGCCGACGGCTCGCTGGCCAATGGCGACGCAAGCGGCTCGATCCACCGCATGGGCGCCCACGTCCAGAACGCGCCCTCCTGCAATGGCTGGACCTTCTGGCACTACAAGTCCGACCAGGGCCTCGCGCCGATCGACCTGCTGCGCCGGAAATTCCGGACACAGATGGGGCTGTAGGTCTCGAAGACATCCGCTTCATTTTCCAGCGGAGCATGTCGTACCTTTGCCTTGCAACAACGAGGTCGGCTCGACACATGTCCAAAGTCCGGGTGAACTGCTTCTCCATCTCGCTCGATGGCTACGGCGCCGGACCGAACCAGAGTCTCGAGAACCCGCTCGGCGAGCGCGGCCCCGAGCTCCATAACTGGTTCTTCCCGACCCGGACCGTTCAGAAAAAAGTCTTCAATCAGGATGGCGGCCAGACCGGCGTCGATAATGACATGGCCGAACGCTCGTTCGAGAACGTCGGCGCCTGGATCCTCGGCCGCAACATGTTCGGCCCCGTGCGCGGCGACTGGCCGGATGACAGCTGGAAAGGCTGGTGGGGCGACGTCCCGCCCTATGATTGCGATGTGTTCGTCCTCACACACTATCCGCGCAAGTCCTTCGCCCTCGCCCGCACGACGTTCCACTTCATAACCGACGGCCCCCTCGCCGCGCTCGAAAAAGCGAAGGCTTCGGCAAAGAACAAGGACGTCCGCATCGGCGGCGGCGCCTCGACAATCCGCCAATACCTGCAGGCCGGCCTGATCGACGAAATGCATCTCGCCGTCAGCCCCGTCGTCTTCGGCAAGGGCGAACACCTGCTGCAGGGCATCAACTTGCCCGCGCTTGGCTTGAAAACCGTCAAGCCCGTCGCCGGCGAAGGCGCGACGCACTACCTGCTGTCGAGATAACGGCTACTGCAGCCCCTTCCGGGCTTCCGCCAGACCCTGATTCAGCCAGCCGAGCTCGTTGCGGTTGGTCGACGCCTTCACCAGCGCCTCGAAGGCTGCCACGCGTGCGCGCAGAACATCCTTGTCCCCCGGCGCGCCTTCGAGGCCGATCGATGTCAGGTGCAACGCCTCCACCAGCTTGCCCTGCCCGACCAGACTTCCCGCCTCATCCGCAATCGCCTTCCCACCGCCCGCCAGCTTCACTAGCGAACCCGAAACGCTGTCCCGTCCTTCCGGAAACATCCCGGCCGGATCGCCATCGAACCACCCGGCATAGCCCTCATAGATGCCGCGCACCGACCACGAGATCTTGCCATAGCCCTCGCCCACATCGAGTTGCGGCGGCAGCTTGATCTCGCGCATCAGCGTATGCACGTCCTTGCCCTCGTTCATGCCTTTCAGCACGGCGTCGTGCACGTAGACGATGGCGTCGCGCATCTTCGTGAACTGCGCGCGCACATTGTCCTTGCCGACGATCGCCGGGCCATGGCTCGGGATCACGACTTCCGGATCGAGCGCGAGAACCTTGTCCAGCGAATTGATGTAGTCCATCGGCCAGCGCGGCCGGGTGCCGCGCAACGTGTACATGTTCGGAAACGACTCGTAGAAATTGTCGCCCACGAACGCGGCCTTCAGGCTCGGCGCCCACACGGTGAGATGATCCGGCGTCTCGCCCGGCGTCGAGATCAGCTGCAGCTTCACGCCGCCGACGTCGAGATCCAGCGTGTCGCGAAACGTGATGTCCGGCTCGATGCCCAGCACGTTCGGCGCCGGCCCCGCCTGCACAGGCGCCGCTGCCGCAGCCGCCCCGCCGCTTCCGGCAAACTGGAACTGCGCCGCATTCCGCCGCCCGAAGAAACCCGCGAGCATGCGCTGATAGCCGAGAAACTCTCCGAACGATTCCTGCGCCACCACCTTTGCGCCGAGCGGCTTCCACAGCACGACGCCACCCGTATGGTCGCCATGACCATGCGTCAGGATCACATAGGCGGCCTTTGTCACGCCGCTCTTCTGCAGCAGGTCGAAATGCGCCTTTGACGCCGGCGGCCGCGACGTGTCGATGATCACGGCGCCGGCCGGCGTATCGAGCACGATCGTGTTCGACGACACGTTGCGGCCGAGCACGTAGCGAAGTCCCGGCGCCACCGTGATGACTTCGAGATTCTGCGTCGGGTCGGCAAAGTCCATGCTGGACGGCAGCGGCGGCGCCGCCACGCGTCCGGGCTGCGCCTCAACCGGCCCCATGGCCTGGCACGACGCCAACCCGATCGTCGCCAGCAAACCGACGATGTTCCTCATCCTAGCCTCCTTCGCCGTACCGACGCCGGTTGTGGTACCGACACCCGGCAAAAGCTGCAATCGCGTCCCGCGACGTCGAGCCGGGGAACGGCGTGACTTGGCGCAAGGCGATTCTTTGCCCGCAACGCCCGGTGCGCCATTCCAAATCCGGAACCTGCTTCCTATCTCGACTGCTGAACCAGAGGGATCCATCAATGAAGCTTTACTACGCGCCGGGCGCCTGCTCACTCGCCACCCACATCCTGCTGCGCGAGGCAGGCCTGTCGTTCGACCTCGAAAAGGTCGATATCCGCAAGAAGACCACGGAGCACGGCGAAGACTGGATGGCGCTGAACCCGAAGGGTTACGTCCCGGCACTCCGCATGGACGACGGCGATATCCTGACCGAGAATGTCGTCCTTCACGGCTATGTCGCGGACCTCAAGCCCGAACTGAAACTCGCCCCCGCGCACGGCACGAAGGCGCGCCTGAAGCAGGACGAACTGGCCGTCTATGTCTCGACCGAGATCCACAAATCCTACGGCGCGCTGTTCAACCCCGCGATCACTGACGATGCGCGCAAGGCGGCGATCGACAAGCTGCAAACGCGCTACAGGCTGATCGAACAGCTTTTGTCCGATGGCCGCACCTACGTCACAGGCGAGCACTTCACGTCTGTCGACGCCTATCTGTTCACCGTCACCAGCTGGGCGAATTCGCTGAAGGTCGACCTGTCGGCCTTCCCGAAACTCCTCGCCTACCAGCAGCGCGTTGCCGCCCGCCCCGCAGTGCAGGCAGCGCTCGTGGCCGAGGGTCTGGTGAAGGCGGCCTGAACGACAGCCCGCGCGTCGCTACTTTGCAGCAGCGGCGCGCGTGTGCGCTTCGGTCAGCGTCGGATAGTACTGCATGAACACCGTGTCGGTCGTGCCGGCATGCTGGTCGTGGCAGGAATAGCAGGCCTGGCTGCGCGGGATTGCGTTGCCCACCGTTGAGGCAGCGCCGAAGCCGTAGAACGTCCAGGTGCCCGGGCCCGCCTTTTCGTCCTTCACATGCAGCGAACGGCCGATGACTTCGCCCTGCGTCTTGCCGCCCTTGGCCGGCGCGATCTCCTCGACGGGACGCCTCACTTCCAGCTGGAAAATCGCGCCGACGGGAAACTTTCCGGTCGAAACGAATGCCTCGTAGCTTTCCGGATCGAGCCGCACCGTGTTCAGCGTCACGCCGCCATCGCCTTCATAGCTCAGCGCATAGGTCGTCCCCACCGTAGGCCAGCGATCCATGTTCTGCGGAATGACGATGCGCCCCTCGGCATCATAACTCGGGCCCGCAAAGGCGGCAGCGGCAAGGGAAGCGCCGGCAACAAGGCCGGCGGCGATCAGCGTCAGGCGTTTCATGTCAGCATCCCGTATCAGGCGGCCTCCGTGTACGGAGGCTCGTTGTTTGACCCATGTGGATTCAGCGGCCAATGCGCTGGAAAGGCAAGCGTCCTCCCGCCGCGTTTGCGGACACAGACTCGACCAATCAGGTCAGCCGCCCCGATCCAGCGCAGGCCTGAAGCCGCGCCGCCCTATTCCTCGTCGGCGTTCGCCGCGACGGTGCCACCCGCCCGCTCCTGGGCGCGCGCGCCGGCGAGAATGCCTTCCATGGCGTAATTGCCTTCATGGCAGGCGTATTCGTAGGACGGCTCCGGCGACAGGTTGAACGCCATCTCGCCTTTCCACGTCTGGGTGAATTGGGCGGGATCATCGACGGTGAATTCGTAGACGATCTGCTTGTCGTCCCAGCGCGAGAACCGCTCGGTCAGCACGCCATCGTTGCTGAGATAACCGCGCTGCTGCGGATGCACGTTGCGCGTCTCCACAACCAGCGCATCGCCCTCATACCAGCCAACCGAGTCGCCCAGCCACTGCTTGATCACGTCCGGCCGAAAGCTCGCCCGCGCCTCTGCTGCTGATCCGAAGATCGGCACGATGCGCGCATCGTGCACCATCTCCACCAGGATCATCGCATGCGTCGGAGACTGCACGATCTGGTAGGTGTTGTTGTAGAGCACATTCGTCATCACCGGCCCGCCGGTGTTGCCGAAGCCGATGATGCAGCGCTCGCCCATCGGGCGCGTCTCGGGATTGTCATAGCTGCCAAAGCCGCCGCCGGCATTGCGATCGACGGCGCCCGGTCCCTGCACCGTGCCGGTCGGCGCCGGCGCGCCGGTCGGGCGGACGGCTGGTGCAGCAGGTCGCGCCTCGGCGGCAGCGCCCTTGCGCGGAATGCGGCCATTGGCCGGCTCCACGATCCACGACGACCGGGGCGCGCCCTTCACCCGTGCGACATGGCTGCCCTGGTCCACCCAGAACGCGTTGTATCCGCCGCCCGAAAGAAGGTCGGTGCCGTCGAGCAGCTTCACGTCCTCGGGGCGGTTCGGCTTGGCGTCTTCACGGGTCCGGTTGTTGTAGTAGTCCGCGCCCTCCATCTTCGCGACTTCGGCGTCGGTCATGATCAGGTTCGGATACTCTGGCGCACGCTGCATGTCGGTGATCGACGAATTGCTCCAGTAGCCCTGCAGATCCGGCGCACCCCAACTGGTCTTCGGCGGCGTGAAGCCGGGCGCGCTCGTCTGCGCAAAGGCTGCTCCGCCCAACGCCGCCGAAGCGATCGTCGCCAAAAGCGCACAAGCCAAGCGAGTGGACTGCATTTTGAATCTCCTCCGGATCAGCGACGCGCGATGTCTTGCCGCAGCGTCTGCCTGTGGCCGTTTTTGCAGCTAGCTCCGTACAGAGGCAAGCTCGGCGGGGCGGCTAGAGGTGGGATTTTCCAGTTCACACGGCGTTGTGTAGGGAAATCGACACGATCTTTGCTGCAACGCCGCAATCAGCTAGTGAACTGTTTCCAGGACGGGAGTGCAGGCAAATGTCGGACGGCGTGGTGATTGCGAACCTTCTGGCGACGATTCGCCAGGCCGCACAGGACGCCGAGGGGTATTTCCTCGACCTCCGCAAATCCGTGGCCGCCGTGGTCGCCCCTGGCGGCAAGGTTGACCGCAAGAAGATCGACGAGGAACAGCGCGCCACGCACGGCCTCGCCTGGGTGCTCACCTATGTCGAAACGCTGAAGGAAACCGCCAACTGGGCCGAGCGCATCAACGCCGAAGGCCGCTTCGGCGAGATTGAACAGCTGCTCACCCAGATCCTGTTCGGCGAATATCTCTACCAGCTCGGCGGCGGCCTGCCGATGACGCAGCTTGAGATCGTGCGCCCGAGCGACATGACCGCCGACGCCTCCGTCATCCAGAAACTCGGCACGCCGGCGATCATCACACTGATCACGCGCGGCAACACCCCTGCCGCACGCATGGCGGCTGCCAAGCACATCCGTGGTTTCCTCGACAGCCAGAAGGCGACCATCGAGTACACCGGGCTCGAAGAGACTTTCGAACAGATCCGCGACCAGTTCCGCGCCTTCGGCAAGGCAGTCGTCGAACCCTACGCTCACGAATGGCATCTCAAGGACGAACTCATCCCTGACAGCGTCGTCAAGCAGATGGGCGAGATGGGCGTGTTCGGCCTCACCATCCCTGAAGAGTTCGGCGGCCTCGGTCTCGGCAAGACGGCGATGTGTGTCGTCTCCGAAGAGCTCTCGCGCGCCTATATCGGCGTCGGCTCGCTCGGCACGCGCTCGGAGATCGCGGCCGAACTTCTGCTCGTGGGCGGCACGCGCGCCCAGCAGGAGAAGTATCTCCCCGGCATCGCGTCCGGCGAAATCCTGCCGACCGCCGTGTTTACCGAACCGAACACCGGCTCGGATCTCGGCTCGCTGCGAACTCGCGCGACGAAGGACGGCGCCAACTGGAAGATCACCGGCAACAAGACCTGGATCACCCACGCCGCCCGCGCCGACCTGATGACGGTCCTCGCCCGCTCCATCCCGGACACCAACAATTTCTCCGGCCTCTCGATGTTCCTTTGCGAGAAGCCGCGCGGCACCGATGACAACCCCTTCCCCGCAAACGGCATGACGGGCGGCGAGATCGAAGTGCTCGGCTATCGCGGCATGAAGGAATACGAACTTGGCTTCGACGGCTTCGAAGTGCCGGCCGAGAATCTGCTTGGCGAAGTCGAGGGCCAGGGCTTCAAGCACCTGATGGCCACTTTCGAAGGCGCCCGCATCCAGACCGCAGCGCGCGCCATCGGCGTCGCGCAGAACGCGCTCGAGCTTGGCCTCAGGTATTCGCTGGATCGAACCCAGTTCGGCCGGCAGATTTTCGACTTCCCGCGCACGAGCGACAAGCTTGTGATGATGGCCGCCGAACTGATCGGCGTCCGCCAGCTCACCTACTTCTCTGCGCGTCAGAAGGACGACGGCAAACGCTGCGACCTCGAAGCCGGCCTCGCCAAGATGCTGGCCGCCCGCATCGCCTGGGCCGCCGCCGACAACGCGCTGCAGGTCCACGGCGGCAACGGCTTCGCGCTTGAGTATCCCATCAGCCGCGTCCTCTGCGACGCCCGCATCCTCAACATCTTCGAGGGCGCCGGCGAAGTGCAGGCCATGGTCATCGCGCGCCGCACCATCGACGAGCTCATCGGCGCGAAGAACTAGCTCCGCCCGGCGAACGCTCTACTTCCTCTGCAAAGAGGAGCGCCGCCATGGCTGAACCGATCCGCATTGAGCACCCCGTCTTCCTGCATGACGGGGAGGTCGCCTTCGGCGCCGTGCGCGCCGTGAACAAAAGCGTCCTGATCATCTACATCGAGAATGCAGGCGATTTCACCGTGCCTATCAGCGCCGTGCAGGATGTTCACGACGCCAAGGTGGTCCTCGACGGTTCCAAGCTCGACAAGAAGACGCTGGCCGCCATCAACCGGGCCCACGCCGCCGAAGACGAGGAAGACCACGCGCCGGTCGACGGCTGAGATCCTTGGCGGGACATCCGCGTAGCGAGCGTTACACCCAGCCGGCGCTGACTGCAGTGTGGCCAGTGCGATAACATCGGCGATAATCGCGCTGCTTCCCGGTTGCAGCGGCGCAGCCCTGCCGACATGATTGTTGCAACGCAGGGCCGGCGAACTTCGTCTCCTGTTTAACCAAGCAGGAGACGCCGCATGAGCGACGCCGCCCCCAACCTTTCGCCTGAGGTGCAGCGCCAGAAGGGCTTCCTCGGCTTCGTCGAGAAGGTCGGCAACTTCCTGCCCGACCCCATCATGATCTTCGTCTGGCTGATCGGCCTCCTGATGATCCTCTCGGCCATCGGCGCCGCGCAAGGCTGGTCCGCTTCGCTCGGCTATCCGGGCGACACCGCCCCGCAATACGCCACGCTCGAGAACGGCGTCCTCACCTACCGCGCCGAGAGCCTGTTCTCCGAGGCGAACATGTCCCGCCTCCTGACCGAGATGCCGCGCACGCTCACCGGCTTTGCGCCACTGGGCCTCGTCCTGCTCGTGATGTTCGGCGCCGGCGTCGCCGAGCGCGTCGGCCTGTTCAGCGCCCTCATCCGCGGCAGCCTGCGCGATGCGCCGCGCGCGATCCTGACCCCGCTGGTCTGCATCATCGGCATGATGTCCCATCACGCATCCGACGCTGCCTACGTCGTCTTTATCCCGCTTGCCGCCCTGCTTTACGCGGCGGTGGGACGCCACCCGCTGGTCGGCCTCGCCGCAGCCTTCGCCGCCGTCTCGGGCGGCTATGCCGGCAACATCACGCCGGGCCAGATCGACGTCCTGCTGTTCGGCTTCACCGAGGAAGCAGCGCAAATCATCGACCCGACGTGGCGCATGAACCCGCTGGGCAACTGGTGGTTCATCCTCGGCATCGTGGTTGTCTTCACGCCGATCATCTGGTTCATCACCGACAAGGTCGTCGAACCGCGCCTCGGCAAATGGGGCGGACAGGCGGACGACGCACTGAAGGCCGAACTCGCTAAGTCGGCCGTTACGCCCGCTGAGAAGCGCGGCCTCGCCTGGGCGGGTGTGGTGGCGCTCGTCGTGGTCGGCTTCTTCGCCGCCATGTGCCTGTGGCCCGGCTACACCCCGCTGATCGACGAGACCGCCGAAGGCCCGGCCCAGCTCCAGCCCTTCTACACTGCGCTCATTGCCGCATTCATGCTGCTCTTCCTCGGTTGCGGCATCGCATTCGGCATTGCGATCGGCGTGGTCAAGAACACGCGCGACGTGATCGACCGCATGATCGACGGCATCCGCTCCATGGCTCCCTACATCGTCTTCGCCCTCTTCGCGGCGCACTTCGTGGCGATGTTCAACTGGTCCCGCCTTGGGCCGATCGCCGCCATCAACGGCGCGGAAATCCTCAAGGCGATCAGCCTGCCCGCGCCTGTGCTGCTGGTCAGCGTGCTGGCCTTCTCATCCTTCCTCGACCTGTTCATCGGTTCTGCTTCGGCGAAGTGGAGCGCGCTCGCGCCCGTCGTCGTACCGATGTTCATGCTGCTTGGCATTTCACCGGAGATGACGACGGCGGCCTACCGCATGGGCGACAGCTACACGAACATCATGACGCCGCTGATGTCCTACTTCCCGCTGATCCTGGTGTTCGCGCGGCGGTGGGACACGACGTTCGGCGTCGGCTCGCTTCTGGCGCTCATGCTGCCCTACGCACTCACCTTCATGGTGGCTGGCATGCTGATGACGGCAGGCTGGGTCTTCCTCGACCTCCCGCTCGGGCCTGGCGCAGGCGTTCACTATGAGCCGCCCGGCGGGCTCCTGCCGTAACTGGCGGCAGGGACTCCCGTATCACTCCCCGCTTAGGCGACTGACGCTGACATTGGCCTGACGTGTGCGATATGTACTCGGGCCGAAAGGATTCACTCATGCGTTTTCTGCGTTTCGTGGCTGCGGTCATTCCAGCTCTCGTTCTGGGCCTCGCGACCCATGGCGCAGCGCAGGCCCAGAGCTTCCTGCCCGGCGTCACCTACGACTCAGCCATTCCGACGATCGAGAGCGTGCTGGGCAAGCCTTCCGGCGAGCGCATCACGCCGGCCGCCGACGTCATCCGCTATTTCCGCGCCCTTCAGCAGGCCGCTCCCGGCCGCATCGTCGTCACACCGTACGCGAAGAGCTGGCAGGGCCGTGAGCTGGTCTACGTCGCCATCGGCTCACCCGAGCGCATCTCGCAACTCGACGCCTTCTCCGCCGACATGAAGGCCCTCGCCGATCCGCGCCGCACATCGCAAGCCGCCGCCAACGCGATCATCGCCCGAGCACCCGGCTCGGTGTGGCTGGGCCACGGCGTCCATGGCGACGAGATATCGTCTTCCGACGCGGCGATGATGACGGCCTATCACCTGCTCGCCGCCAGCAATGATCCCACGGTGCGGAACATTCTCGCCAACACGGTGGTCTTCATCGATCCCGTCCAGAACCCTGATGGCCGCGACCGCTTCGTGAATGGCTTCTACGACACCACGGGACTGGCGCCCTCCGGAAGCCGCATCGCGGCCGAGCGCAACCAGCCCTGGCCCGGCGGCCGCACCAACCACTACCTGTTCGACATGAATCGCGACTGGATCTCGCTGACCCAGCCCGAGACGCGCGGCCGCGTGGAGATCTTCCAGAAGTGGTTTCCGCTCGTCTTCGTCGACCTGCACGAGATGGGCTCGGACTCGACCTACTTCTTCTCGCCCGAAGCCGATCCATACAACCCGGACATCACGCAGACCCAGCGCGACGCGCTCAAGCTGATCGGCCGCAACAATGCGCGCTGGTTCGACCAGTTCGGCTTCTCCTACTTCACCCGCGAAGTGTATGACGCCTTCTATCCCGGCTACGGCGCCGCATGGCCGCTGTTCCATGGCTCGATCGGCACGACCTATGAGCAGGCGTCCGCGCGCGGGCTTCTCGCGCACCGCTCGGACGGCTCGGACATGAGCTATCAGGATACGGTGCGCCGCCACTTCACCTCGTCCATCGCGACGCTGGAAACAGTCGCCTCCAACCGCGAGAAGATGCTGCGCGAGTTCTACGCCTATCGCGCTTCCGCCATCGATGAGGGGCGCAAGGGCGCCGTGCGGTCCTACGTGATCCCGCCGCAGCAGGACCAGTCGACGGCCGATCGCCTCGCGAAACTGCTTGCAGCGCAAGGCATCGAGGTCAGCCGCGCGACCGACACCATCCGCGCCTGCCGCAAGACCTACCCTGCAGGGTCCTACGCCGTGTCCCTTGGCCAGCCCGCCGGTCGCCTCGTCCGCACGCTGATGGAGCCGCAGGTCTCGCTCGACCCGAAATTCATGGCCGAGCAGGAGCGCCGCCGCGCCAAGGACCTCGAGCCCGAACTCTACGACGTGACGGCATGGTCGCTTCCCGTGATGTTCAACATCACGACCGACCGCTGCGCCGATGAGCCAACCGGAGCCATGGCCGCGTTCTTGGCGGATGCGGAACTCCCTGGCGCCGTGGCACGGCCCGAAGCAGCCTATGGCTTCCTTGCGCCGTGGGGCTCGACATCGGCTGTACGCCTGCTCGCCTCGGCGCTGCGTGAAGGCATTGCGGTCTCCAGCTCGGATTTCGCCTTCACGCATGACGGCCGTTCCTATCCCGCTGGCACGCTCATCTTCCGCAATTCCGGCACGGACGGGCTCGCCGCGAAGCTTCAGCGTCTCGCCGCCGAAACCGGCGCGAGCATCACAGGGATCGACGACAGCTGGATCACCGACGGCCCAAGCTTCGGCAGCACCAAGGTGGTGAGCCACAATGCCCCGCGCATCGCTCTCGCATGGGATGCGCCAACGCGATCCAGCGCCGCGGGCAATCTCCGGTTCGTGATCGAGCGCCAGTTCGGCTACCCTGTGACACCGATCCGCACGTCGTCTCTGTCCTCAAGCGAAATCTCGCAGTTCGACGTCGTGATCCTGCCCGAAGGCGGAAACTTTGGCGGCGTGATGGGGGATGGCGGCGCGGGCCTGCGCGCCTGGATGCAGCGCGGCGGCGTTCTCATCGCGATCGGAGAAGCGGCGCGGTTCGTCTCGGATCCCAAGTCCGACATGGCGTCCATCCGTCGCGAGACCGCGTTCCGGAAGGACAAGCCTGCAACGCCCGATGACAAGGCGACTGCCCACGGAACGGAACTCACAACGCGCGATGCGCTGGCGGCCGCAGAAACGCCGATCGAGGAGTCCCCGGACGCTTCCCCCGGCGCACTGGTGAAGGCGACGCCCGATTTTGACCACTGGCTGGCCGCGGGTCTCAAGCCGACGCTCAACGTGCTGATGTCGGGCGGCGACATCTTCGCGCCGGTCAGGCGCGACCACGGCGTCAACGTCGTCAGCTTCGCCGGCCCGGAGGACCTCGTTGTGTCAGGCTATCTGTGGGAAGAGACGAAGCGGCAGCTCGCCTTCAAGCCGTTCGTCGTGGTGGAGCCGAAAGGGCGCGGCCAGCTCATCGTGTTCACCCAGAACCCGACCGTGCGCGCCTATCTCGACGGCCTCAACGTCCTGCTCGCCAATGCCATCTTCCGCGGCGCAGCGCATGCAACCGGGCCGCGCTAGAGAGCTGCAAGGGCGTTAGCCAGCCGGGCTCGGATCCGTCACCGGTTTCTTGTGCGCCACGGGCACGCCAGAAACCGCCGTCGCCACGATGTCCTTGCGTTCCGGCTCAGGCAGGCGATAGCGCTGCAACAGGCGCGTCATGGCCCAGGCATAGATGCCTGTGGCCGGCATGATGATGGCGATCTTGAACATGATCCACACGTTCACGCCGTCCATCGTCATTCCCAGGATGTTGTAGTTGACGCCCTGGTGGAAGGTGATGCGCACATACTCGTTGGCGCCGGCCAGCACGATGAAGAAGATCGCGAAGCTCCACGTCAGCTTGTCCCAGCCCTCGCGCGTGTAATGGAATGTCTTCTCGAAGATGTACTGGAAGAAGTTCTTCTTCATCACCAGCCCGACGATCAGGAACACCGCGAACAGCGCGTTGAAGATCGTGACCTTGATCTGAACCCACGTCGCATCGCCCGTGACGAGCGTCATGATCCCGAACACGACGGTGACGCCCGAGGCTATCAGCGGGAAGATCGGCAGGCGCTTCAGCACCATCTGCATCGCAGCCATCGCGACGACGGTGCCGATCAGCAGCGCCCATGTGCCGTCCTCGACCTTGCCCGTGATGCCGTTGACCACGAACATCGCGATCAGGGGCCCGAACTCGCTGGCGATATTGACTGTTTGCTCCGCATTGAACGGGAAGACTTTTTTGACCCAGCTCATGCGAT
>Ga0315902_10008107_pt1 | contig 14264 bp, 14 predicted proteins | sample LakEriMetagenome_9_FD_203523 | JGI IMG/M metagenome (GOLD analysis project Ga0315902, IMG submission 203523) | Freshwater fungal communities from buoy surface, Lake Erie, Ohio, United States - Buoy 12 MA117 | ecosystem: Environmental > Aquatic > Freshwater > Lake > Lake biofilm | place: USA... | reverse complement strand
CGTCCTGTCGTCGGCCCAGGAGTTCGGGCCCCCATCACAGTCCCGTGTCGTCCTCGTCCACGGAAGCATGGATCGACAGGGAGCCTTTGCTCGCCTCTGCCGATCGTTGAGCGACGTGGCCTGCTTGACCTACGACCGACGCGGCTACGCGCGGTCGCGAGATCTTCCGGGACCCTTCGACATCGCGGCTCACACTGCCGATCTCGTCGAAGTGCTCGACTCGTTCGGGAGCGACGGGGGTCGTCGTGTCGTCGTCGGACACAGTTTTGGTGGAGTCGTCGCGTTGACCGCAGCATCCCAACGACCGGATCTGGTCGATGGATTGGTGATCTACGAGAGCCCGATGTCGTGGGAGCCATGGTGGTCGCGCAATTCCGGTGGAGCGGCCGCGCTCGAGTCCGCCGACCGTCCTGAAGAAGCGGCTGAGACTTTTCTACGACGCTTCATCGGGGACGAACGCTGGGATCGTCTCCCCGAGCGGACTCGCGCGCTTCGTCGGGCCGAAGGCGTCGTCTTGGTGGAGGAACTGGCCAGCCTGCGTCGGGGCAGGCCGTACGACTTCGACCGAATCGAGTGCCCCCTCGTCGTCGGTGTGGGAACTCGAGCCGGGGAGCACATGCAACGGGGCAGCCGAATGCTCGCCGAGGAGTGCGGAAGTCTTCCTCTCGTCGTCCTCGACGGCGCACACCACAACGCTCATGCGAGTCGGCCCGCCGAGTTCGCAGAGCGACTGGTCAGACCGCTGCTGGCTCTCGTCGGGCGACGTTGATCAGAGTTGGAGGTCGACGTCGAACCCGAGAAGGCTGCAAGTGACGTTCGCCCCGGAGGCCGTCACCGACGACTTGTCGATGCACTCGTCGATCTGAGCACGTTGGGTGAAAACGACGACGCCCAACGCCAGTGCCACCACCACGATGACCAGCCGAGTGATCGTGCTCACCACGATCTTGACCAGAATCAATCCGATCACGATCGGAAGAAAGGCGCCGGCGGTCACGAGATTCTTGAGCGTGTCAGCGGCGACCGAAATCACGCATGAAACCCTAGGCGATCACGAGGTGTCGAGGGCGCGACTGTGGGAACATCTCGACCATGAGTGACGTGAACCCCGTTCGTTTGACCACCTCAGGTCCTCCCGAGACGGTTCTTCCGCCGACGCCGGCCGAGGTTCTGCATGCTGTGAAGCAAGCAGCGGGATCGTTGTCGGCTCTGAGCGAAGTGGTTGCTGGCAATCCTCGATCGAGTCTCGTATGGGCCGAGCTGGCACGGGCGACCAACGATCCGATCGCGCGGTATGCCTACTACCGAGTCGGCTACCACCGAGGACTCGACTCTTTGCGCGCCAACGGATGGAGAGGATCGGGCTACGTGCGTTGGGCTCACGAGGGAAACCGGGGCGTCCTGTCGTGTATCGCCGGACTCGCGCGCAGTGCGGCCGAGATCGGCGAGGACGACGAAGCCGAGCGTTGTCGTCTCTTCGTCCGGCAACTCGAGCCGAACGTTCCGCCTGAATTGGCGTGACGGCGCACGGATTCGTCCTGGCCGGCGGCCTCAGCAGCCGCATGGGTGTCGACAAGGCTTCGGTCGTCTGGCGAAATCGTCCCCTCGTCCTCATCGCGATCGATGCATTGTCGTCGTGCGATCACGTGACCGTGATCCACCGCCGACCCGAGGCGTTGGAGTCGCTTCGTGCCGTGCCGATCGAGGCGATCAGCGACGACGAAGGTGGTCAAGGGCCACTCGACGGTCTGCGCACCGCACTTCGTCATTCCTCGTCGGAGTTGACGGTCATCCTTGCCGTCGATCTGGTGCGAGTGTCCGGAGCGGTAGTCGAGGAATTGCTCGCGGCACTCGCTCCGAGTGACCTGGTCGCGGCGGCAGTCGGACGCTCCGGCCAGCGCCAGGGGTTGATCTCGGTCTGGCGAACGACCGCCGCTCGACAGATCGTTGACTCGTGGTTCTCGAAAGGGGAGCGCTCGGTCCACGGGTTGCTCTCGACGATCGCCGTTCGCTGGGTCGAGGTGGACGACGATGTTCTTCGAAACGTGAACACACCCGGCGATCTCACCGAGGAGTAGGTTGGCCCCGCAATCAAGGAGTTGTGCATGGTCAAAGAAATCGACGTCGAAGAACTCGAAAGACTGGGAACCGTTCCGCTGATCGATGTTCGGGAACCCGATGAGTACGAGTCCGGCCACGTTCCCGGCGCGGTCCTCGTGCCGCTCGGGTCCGTACCCGCCGCCGATCTCTCGCAGTTCAAGGGATCGTCGTTGTACGTGATCTGCAAGTCGGGCGGTCGCAGTATGCGGGCCTGCGAGTTTCTGGCCGACGCCGGATTCGACGTCGTCAACATTGCCGGCGGAACCATGGCCTGGGTCACCAGTGGTCGCTCGGTCGTCGAAGGATCGTCTCCGTCGTGACGTTGCGCTGGGTCGACAGCGACGCCGACCTCGCCGAACTGATCGGTGACATGGCGGTGGCGTCCCGCATCGCGGTCGACACCGAGTTCCACCGTGAGCGGACCTACTACCCGCGTTTGGCTCTCATGCAGTTCGCCTGGGAGTCGTCCGGACAGCAACACGTTGCGTTGGTCGATCCACTCGCGTGTGACGTCAAGGCCCTCGTCGACCTCTTTCGTTCCGAGCGTCTCTTCGTTTTCCACGCCGCTCAACAGGACCTCGACGTGCTCGCACATTCACTCGGCACGGGTCCGACGTCGATCTTCGATACTCAACTCGCGGCCGGGTTCGTCGGATACGCCACTCCGTCTCTGGCCAACCTCGTGAACGCCGAGTTGCGTCGATCCCTTCCGAAAGGTGACCGTCTCACCGATTGGCTTCGTCGACCACTCACCGAAGCCCAGAAGGACTACGCGGCAGCCGATGTCGAGTACCTGTTCGAATTGACCGACCGTTTGGAGAAGTCGCTTCGCGAGCGCAACCGCCTCGAGTGGGCTCACGAAGCGTGTCGTGAACTTCAGCAGCGCAAGGTGGGCCCCTCCGATCCGACGTTGGCCTGGACGCGGATGAAGGACTTACGGGCCATGCGGCCCCGCACCCGTGGCGTGCTGGCTGCCGTGGCCGAGTGGCGCGAACGACGCGCCATGGCCAGTGACATCCCGCCCCGCCAGGTTCTCCCCGACTTGGCTCTCCAGGGAATCGCTCAACGCGAACCTCGTTCGTTGGCCGATCTCGCCCAAGCCCGCGGGGTCGATGACCGACACACGCGCGGCACCATCGGAAACGAAATCCTGGCCGCGGTGGCTCGCGGCCTCGACTCTCCGCTCGAGCTTCCGGCCACCGACGGCGACGAACTCGATCGCCGTCTACGTCCGGCCGTCACGTTGGTCTCGGCCTGGTTGAGCGAGGTGGCACGACGCGAGGAGATCGACCCCATGCTGGTCGGCACCCGAGCCGACATCGTCGAGTTCCTGCGCGATGAGCCCGATGCACGCCTGGCTCACGGATGGCGTTTCGATCTCGTCGGTCGCGACCTGAGAGCCCTGGTCGCGGGTCGCACCGGGCTGGCTTTCGACGGTCAGGGGGGTCTGCTCATGTTCGATGCTCCCTCCGCGAGTGGGCTCTGACCAGGCTTTTCGCGTCAAATCCCGAGCAGGTTCGTCTGCCAACCCCTACACTTTCGGCGTTCGGCTGCTCAGCCGTGTTCAGCCCCCAAGAACTAGTTCGGAGCCCTGCAGTGAAAAAGGGTCGACATCGCCGCTTCGAAGAAGCGCGCAAGTTGAAGCAAGCCGGTCCCAGTGCATTCGACCTGGGTCTGGGCAACGACCGCTCTCCGCGTTCGGAAGACGACGAGTACGCCGCCCTCGCCGAGAAATACGGCGTGGTCTTCGATGAGGACGATTCCGAACTAGACGACGAATCCGACGACCAGTAGTTCGTCGATGAATCACCAGCTCCGGAACGTAGCTCTCGTCGCGCACGTCGACCATGGCAAGACCACGTTGGTCGACGCCTTGTTGCGTGCGACCGGAACCTTCGCCGCTCACCAGGCAGTCGTCGATCGCGTGATGGACTCCAACGATCAAGAACGTGAGCGTGGCATCACCATCCTCGCCAAGGCGGCGTCCATCTCCTGGAACGGCGTGAAGATCAATCTGGTCGACACACCCGGACACGCCGATTTCGGTGGTGAGGTCGAGCGCGCTCTCACGATGGTCGACGGAGTCATTCTGCTCGTCGACGCGGCCGAAGGACCGCTGCCGCAGACGCGATACGTGTTGCAGAAGGCGTTGGCCCGTGATTTGCCGGCGATCGTCGTCATCAACAAGGTCGATCGGCAGGACGCGCGCCCCGACGAGGTCCTCGACGAGGTGTATCAACTCTTCATCGACCTCGAAGCGGCCGACCATCACATCGAGTTCGACGTCATCTCGGCGGTGGCGCGCGAAGGTCGCGCGATGAAGGGCCTCGGCATGCCAGCAGCCGACGCCGACCTCTCCCCGCTGCTCGACGCGATCATCTCGCGGATTCCGGCCCCACCGGGGGATCCCACGGCGCCGCTGCAGGCTCTCGTGACCAATCTCGACGCCAGCGATTACCTCGGTCGACTGGCCATCGGTCGCATCTATCAGGGTCAGTTGCGCAAAGGTGAGATGGTCGCCCTCCTCGAAGAAGAGTTCTCCGAAGGTCAGCCTCCTCTGAAGCGGCGCCTCAGTTCGCTGATGTCGTTCGCCGGTGTCGGACGGGCCGACGAGGACGTCTTGTCGGCCGGTGATCTCTTCGTCGTCGCCGGATTCCCAGAGGTGGAAATCGGCGACACCATCGCGGCGATCGACAACCCCGTCGCCCTCACTCGTTTGTCGGTCGACGAGCCCGTTCTGGCCATGACCTTCGGCGTCAACACGTCACCGTTCGCTGGTCGCGAGGGCAAGTACCTCACTTCGAGACACATCCTCGATCGGTTGCGCCGCGAGGTTTTGGGCAACGTCTCCATCAAGTTGCGAGAGACCGACACGGCCGATGTGATGGAGGTGGCCGGTCGCGGTGAACTGCAGTTGGCGGTTCTCATCGAGTCGATGCGTCGCGAAGGTTACGAACTCCAGGTGAGTCGGCCCGAAGTGATCACCAAGGAAGTCAACGGCAAGAAGTTCGAACCGCTCGAACGTGGGGTCTGCGACGTACCCGACGAGCACGTCGGTACCGTGACTCAGGCTCTCGCCCCACGCAAGGGTCGCGTGACCGACCTTCGCTCGGGCGACCCGGGTCGCACCGTCGTCACCTTCGAATGCCCGAGCCGTGGCCTCATCGGATTCCGATCGCTACTGCTGTCGGCCACACGCGGTACCGCGATGCTCCATCAGCACCATGCTGGATGGACGCCGTGGGCCGGTGAACTGCCGCACCGCAGTGGTGGCGCCATGATCGCCGACCGCGAGGGGATGGTCACGGCGTACGCCCTCGACAACCTCCAGTTACGCGGTGAGTTGTTCGTACAGCCGGGTGACAAGGTGTACGAGGGAATGGTCGTGGGCGAAAGTGCGCGCGGTGACGAGATGGTGGTCAACGCCGTCCGGGCCAAGGAGAAGACCAACATCCGGACCCACAGTCACGACGATGGCGTGAAGTTGGCTGCGGCGCGGATCCACACCCTCGAGAGTGCGATCGAATGGATCGCCGACGACGAGTTGGTCGAAGTGACTCCCGCCAACATCCGAGTGCGCAAGCGCCACCTCGGACTCGAAGACCGGCGTAAGGCGTTCAAGCAGGCCAACGCCTGAGAGTTACTTCTTGGCGGACTGACGCTGACGTCGTGCCGTGAGTCGTACTTCGGCCTCGTGTGGAAGGGGAGTGTTGCGCGGTCGCTCGAGAAGCTCCACGATGCAGTCGTAGACCTTCTTGCCCACGAGTTCGACGATCTCGTCGCGCAGGTACTGGTAGACCGGTTCGCGACCGACGAAAGCGTCAGGCGTGTCGGTGCACCACCAGTGGAATTCGTCGCCGCTCACACCCCAGTCGCGGCGCTTCCATTCGCGCAGGATGGTGGTCACCCAGCCGGTGTCGTCCTCGGAATGCTCGAGATGAACGGGGAGCTGCCAACAGACCGTTGGTTTCCAATCGAGCGGACGTTCGCCCGCTTCGAGTGCACCGATGTGCAGAGCGCATCCTTCGCCTCCGGCGAAACCCGGACGGTTCAAGAAGATGCAGGCGCCGTCGACGCGGCGTGTCGCGGTTTCGCCGCTGGGCATCTTCTTCAAGAAGCCGGAATTCGCCTTCTTCTTGAACTGCCAGTTCTTCTCGGTCAAGCGGACGGCGTGCTTGACCACCTTGGCCACGTCTTCCTCGTCGCCGAAGTGGGCGCCGTACGAGCAGCACCCCTGATTGAGGTGCGTGGCGTCGGTTTCGAGGACTCCCTTGCACCCTTCGCCGAAGATGCACTTCCACGAGGACCGCAGGAACGTCGCATCGACGATCCAGGTCCGCTGCTCGGTGGGGTCTTCGAACGAGACCATTTCGTGCAGGTCTTCGTAGCGCTTGTTCACGCCGGGTACGGGAACTCGTCGAGGGGTCACCAGGACAGGCTAAGGGGAGCCAGAGGTAATCTGTGAATCCCATGACTCGTCGCCCTCCGCGTTCCGCCAACGAACTTCGCCAGTCGTTCACCGACTTCTTCGTGAGCAAGTCGCACACGGCCGTGCCGTCGGCGAGTCTGATTCCGCACGATCCCACGGTTCTGTTCACGGTCGCCGGCATGGTTCCGTTCAAGCCCTACTTCGTCGGAGACGAGATCGCGCCGTTCAAGCGCGCGGCCACCGTCCAGAAGTGCGTTCGCGCCGGTGGCAAGCACAACGACCTCGACGACGTCGGCCGCACCAAGCGACATCTCGTCTTCTTCGAGATGCTCGGAAACTTTTCGTTCGGTGATTACTTCAAGGAGTCGGCCATTCCCTGGAGTTGGGAGCTCGTCACCGAGTATTTGGGTTTCGACGGTGACCGCATCTGGGTGACCGTGCACACCAGTGACGACGAGGCCGAGGCGATCTGGCACGAACAGGTTGGCGTTCCCCTCGATCGCATTCAGCGTCTGGGCGACAAGGACAACTTCTGGCAGATGGGCGACACTGGTCCGTGCGGACCGTGCTCCGAACTGCACATCGATCGAGGGCCCAGTTTCGGGCCCGACGGCGGTCCACTCAACGACCCGCACGGCGACCGCTTCATGGAGTTCTGGAACCTGGTCTTCATGCAGTTCAACCAGGCTCCCGATGGTTCCCGCACTCCGTTGCCCAAGCCGTCCATCGACACCGGCGCCGGCCTCGAGCGCATCCTCGCCTTGGTTCAGGGCACTGATTCCGTGTGGGAGACCGATGCGCTCTTCCCGATGATCGAACAGGCGCAATCCCTCACGGGAGCCACCTATCGCGTAGCCGATTACGACGATCGAGCCAGTTTCAGCTTGCGCGTTCTCGCCGAACACGCACGAAGCAGCGCGATGCTCGTCGGCGATGGCGTCTTCCCGTCGAACGAGGGTCGCGGTTACGTGCTTCGTCGCATCATCCGACGTGCGGTTCGCCATGCGTACTTGCTGGGCACCGAGAAGCTGGTGATGCCTTCACTGGTCCAGACCGCGGTCGACGTGATGGGCCAGGCCTATCCCGATCTCGTGTCGCAACGCGACTTCGTGGTCGATGTTCTGACCCGCGAAGAAGAGCGGTTCCGGCAGACGCTGAAGACCGGTGTTGCCATTCTCGACGGTGAAATTGCACGTTCTTCAGGAAGGTTGGCTGGCGAAACCGCCTTCTTGCTGCACGACACCTATGGGTTCCCCTTCGAGGTCACCGAAGAGATCGTCGGCGAACGAGGCCTCACGGTCGATCGGGAGGGTTTCGACCGCGAGATGTCCTCGCAGCGCGAGCGCGCCAAGGCCGCTCGTAAGGGAGCCGGGGTGGCTTCCGAATTGCAGGACCGCTACCGCGAGATACTCGAAGAATTCGGAACCACCAACTTCGTCGGGTACACCGCAGACGAGTCGGCCGCCCGCGTTCTGGCGGTGGTCGAGAACGAGGACGGACTCGACGTCTTCCTCGACCGCACGCCCTTCTACGCCGAGAGTGGTGGACAAGTGGGCGACACGGGTCGCATCGACGGCCCGTCGGGTGTGCTCGAGGTTCTCGACACGACGTTCGCCGTCCCCGGACTTCGCCGTCACTACTGCCGCGTTGCGTCGGGTTCGGTGTCGATGGGGCAACTGGTTCAGGCCACCATCGACACGAATCGTCGGGCCTCCATCCGGCGCCATCACACCGGAACGCACATCTTGCACTGGGCCCTCCGCGAAGTCCTGGGCGAACACGTCAAGCAGGCGGGTTCGCTCGTCGACGATCAGCGGCTTCGTTTCGACTTCAATCACTACGCCGCTTTGTCGGCCGAGGAGATCGCTCGTATCGAAGCCCTCGCGAACCACGAAACGCTCGTGAACAGTTCGGTGAACGCATACGAGACGAGCAAAGAAGACGCTCTTGCCAAGGGAGCCATCGCGTTCTTCGGCGACAAGTACGGAGACACGGTGCGGGTGTTGGAGGCTGGACCCTCGGTCGAACTATGCGGTGGAACTCACGTGTCGGCCACCGGAGACATCGGAATCATCAAGATCATCTCCGAAGGTTCGATCGGGGCCAACTTGCGCCGCGTCGAAGCGGTCGCCGGCTCCCGCAGCCTCGACCTCTTGCAGCAGCAAGAGTCGACACTCGGAGCGATCGCTGAACTAGTCGGAAGCGATGACGTCGTCGACGGAGTGAATCGAAAGCTGGCCGAACTGAAGTCCGCCCTCGACGAGATCAAGATCTTGAAGGCGCGCGCGGCCCAAGGCCGGGCATCCGAGTTCGCGGCGGAAGCTTCCGACGGCATCGTTGTTCGGCGAGTCGACGGTCTGGCTCCCGACGAATTGCGTGATCTTGCGCTGGCCGTGCGAGCCGTGGCCGGTGTGCGCCGTGTCGTTCTCGGGGGTCTCACCCCGACCGGCGGAGTCTCACTCGTTGCCGCCGTGACGTCTGGTCAGGGTTCGGCCGGTGATCTCATTCGCGACGCGGCCAAAGCGGTTGGTGGTGGCGGTGGCGGCAAAGGTGACGTGGCCACGGCCGGTGGCAAGAACCCCGACGGGCTCGACGAAGCTCTGCGTATCGCGGCCGGGGTGGCGCGCTCCTGATGCGGGCCCTGGGCATCGACCTGGGAACGAAGCGAATCGGAATCGCTCTCAGCGATCGTTCGGGATTGATTGCGTCTCCTCATTCGGTGATCAGTCGCACCTCGAAACGCCGTGACTGGGCGGAGATCGCTCGCATCGCGACGGAGGAAGAGGTCGAAACCATCGTGATCGGACTGCCGCTGAGTCTGTCCGGTCATGAAGGACCGGCGGCTGTCAGTGCGCGGCGGGACGCCGACGAAATCGGTACGGTGATCGGTGTGCCGGTGATCCTCTTCGACGAGCGCCTCACGACAGTGGCCGCCGATCGCGTTCTCAAAGAGGCCGAAATCCGCGCCAGCGACCGTCGTCGCCACGTCGACAAAGTGGCGGCCGCGATCATGTTGCAAGCGTGGCTCGACAGTCGATGAGGGAGGGCCGGGGTTCCGATTCGGTGGTGTCCGACATCTCGTCGGATGTGCCCGACGATCCCTACGAGGTTCTGCCGGAAATCCGCTTGGCTCGTGGTCGCCGGGCGATCAAGAAGGCAGCCCTCTTCATCGTGGCCGGTCTCGTCGTCGGTGTGATCTCGTACGGCTGGTCGCAGTGGAGGTACCTCCAAAAGGTCAATCCCTCCGGCGATCCGTCCGCGGCGACGACATTCGAGGTTCGCGAGAACGACGACTTGCGGACGGTCTCAGAACGTCTGGAAGCAGTTGGGATCGTCGTCGACGGTGGAACCTTCCGGCGCTACGTCGCCGACGAAGGTGGTCTCACCGTTGTACCGGGCTTCTACACACTGCGCCCGCGCGACCACATGGGCAATCTGCTCCGAGCACTTCGAACGTCTCCGGCCGAGACTTTCGTGAAGGTGACATTCCCCGAGGGTTTCACGGTCAGTCAGATGGCTCAGCGACTCGCTGACGAGATTCCTGGCTTCGATGCCGAGGCGTTCATGGCGCGCGCTCTCGATCCGATCTCGGTACCGGGCACCAGTTACGTGCCCGCCGGAGCAACGTCACTCGAGGGGTTGCTCTTTCCCGACACGTACTCCTTCGCCGTGAGCGAGAAGCCGGTTCAGATTCTCAAGCGAATGGTCGATCTGATGGCTCGGGTCGGCCGTCAAGAGGGCCTCGACGATGCGCCGACCTTGCTCGGCTTGTCCCCGTACGAAGTCCTCACCGTCGCGTCGTTGATCGAACGCGAAGCCAAGGTCGCCGCCGATCGTCCGAAGATCGCTCGCGTGATCTACAACCGTCTGACTCTCGGCATGAAACTCGAAGTGGACGCTTCGCTCTTCTACGGCCAGGACCCAGAGAGCGAGTTCGCCGCACTCAAAGCCATCGATTCTCCGTACAACACCTACCTGCGCAACGGACTTCCACCCACACCGATCGCCAGTCCGGGTCGGGCGTCCATCGCCGCAGCCCTGGCCCCCGCACCCAATCCTCGGGCCAACGACCCCATCTGCCGGGATATTCCCGCGAATTCCCCATGTGCTTACCTGTATTACGTACTCATCGACGAAGACGGAAACCACGAGTTCTCAGCGACGCTCGAACAACACGAAGCCAACATTGCCATCGCGAGGGAGAGGGGAGTCTTGTGAGTCGCACGATTTCGGGTCGCACCCGCGTCGCTGGCGTGATCGGTTGGCCGGTCGAACACAGCGTGTCGCCGGTTCTGCACGCTGCTGGCTTCGCGTCGCTCGACATCGACTGGACGTATGTGGCGTTCCCGACGCCTCCTGACTCCGTCCAGCGAGTCGTCGAAGCAGCGCGAACGTTGGGTATCGCGGGTCTGAGCGTCACCATGCCGCACAAGACGGCAGTAGTCGATCTGTGCGACGTTCTCACCGATTCGGCACGAGTTCTGCAGAGCGTCAACACCATCGAGTTTCGATCCGACGGTCGGTCGATCGGGCACAGCACCGATGGAGACGGACTCGTCGACTCTCTGCGTCACGAAGGTGTCGATCCGACTTCGCGCGACGTCCTCGTGCTCGGGTTCGGCGGTGCCGGTCGTGCCGTGTGTGACGCCCTTCGTCGCCACGGGGCGAAGCGAATCGTGGTTACCAATCGCTCGCTCGTCTCGCCGGACCGGCTGGACGCGATGGGTTTGACCGGAGCCGAAGTGATTCCTTGGTCGGATCGAAACGACGTCGCTTCGTCCTGCGATCTCGTCATCAATTGCACGAGTGTCGGTATGGGTGATGATTCCTCGAGTCCCCTCACCGATTCGGTGTTCAGCGATCGACACGTTGCCATCGACATCGTGTATCACCCGTCGGAGACGCCGTTCCTGCGCGGAGCGCGATCCCGCGGGGCACGAACGATCGGCGGCATCGGAATGCTCGTGCATCAAGCCGCTCGCCAAGAGGAGATCTGGATCGGCCGGACTCCCGACGTCGAGGCCATGAAACGGGCGGTCAGCCAGGTACTCGGGCCGTTAGCCTGACCGCGTGTTGCGTTTCCTGACCGCCGGAGAATCCCACGGCAAAGCCCTCGTCGTGATCGTGGAAGGCCTGCCCGCTGGACTTCCGGTCACGGCGGCCGACATCCAAGGCGAGTTGTCTCGTCGGCGCCTCGGTTACGGCCGCGGGCCTCGGCAAAGATTCGAGGTCGACGAGATCACGCTGGTCGGCGGCGTGCGCCATGGTCGCACTCTTGGTTCGCCCGTGGCCATCGAGATTCTGAACACCGAGTGGTTCCGTTCCGACAAGTGGCACAAGGAGATGGATCCGGCTCCGGGCAAGACCGAGCAACCCCTTACGAGCGTTCGTCCCGGTCACGCCGACCTGACCGGTATGCAGAAGTACGGCTTCGACGACGCCCGCGACGTTCTCGAACGAGCCAGCGCACGCGAAACCGCCGCCCGCGTCGCGGCCGGAGCGCTCGCGAAGTTGCTGCTGTCGCATCTCGGTACCTCGATTCTTTCGCACGTCACTCGGATGGGAGAGGCTGCGTCGACAGCCGGTGTGCGACCCGGTCCGTCCGACCTCGCACGAGTCGACGAGTCGCCCGTTCGCTGTTTCGATCCCGTCGCCGAGGTGGCCATGATCGATGCCATCGAGGCGGCCGCCAAAGATGGTGACTCACTCGGTGGGATCGTCGAAGTGCTTGCGTACGGCGTTCCGATCGGTCTGGGCAGCCACGTTCATTGGGATCGCAAGATCGACGGCCTCATCGCCCAATCGATCCTCAGCATTCAGGCCGTGAAGGGTGTGGAGATCGGCGACGGTTTCGACGTCGCGGGTCGTCGCGGAAGTGAGGCTCACGATCCGATCCTCTGGGACTCGACCACCAACTCGTACGTGCGTCAAGGCACGCTGGCTGGCGGGACCGAGGGCGGCATGACGACGGGCGAACTGCTCGTCGTGAGGGCTGCGATGAAGCCATTGGCAACACTCAACCGGCCCACTCTTCCCACCGTCGACGTCGTCACCAAGGAGTCGACGGTGTCGTTCAAGGAACGAACCGACGTGACGGCCGTTCCCGCGATGGGCGTCGTCGCCGAAACGATGGTCGCTCTTGTGTTGGCTCAAGAGGCCCAGCGCAAGTTCGGCGGCGACTCACTGAACGAGTTCGTCCGCAACGCCGAAGCGTTCCGCCGCGGATTGTCATGACGGTCGGCCACGTCGTGCTGATCGGCCTGATGGGGAGCGGCAAGACCACGGTGGGTCGAAAACTGGCGTCCGCCATCGGTCGTCGTTTCGTCGACACCGACGAGGAGGTCGAACGGCGTACGGGCCGGACCGTGCGTGAGATCTTCGAATCCGACGGTGAACCGACCTTTCGGCTCATCGAACACCAGACCCTGGCCGACACTTTGGCGGCACCCGAACCGCTGGTCGTCGCGGCGGCCGGGGGAGCAGTCCTCCGGGACGACAATCGGGCACTACTCGGAGAACCTCATCGAATCGTGTGGCTGAGGGCCGAACCTGAACTTCTCATCGAGCGAGTCGGGCGTCGTCGAGGCCATCGTCCGCTGATCGACCACGATCCCGATCTGCGTCTACGCCAGTTGTGGACGGAACGTGAGCCGATCTACCGATCGCTCGCTGACACCACCATCGATGTCACCGGCAAGTCGGTGGAAGGTGTGTGCTCCGAGATCGCCGAGGCGCTGGCATGACAGTTCATCGTGTCGACGTGTCGCTCGGCGATCGTTCGTACCCAGTCCTGGTCGGGCACGGAGTCGCGTCGCAGATCGACGAGTTCGTTCCGACCGGAGCCAAGCGCGCGGTCGTGGTCACTGACCCCGCCATTCCGTTCACCGTGACCACCTCACTTCCGTCGCTGGCGTTGCGGATAGCGGGTGGAGAGGATCACAAGAACCTCTCCACCATCGAAGCTCTCTGCCGCGAGTTCGCTCGCTTCGGTCTCACCCGAAGCGACGTCGTCATCGCGGTCGGCGGCGGACTCGTGACCGATGTGGCCGGTTTCGCAGCTTCGGTGTGGCATCGCGGCACCGCGGTGATTCACGTGCCCACCACCCTGCTCGGAATGGTCGATGCCGCCATCGGCGGGAAGACCGCGGTGAACGTTCCCGAGGGCAAGAACCTGGTGGGTGCTTTCTGGCAACCACGCGCGGTGATCGCCGACCTCGATGCGCTCGACACTCTCCCGCAACGTGAATTGCGATGTGGCTTGGGGGAGATCGCCAAGTACCACTTCATCGCTGGCGACGACTTGTTGGCGGTTCCGCTGGATGCGCGCATTGCTCGGTGTGCCGAGATCAAAGCACGAATCGTCGAAGGAGACGAGCGCGAGTCGGGTCGCCGAGCTGTGCTCAACTACGGCCACACGTTGGCTCACGCGCTCGAGTCGGCGGGACACCACGATTTGGCGCACGGCGAGGCAGTCGCCGTCGGACTGCTGTTCGCGGCCGAACTCGCCCTCACCGTGGGTCGTATCGACGAGGAAAGAGTGACTCTGCACCATCGAGTCGTTCGGGACGAATACGGTCTGGCCACCGTCGAACAGCTGGCATCAGCATCGTCCATCGGAGTCGGGACTCTCATCGACTTCATGCGCCGCGACAAGAAGGCCACTGACGGACTCACCTTCGTTCTCGACGGTCCGAGTGGTCTGGAGGTCGTTCCGGGTGTCGGCGAGGGCACTGTG
>Ga0315902_10008106_pt1 | contig 14264 bp, 12 predicted proteins | sample LakEriMetagenome_9_FD_203523 | JGI IMG/M metagenome (GOLD analysis project Ga0315902, IMG submission 203523) | Freshwater fungal communities from buoy surface, Lake Erie, Ohio, United States - Buoy 12 MA117 | ecosystem: Environmental > Aquatic > Freshwater > Lake > Lake biofilm | place: USA... | reverse complement strand
ATATTATTTAGTGAGAATAGTAGCCTGAATATTATTTAATAAATTAATATTGATAAAAAGATATTATCTAAATAAGACTAAATGAATTGTTTGTCTGACATACTTTTCCTTATTCATAAGTGACATTTATTCATTGATTTTTTGTTAAATCGATTGATTATATTAAGAATATTCCAGGCTGTTATTTCACAATACGATTTCTATCAAATAAGACCATATTATATCATTTGATGGATTAAAATATTGTAAGATAACAGCCGAGATATTGAACAAATAGTTCCAAAAAAAGGTATTTTTGTCAAGTTCCTGCCATCAATCCACAATATGGTTCACCAGATAAAATATCAGGTTGTCGTATTGTGAATTTCTTGGCCTGAACTGTATCGTACTTGAGTAACCAACAAAAAAAAATATACACATTATAAATTAGTAGAATCTTTTTCTTATACAACATTCAATGATTTTGGGAAAAAGTTTTTAATGATCGAAACAATTATCAAACAACTCTTAAAAAATTCAATTTGAAAAAATATTATAAATATCTTCAGCTTGGGAATTTGATCCAAAAAAAAAAAATAAATTTGATCAAAAAAATTGATTTATTAACTATTTGATAACACTATTAACAACTGAAATATAAAATGGATTTAATAAGTCTATTACTCAATAACAATGTTTCAATTCAACACTTAAATTTATGTCCTAATCAAATAATGGTTCTAGGGATGCAAATTTTAGCTGAAATCTTAAAAATAAATACCACAATAAGAGATTTCCATATAATGAAAAATAACATAGATGATCAATGTGCTAAAATTTTAGCGGAAGCCTTAAAAATAAATACCACAGTAACAACACTCAATTTAGGATATAATTTGATTGGCGACGAAGGTGCACAAGCTTTAGCTGAAGCTTTGGGCATTAATACCGTTATGACAATACTCGATTTAAGAAACAATCTTATTAGCGATCTGGGTACACAAGCTTTAGCAGATGCTTTAAAAATAAACAAGTCTCTAACAATACTCAATTTATCGAGAAATGAAATGAAAGGGAATAATCAAGGCGCACAAGCTTTAGCGGAAGCCTTAAAAATAAATACTTCTTTGACGAATCTCCATTTGGGATCTAATCAAATAGGTGATCAAGATGCAAAAGCTTTGGCAAAAGCCTTAAAATTTAATACTTCTTTAACAAGTCTCTATTTGGAATTTAATCAAATAGGTGATCAAGGTACACGAGCTTTGGCGAAAGCTTTAAAAATAAATACTACTTTGGCAATACTTCAGTTAAAAGGCAACCAAATAAGTGATCAAGGCGCACAAGCTTTAGCAAAATCCTTAAAAACCAATACTACTATAACAACGCTCGATTTAGGTGATAACCAAATAAATAATCAAGGTGTACAAGCTTTCGCTGATATTTTACAAATTAATGCCGCTATAACAACACTCGATTTGGGAAATAATCAAATAAGTGATCAAGGAGCACATACTTTAGCGAATATTTTACAAAAAAATACCACTTTAACAATGCTCAGTTTAGGAAGTAACCAAATAACCGATCAAGGGATACAAGCATTAGCAGAAGCTTTACAAATTAATACTACTTTGGTAGAATTCCATTTAGGAAATAATCAAATAGGTATTCAGGGGATACAAGCTTTAGTAGATACTTTAAGAACAAATACTACTTTAACGATACTCAATTTATATAATTGCAATCTTAACCATCAAGATCTCCAACCTTTGGCTGAAGTTTTAAAAACTAATACTACTTTAACCATATTAGATTTATATGATAATCAACTTCGTGATCAAGGTGTACAAGCTTTCGCGGAAACCTTAAAAATCAATACCACTTTAACAACACTTGATTTAGGATACAATAGGATCAAAGATCAAGGGGCAGAAGCACTGGCGGAAGCTTTAAAAATCAATACCAATTTAACAACATTTGGATTAGGACATAACAAAATCCAAGATCGAGGTGCACAAGCACTGTTGGGAGCCTTACAAATGAATACTACTTTAATAGATCTTGAATTAGACAGTCTTACAAAAATAAAAAAAAGTATTATGTCCCAAATTAAGCATAAACTCGAAATTAATTACATCAATAAACAAAGGTTGAGATGCCTTCAAGTTTTATGCCTTGAAAAATTAAAAGAATTGGATAAAATTGGTGAAATTAAATCTCTCAACTCAACTATTCATGACAGTTGTATAACGAAATATTAAAAATCATCAATTGCCAATATCAATGGTTCGAAAAAATTTGTTTATACCATAAACTTTACAAAAATACTTTTACCGATTATTGAGATATATTACTTTTTAATATAATTGGTTAAAATATATGAGTGGCCAGAATAGATAAATAAAAAGTGATATACTAAATAATTGTAGTTTTCAATGATATTTTTTATGAAAATAATTAACTGGTAACAATAACCATATCATAGATCCACGCAGGAGTTTTCACAATATAATAATCATAAAATGGTCAAAAATAATCTATTTTATGATTATTATATTGTGGAAACTCCTGCGTGGATCTATAGTACGACAAAAACTAGGTTGCGACGTATGGTTAAATCTAAAGATTTAGTCGCGCACCGCAATTTTTGGATTGTGACGTACAACTAAATTCAAAGATTTAGTCGCGCGCCACAATCTTTTGGTTGTGACGTACTATTATCATCAGTAAATTACTTTTATAAAAAAATTAATAAAAACATATTTATTCAACTTATTACTTTTTATTTAATAATTTCAGCCATAAATTTCCGATACGAAGATTATGATAAAACATCAGGTTATATTATCGTGAATGCACTGTCCTGGTTGATATTTTCCAATAAAAAAATGTTAAGTACTATTATTTTCTTCTTCTAAATATTTGAGATATGGATAAAAATCCAGAATTTCTGGAGATGGAAACATAGCATATACTCTATATTTTTTAGATTCGTATGCTGGTTTTACTAATTTGTAATATTTCAATATAAGTTGATCTAGTGTAATTTGGTCAATATTCTCGGCATGATAAGTCATAACAGAACCAATATTTATTTCGGCAACACGACAATCTCTTCGCAAACATCTTAAACATGTTATTTTTTCTCCATCACTAAGACATGGTTTTATTTTGCATGTTTTATCATTATTCGGATCCATTGTTATAGAAATTGTAGTTGTAATTATAATTGTGAATCTTTTAACCTTATTCAAATAGTTAAATTTTCATCTTTTTTAAAAATATAACTAAAAATACTTCCTATAAATTATTACAATTGTTAACAAATAAAGCTTATTGTATAAAAATCAATAAAATTATCACAATCGAATAAGAACAATCAAGATGTCGCAGAAAGAATTTATAATTCTATATATATCGAGTAAATCTCATTTTTTTGAATAATTTTTATGTTATTGTGTTTCTAGCATGTAGCGATGCAGTAGTCTGGAGTTCTCGAGCTTACTTTTTGCACAAAAAGTATCTCTCCACTCAAAAATCAATGCACATTGATTTTTTCGGATTCGCTCCGCTCACCTTCGCTGCGGCTGCTGATAAATATCAGCCTTAGTTGCTTACGCAACACGCGCTCAGAATAAAAATTACTACAATATTTTTGTGAAGAAAAATAGTTACGATAGAATTAGAACCGATATATAAAAACAGTAGTTTGGTCGCACATATCATAAAATAATAATCATAAAATAATAATCATAAAATAATAATCACCAATAACATTTTTTCAATTTATGGTAAAGCCAAGAGCCATGGACATCATATTCAATGAAAGTTAAATGAGCCACTAAAATTGATTATCGGTATAAATGTAATCCATACTACTATTCCACAATATGATTATTTTCAAATGGAAACATGTGATACTGTTTGAAGATAACCATATTGTGATGTGTTCAGCTGTTTTATTGATTGAATAATACTGGCCATAAATCTTCCAACATGGTGATTCTGGTTAAATATTGTGTTATTGTATATGAATTTAGATTACATGACCAACAACCTTCACACTCTTATAAATTTATTGCCTATCAATTTTCCATTTACCTTTATTTATTAATTTTTCGAATAAATAAATCTATGATGATAGTTGTTTTAGAAAGTCTTGTTTAGCTTCTTTATATCCTAAACCATTTTCACTATATTTAAAATGAGCTTCCAACAAGTCAATTTGATTATTGAATAGCTGTTTAAAAAGTTTAAATAAGACTGGCAAATCATGATCGTCAATACAATTGAGATATTGCAAGAGTATTGAATTAATTTCTCTGTCAACTATTTTTTGATTACAATAATTAACCAGAATATCAGATATTTTGGTTTTATCATCTATTTTGATATACAATAGTAATAATTCCAAAGTATTATTATTATTTTTATAAAATTGTTCCAATTCATACATCGAATCACGATAACCTTTTTCAATAGCCATGAGATAGTATTTTTTCATTTGTTCGTAATCTTTTTCTATATTTTGATAATAACATCCTAAATAGTACATTGTGTGATAATTACCTTTTTCAATAGCCATGAGATAGTATTTTTTCATTTGATTATAATCTTTTTCTGTATTTTCATAATGGAATCCTAAATTATGCATCGCACATTCGTTACCTTTTTCAATAGCCATAAGATAGTATTTTTTCATATGCCCATAATCTTTTTCTATATTTCTATAATAAAATCCCAAATTATTCATCGCATTCCCGTCTCCTTTTTCAACAGCCATGAGATAGTATTTTTTCATTTGGTCATAATCTTTTTCCACATGTTCATAATAGAATCCTAAATTATTCATTGCATTTGTATTACCTTTTCCAATAGCCATGAGATAGTATTTTTTCATTTGCTCATAATCTTTTTCTATTTTTTTATAATGGAATCCTAAATTATTCATTGCGGCAATATTACCTTTCTCAATCGCCATGTGATAGTATTTTTTCATTTGCTTACAATCTTTTTCTATTTCGTCATAATATAATCCTAAATTATACATTGCAGACACATTACCTTTTTTAATTGCCATGAGATAGTATTTTTTCATTTGCTCATAATCTTTCTCTATTTTTTCATAATATAATCCAAAAGAAAACATTGCAGTATCATGTCCTTTTTCAATAGCCATATTGTAGTATTTTTTCATTCGCTTATAATCTTTCTCTATTTCTTTATAATATAATCCTAAATTATACATCGCAGTATCATTACCTTTTTTAATTGCCATAAGATAGTATTTTTTCATTTGCTTGTAATCTTTCTCTATTTTTCCATAATATAATCCTAAATAATTCATTGCATCACAATTGTCTTTTTCGATTGCCGTGAGATAATATTTTTTCATTAGTTCATAATTTTTTTTAATTTCATAATGTATACCATAATACAAATCAATTATACCATCTTCCATTTTAAAGGTATCTCTTTCATCAATACCATATTTATATAAATTGTAAATATGATTTATAATCTCATGGTTTTCTATTTTAACATAGTTATATTTGTTCAATTCCAAATAATTTTGGATAAATTCTTCCATATTGTATAATAGTCAATTATTATTACAAGTCAAAAGATCAAAAATTCAATTTTTTGAATAAATAAATTTATGAAGATAGTTGTTTTAGAAAATCTTGTTTAGCTTCTTCATAACCTAAACTATTTTCACTGTATTTGAAATGAGCTTCCAACAAATCGATTTGATTATTAAATAGTTGTATAAAAAGCTTAAATATAACAGGCAATTCATGATCATCAATACAATTGAGATATTGTAAGAGTATCGAATTAATCTCTTTGTCAACTATTTTTTGATTGCAATAATTAACCAGAATATCAGATATTTTAGTTTTATTATCTATTTTGATATACAATTGTAATAATCCCAAAGTATCATTATTATCTTTATAAAATTGTTTTAATCGCCAAATTGCATACTCATTACCTTTTTCAACAGCCATAAGATAGTATTTTTTCATTTGTTCACAATCTTTTTCTATATTTTTATAATATAATCCTAGATTACTCATCGCATTACAATTACCTTTTTCAATGGCCATAAGATAGTATTTTTTCATTTGCTTGTAATCGTGTTTTATTCTGTCATAATGAAATCCTAAATTATACATTGCCATATCATTATCTTTTTTAATAGCCATACGAAAGTATTTTTTCATTTTGTCATAATTTTTTTCTGCATTTTTGTAATACGATCCTAAATTATTCATTGATATACAATTTCCTTTTTCAATGGCAACAAGATAGTATTTTTTCATTTGATCATAATCTTTTTTAATGTCATAATAAACTCCATAATACAAATCAATTATACTATTATCCATTTAAAAAGCTTCTCTTTCATCAACATCATATTTATACAAATTGTAAATATGATTTAGAATCTCATGATTTTCTATTTTGATATATCTGAAATTATTTGTTTTCAAATAACTTTGAAAAAACTCTTCCATTTCATATGGTATATAAACCACTATTATTAGCAAACAAAAGATATAAAATTCAATTTTTCCAATAAATAAATTTATGAAGATAGCAGTTCCATAATCTCGGGATTTTCTATTTTGAGATACACAAAATGATGTATTTTCAAATAATTTTGAATAAAATCTTCTATTTTCACATAATATTTAACTAATATTATTGACAATCAAAAGATATAAAATTCAATTTTTCTGATAAATAAATTTACGATGATAGCAGTTTTAGAAAATCGTGTTTAGCTTCTTCATAACCCGAACCATTCTCACTGTATTTGTAATGGGCTTCTAATAAATCGATTTGATTGTTCAATAGTTGCTTGAAAAGTTTAAACGAGACAGGTAAATCGGTAACATCAATACAGTTAAAATATTGCAAAAGTATTAAATTGATTTCGTTACTAATATTATTTTGATTAAAATAATTAACCAGAATATCGGATATTTTAGTTTTATCATCTATTTTGATGTACAATTGTAATAATCCCAAAGTATCATTATTATCTTTATGAAATTGTTCCAAATGATAAATCATTTCATTGTTACCTTTTTCAATAGCATTGAGGTAGTATTTTTTCATTTGGTCATAATCTTTCTCTACATTTTGGTAATAGTATCCTAAATTATTCATTGCAACATCATTATCTTTTTCAATTGCCATGAAATAGTATTTTTTCATTTGCTCATAATTTTTTTCAATATCATAATAATAATATCCTAAATTATTCATTGCTTCCATATTACCTTTTTCAATTGCCATGAAATAGTATTTTTTCATTTGCTCATAATCTTTTTCAATATCATAATAATAATATCCTAAATTATTCATTGCTTCCATATTACCTTTTTCAATTGCCATGAAATAGTATTTTTTCATTTGCTCATAATCTTTTTCAATATTATAATAATAATATCCTAAACTATTCATTGCGTTACTTTTACCTTTTTCAATAGCCATGAAATAGTATTTTTTCATTTGCTCATAATCTTTTTCAATATCATAATAATAATATCCTAAACCAATCATTGCGTTACCATTATCTTTTTCAATAGCATTGAGGTAGTATTTTTTCATCAGCTCATAATCTTTCTCTATTTCTTTATAATATAATCCCAAATTTTTCATTGCTTTTGTATTACCTTTTTCAATTGCCATGAAATAGTATTTTTTCATTTGCTCATAATCTTTTTCAATATAATAATAATAATATCCTAAACTATTCATTGCGTTAATATTACCTTTTTCAATAGCATTGAGGTAGTATTTTTTCATTTGATCATAGTCTTTCTCTACATTTTGGTAATAGTGTCCTAAATTATTCATTGCAATATCATTGCCTTTTTCAATTGCAATCAGATAGTATTTTTTCATTTGCTTATAATCTTTTTTGGTTCTATAATAAACTCCATAGTACAAGTCAATTATACTATCTTCCATTTTAAAGGTATCTCTTCCATCAACGCCATATTTATATAAATTGTAAATATGGTTTATGATCTCATGATTTTCTATTTTAACATATTTATAATTATCCGATTCCAAAAAATTTTGGATGAATTCTTCCATGTTGTATAATAACAAGTTATTATTAAGTAATCTAAAGATACAAAATTCAATTTTTTTAATAAATAATTTCATGAAGATAGTTGTTTTAGAAAGTCTTGTTTAGCTTCTTCATATCCTAAACCATTTTCACTATATTTAAAATGAGCTTCCAACAAGTCAATTTGGTTATTGAATAGCTGTTTTAAAATCTTAAACACAACTGGCAAATCATGATCATCAATACAATTGAGATATTGCAAGAGTATTGAATTAATCTCTTTGTCAACTATTTTTTGATTACAATAATTAACCAGAATATCAGATATTTTAGTTTTATCATCTATTTTGATATACAATTGTAATAATCCCAAAGTATCATTATTATTTTTACAAAATAGTTCCAAATGATAAATTGTATCATAATCACCTTTTTCAATAGCCATAAGATAGTATTTTTTCATTTGTTCATAATTTTTTTCTATAGTTTGATAATAGAATCCCAAATTATACATTACGACTCGATGACCTTTTTCAATGGCCATAAGATAGTATTTTTTCATTTGTTCATAATCGTTTTTTTTATCTTGATAATAAAATCCTAAACTATTCATTGCTTTACAATGACCTTTTTCAATGGCCATAAGATAGTATTTTTTCATTTTCTTATAATCTTTTTTTGTTTCTTGGTAATAGAATCCTAGATTATACATTGCATCAGAATTACCTTTTTCAATAGCAATGAGATAGTATTTTTTCATTTGCTCATAATTCTTTTTGATTTTATAATATACACCATAATACAAATCAATTATACTGTCTTCCATTTTAAAGGTATCTCTTTCATCAATATCATATTTATATAAATTGTAAATATGATTTATAATCTCATGGTTTTCTATTTTAATATAGTTATATTTGTTCAATTCCAAATATTTTTGAATGGATTCTTCCATATTGTATAATAGTTAAATATTATACTGACAGTCAAAAAGTTCAGAATTCAATTTTTTCAATAAATAAATTTATGAAGATAGTTGTTTTAGAAAATCTTGTTTAGCTTCTTCATATCCTAAACCATTTTCACTATATTTAAAATGAGCTTCCAACAAATCGATTTGATTGTTAAATAGTTGTTTAAAAAGTTTAAATAAAACTGGCAAATCATGATCATCAATACAACTAAGATATTGTAAGAGTATCGAATTAATTTCTTTGTTAATTATTTTTTGATTGCAATAATTAACCAGAATATCAGATATTTTAGTTTTATTATCTATTTTGATATACAATCGTAATAATTCCAAAGTATCATCACTATCTTTATGAAATTGTTCCAAATGAAAAAATGCATTCTTATTGCCTTTTTCAATAGCCATACGATAGTATTTTTTCATTCGTTCATAATCTTTTTCTATATTTCCATAATAAAATCCTAAATTATTCATTGCTTTTGTATTTCCTTTTTCAATAGCCATGAAATAGTATTTTTTCATTTGCTCATAATCTTTTTCCACAATTTGATAATGGAATCCCAAATTATTCATTGCAATCGCATTATTTTTTTCAATGGCAATCAGATAGTATTTATTCATTTGATCGTAATCTTTTTTAATTCTATAATATACACCATAATACAAATCAATTATACTATCTTCCATTTTAAAGGTATCTCTTTCATCAATACCATATTTATATAAATTGTAAATATGATTTATAATCTCATGGTTTTCTATTTTAATATAGTTATATTTGTTCAATTCCAAATAATTTTGGATAAATTTTTCCATATTGTATAATAGTCAATTATTATTACAAGTCAAAAGATCAAAAATTCAATTTTTTGAATAAATAAATTTATGAAGATAGTTGTTTTAGAAAATCTTGTTTAGCTTCTTCATAACCTAAACTATTTTCACTGTATTTGAAATGAGCTTCCAACAAATCGATTTGATTATTAAATAGCTGTATAAAAAGCTTAAATATAACAGGCAAATCATGATCATCAATACAATTGAGATATTGTAAGAGTATCGAATTAATCTCTTTGTCAACTATTTTTTGATTACAATAATTAACCAGAATATCAGATATTTTAGTTTTATTATCTATTTTGATATACAATTGTAATAATCCCAAAGTATCATTATTATCTTTATAAAATTGTTTTAATCGCCAAATTGCATACTGATTACCTTTTTCAATAGCCATAAAATAGTATTTTTTCATTTGTTCATAATCTTTTTCTACATCTTCATAATAGAATCCTAAATTAAATATCGCATCATCGTAACCTTTTTCAATGGCCATGAGATAGTATTTTTTCATTTGTTCATAATCTTTTTCTTCCTCATTGTAATATAATCCTAAATTATACATTGCATACACATTGCCTTTTTCAATGGCCATGAGATAGTATTTTTTCATTTGCTCATAATCTTCTTCTGCTTTTCCATAATATAATCATAAATCATACATTGCATCATCATTACCTTTTCCAATTGCTATCAGATAGTATTTTTTCATTTGTTCATAATCCTTTTTAATTTCATAATATACTCCATAGTGCAAGTCAATTATGCTATCTTCCATTTTAAAGGTATCTCTTTCATCAACGCCATATTTATATAAATTGTAAATATGAATTATAATCTCACGATTTTCTATTTTAACATATCCATGATTGTCCGATTCCAAATAACTTTGGATAAATTCTTCCATATTATATAATGGTCAGTTATTATACTGGCAGTTAAAAAGTTCAAAATTCAATTTTTTGAATAAATAAATTTATGAAGATAGTTGTTTTAGAAAATCTTGTTTAGCTTCTTCATAACCTAAACCATTTTCACTGTATTTGAAATGAGCTTCCAACAAATCGATTTGATTATTAAATAGCTGTATAAAAAGCTTAAATATAATAGGCAAATCATGATCATTAATACAATTAAGATATTGTAAGAGTATCGAATTAATTTCTTTGTTAATTATTTTTTGATTACAATAATTAACCAGAATATCAGATATTTTAGTTTTATTATCTATTTTGATATACAATTGTAATAATCCCAAAGTATCATTATTATATTTATAAAATAGTTCCAATTGATAAATTGCATTATTATCACCTTTTTCAATAGCCATGAGATAGTATTTTTTCATTTGTTCATAATCTTTTTCTATTTTTTGGTAATATGATCCTAAATTATTCATTGATGTTTTGCTACCTTTTTCAATAGCCATGAGATAGTATTTTTTCATTTGTTCATAATCTTCTATTTTTTGGTAATATGATCCTAAATTATTCATTGATGTTTTGCTACCTTTTTCAATAGCCATGAGATAGTATTTTTTCATTTTCTTATAATCTTTTTTTATTGCTTGGTAATATAATCCTAAATTATTCATTGCTAATTTATTACCTTTTTCAACAGCCATGAGATAGTATTTTTTCATTTGTTCATAATCTTTTTCTACATCATCATAATATAATCCTAAATTAAATATCGCTTCATCGTCACCTTTTTCGATTGCCACAAGATAGTATTTTTTCATTTGGTCATAATCATTTTCTATTTCCTCATAATAAAATCCTAAATTATACATTGCAGACACATTACCTTTTTCAATGGCCATGAGATAGTATTTTTTCATTTGGTCATAATCATTTTCTATTTCCTCATAATAAAATCCTAAATTATACATTGCAGACACATTACCTTTTTCAATAGCCATGAGATAGTATTTTTTCATTTGATCATAATCTTCCTCTACATTTTGATAATAAAATCCTAAATTATACATTGCAGACACATTGCCTTTTTCAATAGATATAAGATAGTATTTTTTCATTTGATCATAATCTTTTTTAATTTCATAATATACTCCATAATACAAGTCAATTATACTATCTTCCATTTTAAAGGTATTTCTTTCATCAATATCATATTTATATAAATTGTAAATATGATTTATAATCTCATGATTTTCTATTTTAATATAGTTAGAATTGTTCAATTCCAAATATTTTTTGATAAATTCTTCCATGTCATATAACAGTCATTATTATTACAAGTCAAATGATCCAAAATTCAATTTTTCGAATAAATAAATTTACAAAGATAGTTGTTTCAGGAAGTCTTGTTTAGCTTCTTCATAACCAAAACCATTTTCACTATATTTGAAATGAACTTCCAATAAGTCAATTTGATTGTTCAATAGTTGTTTAAGAAGTTTAAAAAATACTGGCAAATCATGATCATCAATACAATTGAGATATTGCAAGAGTATCAAATTAATTTCTTTGTCAACTATTTTTTGATTACAATATTTAATCAGCACATCAGATATTTTAGTTTTATCATCTATTTTGATGTACAATTGTAATAATCCCAAAGTATTATTATTATCTTTATAAAATTGTTCCAATTGTAAAATTGTTTTTTTATGAAATTTTTCAACAGCCATAAGGTAGTATTTTTCCATTTGTTCATAATCTTTCTCTACACTTTCATAATAGAATCCTAAATTATACATAGCAGTACTATGACCTTTTTCAATTGCCATATGATAGTATTTTTTCATTTGTTCATAATCTTTCTCTACATTTCCATAATAGAATCCTAAATTATTCATAGCAATATCATTACCTTTTTTAATAGCCATGAGATAGTATTTCATCATTTGCTTGTAATTTTGTTTTATTTCACTATAATAGAATCCTAAATTATTCATTGCGGTGCAATGACCTTTCTTAATTGCCATATAATAGTATTTTTTCATTTGCTTATAATCTTTTTCTACATCATTATAATATAATCCAAGAGAGAACATTGCAGACACATGACCTTTTTCAATTGCCATGAGATAGTATTTTTTCATTTGCTTATAATCTTTCTCTATTTCTTTATAATAGAATCCTAAATTATACATTGCAGACACATGATCTTTTTTAATGGACATGAGATAGTATTTTTTCATTTGCTCATAATCTTTCTCTATTTTTTCATAATATAATCCTAAATCATTCATTGCGATGCAATGACCTTTTTCAACAGACATAAGATAATATTTTTTCATTTGCCAATAATCTTTTTCTACGTTATCGTAATATAATCCTAAATTATACATCGCATTCTCATTACCTTTTTCAATTACCATAAGATAGTATTTTTTCATTTGTTCATAATCTTTTTCAATATTTTGATAGTGAAGTCCCAAATTATACATTGCAGTATTATTACCTTTTTCAATTGCTATATGATAGTATTTTTTCATTTGCTCATAATCCTTCTCAATTCCATAGTATATTCCATAATATAAGTCAATTATGCTATCTTCCATTTTAAAGGTATCTCTTTCATCAATGCCATATTTATATAAATTGTAAATATGATTTATGATCTCATGGTTTTCTATTTTAACATATTTATAATTGTTTGATTCAAAATAATTTTGGATAAATTCTTCCATATTGTATAATGGTCAATTATTATACTAGTAGTTAAACAGTTCAAAATTCAATTTTTCTAATAAATAAATTTATGAAGATAGCAGTTTTAGAAAGTCTTGTCTAGCTTCTTCATAACCCAAACCATTTTCACTATATTTGTAATGGGCTTCCAACAAATCGATTTGATTATTCAACAATTGCTTGAAAAGTTTAAATGAGACAGGTAAATCGGTAACGTCAATACAGTTAAAATATTGCAAAAGTATTAAATTGATTTCATTACTAATATTTTTTTGATTAAAATAATTAACCAGAATATCAGATATTTTAGTTTTGTTATCTATTTTGATATACAATTGTAATAATCCCAAAGTATTATTATTATCTTCATAAAATTGTTCCAAATGTAAAATCGTATTATGATTACCTTTTTCAATGGCCATCAGATAGTATTTTTTCATTAGGTCATAATCTTTTTCTATATTCTGATAATAGAATCCTAAATTATTCATTGAATTATGATTACCTTTTTCAATCGCCATCAGATAGTATTTTTTCATTTGCTCATAATCTTTTTCTATATTCTGATAATAGAATCCTAAATTATTCATTGCATAATCACTCCCCCTATCGATTGCCATCAAATAGTATTTTTTCATTTGATCATAATCTTTTTCTATTTCTTCACAATAAAATCCTAAATTATTCATTGCACTATTATTATCTTTTTCAATAGCCATGA
>Ga0315902_10008105_pt1 | contig 14266 bp, 7 predicted proteins | sample LakEriMetagenome_9_FD_203523 | JGI IMG/M metagenome (GOLD analysis project Ga0315902, IMG submission 203523) | Freshwater fungal communities from buoy surface, Lake Erie, Ohio, United States - Buoy 12 MA117 | ecosystem: Environmental > Aquatic > Freshwater > Lake > Lake biofilm | place: USA... | reverse complement strand
GACCGTGCGCTGTCCCGGCTTGTGTTGCAAGGGCTGGGCGGGCGCAACCCCCTGGCCGGGGTCGAGGCCTGGCGCGACCCGGTCCACAGCGCTCTCGACCTGCCCCTGTCGGCCTGGCTGCGCGAGAAGCTCGCACTGTCGGACGCCGCGCTCGCCTTGCTCGATGCCAACGTCGCCTTGGGCGACACGCTGGCCGAGACCTCGCTGCTGAACCAGCTCTACAGCCAGGCCAATCTGACGGAACTGCTGAAGACCCCAGGTCCGGTGCAGAACGTGGTCGGTGGCAATTCGCGGCTGCCGGAGGCCATGGCCAAGGCCTTGCGCGGCAGGCTGTCGAGCGGCTATCGGGCAGGGAGCCTGCTCGACGAGCCGCAAGGGATCCAGGTGACAGCCTTTCGGACGCGTGCACCGGGCGGGGCTGTCATGAAGTCGATTCGTTTTGCCGTGTTCGCGGCCCGGGCCTGCATCTGCACCCTGCCCCTGCCGGCTCTGCGAAAAGTGAGGGTCGAGCCCGGCCTGCCGGCGCCGCTGGCCCGCGCGGTGGCCAGCCTGCCCTATGCCCGCATCACCCAGCTTCACCTCGAAGTGCGGCGCCGCTTCTGGGAGGCCGACGGCTCGTCGCCGTTCCTCTGGAGCGACGGTCCGCTGGAGCGAATCTTCCCGCAGGACCGGGCCGGCAACGGCCAGCCGCCGACCTTGACGGTGTGGGTCAACGGCGCCGGCACGGCATCCTGGGATGCGCTGGGTGACCCGGTGGCCCAGGATCGCATCGACGACGTGCTGGCCGACATCTGGTCCGGTGCACGCGGCGCGACTCGCCTGTTGCACCGCACCGCCTGGCACCGCGAGCCGGAGTCCGGCGGCGCCTGGGCGAACTGGGCGCCCGGTCAGGTCACGGACTTCGGCGCCGCACTGGCGCAACCACACGGTCGCATCCACTTTGCCGGCGAACACACCGGCACCGGCCTGCGCGGCATCGAGGCCGCGATCGCGTCCGGCGAGCGCGCGGCCGACGCGGTGCTGGCCCGCTTGTAGACCCATCATTCCCTGCATGAATTCGACGCTGCCCACCCGTAACCCGCGCACTGGCGTGATCGACCACCCCATGCCGGTGGCCGATGCCGCCGAGGTCGCCACGGTCGCCGCCCGTCTGCGTGCCGCACAGCCGGCATGGGCGGCACGGCCGGCCGCCGACCGCCTGGCGGTGCTGGCGGCCTTTGCCGATGCGCTGCTGGCCGGCCAGCCGGCCCTGGTCGAGGTGCTCAGCCACGACACCGGCCGGCGCCACGAATCCGCGCTCGAGGTGCTGGGCGTCGTCGGCACGATCCGGCGTTGGCTCGACGATGCTCCCGCCTTGCTGGCGGACGAGCCGCAGCGCCGGTCGCGCACGCCGCACATCCTGATCGAGCAGCACCGCCGGCCTTATGGCGTGGCGGGCGTCATCAGCCCGTGGAACTTCCCGCTTCTGCTGAGCCTGATCGACGCGATCCCGGCCCTGGTGGCGGGCTGTGCGGTGCTGATCAAGCCGTCGGAAGCGACGCCGCGCTTCGTGCCGGTGCTGCGCGACGTGGTCGCCACGGTGCCGGGACTCGCCGAGGTGCTGGCGCTCGTCACCGGAGCCGGCAGCACCGGCGAGGCCTTGGTCCGCAACGTCGACGTGCTGTGCTTCACCGGCAGCGTGAAGACCGGCCGCCGCGTCGCCCTGCTGGCGGCCGAGGCCTTCGTGCCGGCGCACCTCGAGCTCGGCGGCAAGGACCCGGCCATCGTCTGCGACGACGCCGACCTGCAGCGCGCGGCACGCGCTCTGGCCTGGGGCAGCATGGGCAGCGCCGGCCAGAGCTGCATGAGCATCGAGCGCTGCTACGTGCAGCGCCGTGTCCACGATGCCTTCGTCGAGCGCCTGGCCGCCGAGGTGCGGGCGCTGCAGCCCAACTGGCCCGACATCGCCCAGGGCCAGATCGGGCCCATCATCGCCGCGGTGCAAGTGCCCACCGTGCGCCGCCACCTGGAAGAGGCGCTGGCCCAGGGTGCGACGGCCGTCACGGGCGGGCGGGTCGTCGAGCGTGGCGGCGGCCTGTGGTGCGAGCCCACCGTGCTGACCGGCACCACGCAGGCGATGGCGGTGGTGGCCGAGGAGAGCTTTGCCGCCATCCTGCCGGTGATGCCCTTCGACGACGACGAACACGCCATCGCACTGGCCAACGACAGCGACTTCGGGCTTTCGGCCTGCGTCTTCTCGCGTGACCTGGACCGTGCCCGTGCCATTGCCGCGCGCCTGCAGGCCGGGGCGGTGTCGATCAACGACGCTGCACTCACCGCGATGGTCTACGACGCCGCCAAACAGTCGTTCAAGCGCTCGGGCCTGGGCGGCAGCCGCATGGGTACCGCGAGCCTGCAGCGCTTCTATCGTCAGCAGGCCTTTCTCATCAACGATGGCACGCCTTCACCCTGGTGGTACGGCAAGGCCACACCGACAGACAACTGACCATGGAAACCAGCAGCAAGACCGCCCGCGAGATCTGGGCCGACGTCAAGGCCAACCCCAACCGCGCCCGCTTCGGCTATGGCCGCAAGGCGGTGCTGATCAACATCGACTTCCAGTGCGCGTACACGCGCACCGACGAATTCAAGACCGCCTACGAGACCGATCCACGGCAGATCGAGCACGTCAACGCGCTGGCGCGCCGGTTCCGCGCGCTGGACTGGCCGGTGGTCTGGACCCACGTCGCCTATGCCGACAGCGGCGAGGACGCCGGTGTCTGGGGCACGCGCACCAACACCCCCGACAGCCTGCAGAACATCAAGCACGGCAGCCGCCGCGCCGAGTTCGACCCGCGCTGCGAGATCCTGACCGGCGACCGTGGCCGCGACCTCGTCTACTGCAAGCGCATGGCGTCGGCGTTCTTCGAGACACCGCTGCAGAGCCTGCTCGTCTGGCACCAGGTCGACACCGTGGTCATCACGGGCGGCAGCACCTCGGGCTGCGTGCGCGCCACGGGCGTGGACTCGTTGATGCGCGGCTACCGCACCATCGTGCCCGAGCAGTGCGTGGCCGACAAGCACGAGAGCTATCACTTCGCCAACCTGACCGACCTGATGCTCAAGTACGCCGACGTCGTGGACGTGACCGAGACGCTGGCCTGGCTCGATGGCTTGACTCCCTCTCCCGCGAGCGGGAGAGGGCAGGGGTGAGGGTCTTGTCGTGAGCGCCACCTTCCCACCCTCACCCCAACCCTCTCCCGCCCTGCGGGAGAGGGGGCAGCTCAGCGACCCAAGCCTGTACGACCCCTGGCCCTATGCCGGGCGGCCCAGGATCACCTGGCCCGGCGGGGCCAGGCTGGCGTTCTGGGTCGCGCCGAACATCGAGTTCTACGAGCTGAACCCGCCGAAGAACCCGCACCGCGCGGCCTGGCCGCATCCGGTCCCGGCGGTGCCGGGCTATTCGATCCGCGACTGGGGCAACCGCGTCGGCCATGTGCGGCAGATGAAGCTGCTGGACCGGTACGGCATCCGCGGCTCGATCTCGCTGTCGACGGCGCTGATCGACCACCACCCCGAGATCGTCGCGATGTGCCGCGAGCGCGACTGGGAGTTCTTCAGCCACGGCATCTACAACACCCGCTACACCTACGGCATGGACGAGGCGCAGGAGCGGGAGATGATCCTGGACAGCATCGAGAGCATCGAGCGCGCCGTCGGCAAGCGGCCGGCGGGCTACCTGGCGCCGGCGCTGTCGCACAGCGAGCAGACCCTCGACCTGTTCGCTGAACTCGGCGGCCTGTACACCTGCGACCTGTTCCACGACGACCAGCCGACGCCGGTCAAGGTGCGCGGCGGCCAACGCTTCGTGTCGGTGCCGTATTCGCTGGAACTCAACGACACCATCGTCTACGTCGTCAACAGGATCGAGCCGCGGCGCTACGGCCAGATGATCAAGGACGCCTTTGACCGCCTGTACCAGGAAGGTGCACAGAGCGGCACCGTGATGTGCATCCCGACGCACAACTACCAGGTCAGCTGCCCGCACCGGCTCAAGGCCTTCGAGGAGGCACTCGAGTACATCACCGGCCACAGCGGCGTGTGGGTGACCACCGGCCGGGAGATCGCCGAGCACTACCTCGCCCACCATCACGACACCGCCGTGGCGCACATCGCCGCGGCGTCGGGGGCCTGACGATGCCACTCGCCCCCGAACACCTGGCCTACCCGTTGCGCCGCCATGGCATGGACCACGAGCGCTACGCCTGGTCGATGATGACCGACCGTCCGCCGCTGCGCTGGCCGGATGGCCAGCCGCTGGCGGTGTGGGTCAACGTCAGCCTGGAGCACTTTCCACTGAACCCGGTCGGCACGCCCGTGAAGCTGCCCGGCAACATGACGATGCCGTACCCGGACCTGCGGCACTTCACGCTGCGCGACTACGGCAACCGGGTCGGCGCCTGGCGGGTGCTCGAAGCGCTGGATCGATTCGGCGTGCAGGCAAGCTGGGCCGTCAACGCCTGCCTGACCGAGCGCCACCCACAGATCCTGCGCGCCGCCCTGGCCCGCGGCGACGAGTTCGTCGGCCATTCCTGGAGCATGGACACGCCCCATGCCGGCGGCCTGGCAGCGGACGCCGAAGACGCGCTCGTCGCCAAGTCCCTGGCCGCGCTGCGTGGCTTCAGCGGCCAGCCAGTGGCCGGCTGGCTGTCGCCGGGCAAGCTGCAAAGCCCGGACACGCCCGAGATCCTCAAGCGCCACGGCGTCACCTGGTTCTGCGACTGGGTCAACGACGAACTGCCCTACCGGTTCCGCACCGCCGAGGGCGAGCTGTGGTCGCTGCCGCTGGCAACCGAGATCGAGGACCGCTTCGTCATCATGGACAACCAGCACAGCGAGTCCGAATGGGCCGAGCAGGTCATCGACGCCTGCACCTTCCTGCTCGCCGAAGCACGGGAGACCGGCGCCGGCCGACTGCTGAGCCTGTCGATCCACCCCTGGGTCATCGGCCAGCCGCACCGGATCAAGCACCTCGAAACCGTGCTCGCCCACCTGATGGCGCAGGACGGCGTCTGGAACGCCCGCCCGCAGCAGATCCTGGACGCGGTCGAGGCGCAGGTGGGCTGACAGTTTGCGATGGACTGTCAGCTCAAGGCTGCAGCAATCTGGGCCGGAATCTCCGCACGCGCTTCGATCTGGATGAAACGCCAACAGCCGAAACCGCCGTGGGCGTTCACGGCGTCACACCACTGGAGCGCAGCTTGCCGCTTGGCGTCCGTTCGCTCATCGGCCTGGCCCTTGATCTCGATCAGAAGTTGCCGCTTGCCATCGGCGTGCCGGACGACGAAGTCTGGCAGGTAGTCGTGGGCCGTTCCTCGAAGCGTGTACGGGATGGCGAGATTCAGACCGCTGTTCTTGGCGAAGCTCGCGACGCGTGAGTCGCTGTCCAGTACGGTGGCTGCGATACGTTCCCACTGCGAGTCGGCTACGACGAAGTTGACGTGGCTGCGCAGTACAGGCATCGGCTCTTTGCGCGTTGTGTAGTCCACCTCCGCCGTGCTGCCCGTCGGTCGATGCGCGTCCAGGCGCGGCCGCGCGGATTCGGAGTCCGAGATCGTCAGCTTGGCCAGTAGGAGTTCCTGCATGCGAGAGTAGTTCGGCGCCAGAAAGACATCGAGCTTCTCCGCAGGGGGGTAGGCCAGTGCCTTGCGCCGCACGAACTCCTGGACCAGCCCGACGAAACGGCCGAAAAGGGGCCTCAGCAAGGCAGCCTCAAGGCCGGCGCGGCGAGCGTACTCGCGCAGCAACTCGTGCGCGGCACGGAGAGCCTGCGTCTGTAGCCGGTTGTATTGCCTGAACTCCGCCAGCGTCACCAGGTCGGTTCGTCCCGGAGCCGCAACCATGGGCGTGCCGTCGCCGGCCGGCAAGCCTGCCTTCATCTCAACCGTCACCGGCAGCCGCGTGGGATCGATCTGGATCGGGTCGACCCGATCCCAGTCGATGTCCAGGCTGCGGCGTGCCTGGACGAGGTAGCCCTCGACTCGCGGGAAGCGGATCTCCAAGTCGGCACGCTCCGACATCGCCCGCACGCGCCAAGTCTGCACTTGGGGCTTGGGCGCGTTCCCCGACTGGGCCTTGAACGGCACGACTTGGAACGGCACGCCGAAGATCTGCGCCACTTCCTCAGGTAGCCTGCCATCGGCCCCCGGCGCATAGTCGGCCCGCCGCAGTCCTCGGCCCACCACCTGCTCGCACAGCAGCTGCGACATGAACGGCCGCAGGCCCACGATGTGCGTGACAGTGTTGCAGTCCCAGCCTTCGGTGAGCATGCCCACGCTGATGATGGCGCGAACGTCGCGGCCCGGGGGATGCAACGGCTTCTTCAGCTTCTCGGCCAGTTCGACGAAGCCCTCCGGGTACAAGGAGCGGCCCATCGTGTCGCGGGACCAGTCACGCCTGCCCACCGTGTCCAGCGTGAAGCGCATCCACGCATCTTCTTCGACGGTGCTGTCCACCCGAATGGTGTTCTCGCGCGCCGGCGTGTTCAGGAAGTCCGCCAAGCCCGCCTTGGGCACACCCGGTGGCGGGTTGTCCATGGCCAGCCAGTCGAACACCAGGCGCGAGAGCCTGATGTTCTTGCAGACCACGATGAACACCGGTGGCCGATCGTCTTCGCCCCTGGCGGCAACGTCGCGCGCACGCTGCTGCCACAACCCACCCAGCATCACCATGGGCGTGAACGCGTGCCGCAGGATGGCTTCGGGCTTGGCGGCCTGCTTGCGCCCACCGCGTTCAGAAGGCTTCAGCTGCGGCAGGATCCAGCGCCAGATGTTGAAGTACCCCGGGATCGGTTCTCCCGTCAGATCACGTGCCGCGAACTGAGGAATCTTCGTCAAGCCGGACTCGATGGCCTCCATCAACCCGAAGTCGCTCACCACCCACGGAAACGGACGGTTCGCGTTGTTTCCCACACGCCCCAGGTAGTAAGGCGTGGCCGAGAAGTCCATCACTCGGCTGACGCCTGTCAGCCGGTTGATTCGGTCCAGCCCCTCCACCCAGACCGTGGCTTCACGGTAGTAGGCGTCGAGACCATCGTCTTCCTCGTCCTCGTCATCCTCCGATTCACCCAGTCGGTAGGCATGGTGGGCTTCGTCATTGAAGACCATGATGTTGCGTTTGCGGGCGCCGTCCTCCAGCACCCGCCTCAGCCACTTGGTGTCTGACTCGACATAGCGCGTCTCGATCACCTCGGCCTGGACCGGAGTGCCGTGCTCGTCACGCGCTTCGCTCACCACCTCCAGCAGGCCCAGCACCTGAGCCTTGCGGTAGGCCTCCAGCGTCATGTAGCGGTTGCCACGGGCCGTGGTGGCCTTGTCGGCAATGCGCACCGTCCGCCGTTCTCGCAGTTCGCGCCCGCGTTTCACCACGCGAGCGCTGTCGCCGCCCACGCTGCCGTCGTCCTGCAGCTCGAATGCGTGCCAGTTGCGCACCAGCACACGGCCCTGCACCAGCAGCGCCATCAGGTGCGGGGGCACCAGGTCGCGCGTGCGGTAGAGGCTGGCGTCGCCGCGCCCGGGGTCCAACTCGCCCAGCCGGCTGCGGATGGTGACGTTGGGGCACACCACCAGCACGAAGTCGGCAAACCGCGCGTCGCGCCCGCCGCTGGCCACCTTGTTCAGGATGGTCCATGCGGCCAGCATGCCCATCACCGTGGTCTTGCCGCTGCCGGTGGCCATCTTGCAGGCCCAGCGCATCAGCGGCTTGATGCCATCGGCCACCTGACCGGCAGTGGGCGCGTCGGGGCGGATGTCGATGCCCTGCAGGTAGTCGGGCCGCGCCTCGGTGAGGAAGATCACCGTCATCGCCGCTTCCAACTGAGCGAAGAACAGCCGCTGCGCACGCCCTTCGCGCTGCCACCAGGCCAGCAGCTCCAGGCTGATGCGGCTGGCGCCCTGGAAGCCCTCGGCCCGCCATTGCCGCACGCGGTCGCGGATGCGGTTCACCATGATCAGCGTGATCTCGGTGCCGACGTCCTCGTTGTCCTCTTCCGCCCCGCCGGCCTTGCGCCAGTAGTAGGCGGCCGGGCGTCGGCCGTCCATCAACTGCGGCGTTTCGCCAGGGACGATTCGCCACCATTTCGTGGGCTCGTCGTACGGGCTGTTCTGGATTGGGCTTTCGACCTGGAAGTCAAGCATCGAGAGCCTCCACTCAGGGCACGCGCGGATCAGGCCCGACACCGAAAGCAAACTTCAACAATTCGAGCTTCTCACGGACCTCAGGGTGCACTTCGGCAGGAAGAAAACACTGCACGATTTCGAAATACCTGCTCTTGCCGAACTGGTTCAGTCCTGCGGCCTGCAACATGGCCGGGACAAGCGTTTTGCTCATGGGCTCCGTTCTGAGCACGCGCTCTTCCAGCGGCGACGGGGCCAGTGGTCTGGCCCGAAAGCCGGGCTCCAGCAGCTTGTCCATCTCGTCCATCGCTGCCGTGTGTGCCGCTTCTGCATCAGCGCCTTCGCCGAACTGCGTCACCATGAACTTGTGCCAAGCCTCCGGATGGAGCAAGTAGCTTTCGATTTCGTAGTAACGCCAACGCAGACGCTGAATCCGATCGCTGGTGCCGGTAACGATCTCGTCCGCCTTGTTTAGCGAGTCGCCGTCGAGCAACTCAACAGCAGGCAGTGCCGCGCGCACAAGCTTGAGCATTTCCCAATGACGGGTTGGAGACAACTCGCCAAGCCCATCGGGCTGCGGGGCCTTTGCGCGCTTGCGCATGGTTCCAGCCGTCAGCAACGCCAGCGACGCCTTGTCGTCCAAGGCGCGCGCAAATGCCTCCAAGATGTCGAGGTCGGTGAAGTCTTCGGTGTAAAGCACGCCGCGTGCACCTTCGGCATGAAGAAGGTCGCCGTGCGTCAAGCCGCCCAGCGACCGGACCAACTGTGCTTTCTCCTCGGTATCGGCAACCAGACGTGGCTTGCCATACATGAGGCACAGCTCGCGTGGGTCGACGGTATCGATCACTTGTTCTGAGTGCGTGGCAATCAGCAACTGCGAGCCTCGCGCTGCAGCAACGGAGCGCAGTTCGCCATAGATCGCCCGCTGCAGAATCAAGTGCAAGTGCGCGTCGGGCTCATCGATCAAAAGCACGGCGTGATCGTGCGTCAGCAGCAGCGAAAGTACCAGCAGCACCTGCAGCATGCCGCTGCCGGCACTGGCAAGATCGAACGAGGGTCCTTGGGTGCCAGCGCGCCGGTACTCGCAGGTGATCTCGGCGCCGCGAAGTGGCGAGGCCAGCTCAAAGCCGAACATGCGTACCAAGGTGGCGTTCAACACCGCCCACTCGTGCTGCCGCGCATGCACCAGCACCACCAGATTGCGCAAAACTTCGCCGGCCCTCGCCTGCGCCAGACGAGCCTGAATGGCCACCCGATCGGCCAACATGGACTCTTCGCGCACCAAGCCGCCGATAGCGGGGATGAACACTGTCTCCAACTCGGCGATGGCTGCCAACCGGTCTGCATCGACATCCGCCCGCGGCCGCACGTTGACCAGGCCAGCCGCCTGGAACTTGAACTCGAGCGTCAGGACATCGGGCTGACCATCGAACTGCAAGCCGATTTCCAGGGCTGCGTTGGTAGCCCTGTTGCGCCACAACAGGTCAAACGACCTCAATGCCGCTGGACTGAAGGCCAGCCGCTCGATGTCGGCCCAGGCGTAGGCCACATTCACCTTGCGTGGCTGAGCGAGCTTTTTCCACTCCAGCAACCCCAACGACCACGCAGCAATGGCCTGCAGCAGCGTAGTCTTGCCCGTGTTGTTCGGCCCCGCCAGCACCAGGTGCCCGGGCAGAACAAACGTCACATCCTCGAACCGCTTGAAGTTCTTCAGCGTGACCTTGCGAATCATCGGCATCGCAGCTGTCTCCCGCCTTCAGCGCTTCTTCTTCGGCGCCGCCAGCGAGCGCACCACCATCAGCTCGTTGCCGCGGTGGTCGATCACCTTCACGGCGATCTGTTCGTTGCTGCCGCACATGAAGGGCTCGCTGGTGTCGCCTGCCAGGTGGGCCCACACGCTGTCGTCGAACTCGGTGCGCAGGCTGCGCTTCAGGTTGTCCCAGGCGCCGGTCAGCGGGAAGAAGGCCTGGCGCGGCCGGAACACGAGGCCGTTGTAGTCGGTGTCCAGGAACCACGCCGGCACCTCGCGGCCGGGGGTGGGTTCGACGCGGTCGGTGGCGGGGTCGAAGACGTCCAGGCCTTCGAGCTTGACTTGCCAGTACTGCGCATTTGCTGCGCCGTCTTTCGGCGCCTCGACCGGCGCAACCGAGATGTCGGGCTGGCCGCAAACGCTGAAGATCTGGCTGGAGCGCATGTTCTTCAGCAGGTCGCCCATCAGCACGTCGGGGGTGGCCTGCACGTAGGTGACGGGAAGACCGAGCTTGGTGTAGTAGTCGTCGATGCGCTGGCGCGCGTCGGGTTCGATGGCAAATCCGATCACGTACAGGTGCTTGTAGCCGCGGCCGGGCAGTTGCGCCTCGCCCCAGGCTTCTTCCACCAGACGGCGCGTCACGCTGCCGTGGGCCGGGCCGAAGACGATGGCCACCGGGTCGCCAGACGCCAGCGGCAAGCCGCCGTTGGCGGCATCGGCCGCTTCGATGCTGGCAGCCAGGCCCTCGGCCGGCCGCACCGCTTCGGCGCTGAGCCACAGCGCGCGCGCCGGGCGGCGCACCTGGGCCAGCGTCACGGTCTGGTTGCCGGGCAGGTGCAGCACGGGTGAAGACTGCAGCACGCCAACCATGCGGTCGATGAAGGCATCGTCACCTTCTTCCAGATCGGCGCTGCCAGGGTTGGCTGGGTCGCTGGCATCGTCGAAGCCTTGCGCCGTGGGGATGGTGGCCTCGAAGACGAAGGGGCCGGTGACGCGGGTGATGCCTTGTACGACTTCCGGGCGGTCCACCAGGACCTCTATGTCTGCCTGGGCGTTGTTGACGATGGTCCTTAGCGTGATGTGCGGCACTATGCCGCCCACATGCTCACCCTTCTTGTTTCGCTTCACCTTGTATACGAAGCCACCGGCAGGTCCCATGTCGGGGTTCTTCAGCTCTTGATAGTCGAAGCTAGCGGTGAGAAGGCGCTGACGTGCTAGCGCTAGCGGCACCCGCGAAGTGTCGATCGTGATCCAACGGCGGCCCCATTGCTCGGCTACGAACGCAGTGGTACCGCTTCCACAGGTTGGGTCTAGCACCAGATCACCTGGGTCTGTTGTCATCAGGATGCAGCGTTGAAGCGGTGCCGTACCAGACTGCACAACATAGATCTTCGGATCTGTACGGCTCTGCACCGACCCACCTATGTCATTCCAGTCGTCAGTCGCTTTCATCACAGGAAAGTCGTGTAGGAAGCGCTTGTAGCGAAGGCTCTTTCCCATCACCGCGACTCGGCCCGCCGCGACCAGCGCATCCATACCAGCCTTTGGCGTCTTCCACCTTCGACCCTTTGATGGCTTATAGACGACTCCATCAAGCTCGTAGTCATAGAGGAATGACTCGTAGTCAGCGAACTGGCCAGTCAAGTCGCTCAAGGTGTAGCGTCGGCCCTCTTCGTCGACTTGGTAGTGACTGTCATCTTCAGCCGCCTCGGTCTTGGACACATAGATGTCACGAAACTTCAGGTGTGAAATGTCCTTTGCATACCAAATCAAGAAGTCTCTTGTGGTCTGCAGCAAGCTACTTCCGAGCCCGCTCGTCTTGCTGAAAGTGATGATCCTGCAATAGTTCTCCGCCCCAAACACCTCATCCATCACCTCCCGCACGTGGTGCAGGTTCTCATCCGAGATCTGCACAAACACGCTGCCGCTGTCGGTCAGCAAATCCCGCGTCACCAACAGCCGATCACGCAAATACGTCAAGTACGAATGCAGGCCCAGCTCCCAGGTGTCGCGGTAGGCCTTCACCATCTCGGGTTCGCGCGTCAGGTCTTCGTCGGCGCCGTGGCTCACGTCGCGCTTGCGCACGAAGGGCTGGAAGTTGCTGCCGAACTTCACGCCGTAGGGCGGGTCGATGTAGACCATCTGCACCTGGCCGGCCATGTGCTCGTACTGCAGCAGCGAGTTCATCACCACCAGGCTGTCGCCCAGGATCATGCGGTTGAACCAGCCGTTCGGGTACTCGTAGGCCTTCAGCAGTTGCTCGGCCAGGTCGCGGTCGGGGTGGCCGCCGAAGTCCAGCGCCAGCTGGCCACCGGTGTAGCCCTTCAGGCTTTCCAGGATGGCCTGCGTGGACAGCCGCTCGTGGATGAACAGCGGCAGCGTCGGCACCTCGAAGCTCAGCCGCTCGGCCTTGCCCGCCCATTCCAGGAAGGGACGCGACATCGCCTTCAGCGCCGCCGTAGCCGCGGTGAGATCAGTGTGGGCCGCGTCGCGCTCTGCCTGGGCCTGCGCCGCCAGCAGCAACTGCGCCGCCGCGTCGATTCGTGCGATCAGCGCCTCGCCACGCTCGCGCGCCACGTTGCCGCCGTCCCACTGCATCGTGGGCGCCAGCGAAGGGTCGTAAGCGAAGCTGGCCGGCGGCTTGCGCTTCTTGAAGCGCGGTTGCACGCCAACTTCGGGTCGGATCAGCGCCTCCGCCGACTTGTGTTCGTAGCTGGCCGCCGCGGTTGCAGGCGCGGCTGTCGTTCGCTTCTTTGTCGCCATACGCGCATTCTGGCGGCTCCAGACGGCGGATTCGGTCGGTGGCTTTGGCCAACGCCGGAAGCCGACACGCCATCCGCGTGGCCGGTCGAGGCGCCGTTGCGACACCCACCCGGCTAACCCGGGTGGACAAGGCGCAACAAATCGCAGATATTTGTCCGGACAACTTCCGCCGCCCGTCCGGAGACTGCCCATGCCCCTGCGCCCCTCGACCCTGATCCGCTCCGGTGCCGTACCGGCCTTCGTGCTCACCACGCTGGCGCTGGCCGCCGGTCAGGCGCTGGCCCAGGCGTCGCCGGCTGCCGGCACCGAAAGCGCCGAAGGCGCTGGGATGCAGAGCATCACGGTCACCGCCCGGCGGGTCGACGAGCGCATCATCGACGTGCCACTGTCGATCCGCGCCCTGTCGGGCCGCGACCTCGCCGACCGCGGCATCACCGGACTGACCGACCTGGCCAGCTTCGTGCCCGGCATCGCGTATTCGCCCGACCTCGGCCGCGTCGCCGAGCGCCCGGTGGTGCGTGGCATCTCGGCGCTGCGGCCCGAGGCGCCGCAGCCGGTGTCGGTGTTCATCGACGGCATCTTCCTGCGCGAGGGTGCGCTGAGCCTGCTGCTCGACGACGCGCAGCGCGTCGAGGTCATCAAGGGCCCGCAGTCGGCGCTGTACGGCCGCGCCACCTATGCCGGCGCGATCAACTACGTCACCACCAAGCCCGGCAACGAGATGAAGGGCATGGCCACGGTGACGCTGGCCCAGGCCAACGAGATGTCGGCCTTCGCCGCGGTGACGGTGCCGCTGAAGAAGGACGTCGCGTCGATGCGGATCAAGGCCCGCACGCACGAATACGGCGGCCAGTACACCAACACCCAGACCGGCAACAAGATCGGCCACGAGAGCAACGACGCGCTCGGCCTGGTGATGTCGCTGACGCCCAGCAAGAGCCTGGACATGCTGCTGAGCCTGGACCGCTCGATGGTTCGCGACGGCCTGTTCAACGCCACCGCGCGCACCGTTCCGACCCAGCAGCCCGCGGGCACGGTCGTGAGCCAGAACAACTCGACCAACGTCCCCAACGGCGCCACCTGCAACGGCCGCACGATCAACATCGTCGGCAACAACGCCCAGGGCATCCCCGACGCCAGCGTGGCCCCGACCGCCGCCGCACGCGCCAATGGCTGGCCCTGCGGTCCGGCCAACTTCACCGGGACCAACGTCACGCGCAACGAGAACGACCTCGCCAACTACACCGATCCGAGCACCGGCATCAACTACGGCAACATCGCCGGACTGGACCGCACGATCAACCGCCTGGGCTTCACGCTCAACTACGACTTCGGCGGCTACACGCTGACGGCGCAGACCGGCTGGACCAAGCAGTTCACCGCGCTCGGCGCCGACCAGTCGTACAACGGCACGCGCTTCTCGATCGCCGGCGCCTCCTGGCTCAGCTACAACCGCGACGCGCTGCGCTACTGGTCTCAGGAGGTTCGCCTGAGTTCGCCCGAGGACCGGCCGCTGACCTGGCTGATCGGCGCCTTCGTCTACGACGAAGAGGGCAGCGGCCAGAGTGCCGGTGGCGTGATCGCGCGCAGCGGACCGAAC
>Ga0315902_10008104_pt1 | contig 14266 bp, 13 predicted proteins | sample LakEriMetagenome_9_FD_203523 | JGI IMG/M metagenome (GOLD analysis project Ga0315902, IMG submission 203523) | Freshwater fungal communities from buoy surface, Lake Erie, Ohio, United States - Buoy 12 MA117 | ecosystem: Environmental > Aquatic > Freshwater > Lake > Lake biofilm | place: USA... | reverse complement strand
ACGACGACGCTTTGGTGCAGCCTTTGCTGCTTTCTTACGACGCTTTGCAGCCACGTAGATCTCCTATCAAAGTGGTTCGATCCGTCACCGAACCTGTTTCATGGATAAGCGTGGCACTAAATGCCAAAACTTTCCACTCATTTGGCAAAAATATTGGTGCGTGTCGCAACTATATTTATTTTAATTTTTATGCATTTTTTAATAAAAGTTAACCAATATTCTGACCAAAATTGCCAAAAAACTACTGGTGAGTTAATTATTTGGTGCAGTTTTGCGTTTTTTTGCCTCTGAAACTGCAAATTCATTGGTTTGGCTGTCATATTTTCGAAAATCTGGGAGTAATGCGGTAAAAAAACCAACAAATGCGATGCAAAGTAGGCCACCAGAGACCACAGAGGTGCGCAAAGAGGTGCGCTCTGCCGTAAATCCGGCACGTGTTTGCCCACCCAATGGTCCAACAGAGTAAGAAATTAACTCAACGCCAGCTAATCTGCCCCGAAACTCATCTGGAATGGATTGGTTCCATAAGGTGGAACGGAAAAGGGCGGAGACCATGTCGGAGGCACCGGCCAATATTAAAAATAGCAAAATCAAAAATAGGTTATCGACCAAACCGGCCAGAGTTATTGCCAGCCCCCAGCCAAGTGCGGCCCAAAAAATTGCCCGACCATGCTTGGTATAGCTTTTTACCCAACCACTTGTCAGAGTTACCAGGATTGAACCAATAGTTCCGGCGGCATAAAACAAACCAAGTGCCCAGGGAGCACCTGCCTGGTCTGCCCAGAAAGGAAAGAGTGCAGTTGGCATTGCAAAAAACATTGCTGATAGATCTACTAGATAAGTACCCATTAAATCTTTGCGACTGGTCGCATATTTAACCCCAGCCACCAGGCTAGAAAAGTTGGGTTTTTCACTGATTTCTATTGGTGGCACACTGCGCACTCGCAACAAAATAATTAGTGATAAAAAATATGTAAGTATGTCTAATAAAAATCCAGCACTAACACCAAAGAGTGAAATCATTACACCAGCCAGGGCAGGGCCTGCAATCATTCCCATCTGCCAACGCAAACTCATTAAAGCACTAGCTGCTGGTAGATCTTTATGCTCTACCAACCTGGGCAAGATTGCATCTGCACTGGGCCGTTGTAAGCCATCGACCGCTGCAAAAAGTGCGGCCACAATATAAATCAAAGCAAGGCTTGGCTCTGGCAGAAGTGAGTTTATTAGCAGAATCAAAGATAGGAATAGGGCGGCAAACTCAGTTACCCAGATCATTTTTTTCCGGTCCATATGATCGGCTAGCACCCCGCCATAGAGACCAAAAATTACTAGCGGGATAATCTCAACTAATCCGATTAGGCCAACTGCTAAAAAGGAGTTGGTTAACTCTTTAACCTGAAAGGGCAGAGCCACATAGGTAAACATGGAGCCGAAGTAGGAGATCAGGCCAGATAACCACAGCCGTCTAAAATCTGGATACTTTTTGAGGGGTGAAAAATCTATTGCAAGATTTGCCTTCACAAACCCCCCAGTACAAATCTTGGATTAATTAAAACTCTGATCTGCGGTAGGAAATCTACCCGCTGCCACATCTTCAGCAAACTCACTCACCGCATCCGCCATCTCTTTCCTTAAATTTCGATACGCCTTGGCAAGCTTTGGCATCTTGGCAGTAAGCCCCATCAAATCAGTCCAAACTAAAACCTGGGCATCACAATCAACACCGGCACCAATGCCAATTGTTGGAATGCTTAATTGTTTGGTTATCTCAGCTGCGAGTTTTGCCGGTACCGCCTCAAGCACAATTGCAAAAACTCCAGCTTTCTGCAAGGCGAGCGCATCATCAATAATTCGCTGCCCATCATCTCCTCGCCCCTGCACCTTAAAACCACCTAGGGCATGTACTGATTGCGGGGTTAAACCAAGATGTCCCATCACTGGAATACCTGCAGCAATTAACTTTTGAATTTGTGGAATTACCTTCGCCCCACCCTCAAGCTTTACTGCACCAACCTGTGCCTCTTTAAAAAATCTAATTCCAGTTACAAGTGCTTGCTCAGGGGAGCTCTCGTAGGAGCCAAATGGAAAATCAGCAACCACCATCGCAGATTTACTAGCTGATACCACCGCTTTAGCCATTGGAATTAAATGGTCAACCTCAACTGGAATGGTGTTTTCAAAACCTAGGAAATTATTGCCAGCTGAATCACCAACTAGTAATACCGGAATACCTGCTTGGTCAAAAATCTCAGCGGTGACCTGTTCATAGCAGGTCAACATCGCCCACTTTTGCCCGCTCTTTTTCTTCGCCGCTAAATCAGCAATTGAAACCCGAAGGTTATGGGCATTACTCATGACTTACTCCTTTAGATCAAGGCCGAGCTTTTTCGGTCCCTGTCTTTGCTGGGTAGCCATACTTTAACTCAACTCCCACCAGGTGCGCCACCTGAGGTACTCTTGAAAAGTGAGCAGCCGTGGCCAGATTCGAATTGCGTTAGCGCAGATCAACCCAACAGTTGGGGATCTTGATAAGAATGCTGATCTAATTTCCAAATACGCTTTTGATGCTACAAATGCTGGTGCGACATTAATAGTTTTTCCAGAGATGGTTTTAACTGGATATCCAGTTGAGGATTTAGCTAACCGAGCATCATTTAGAGCAGCATCAATTGCTGCGGTAGAAAAGCTTGCGACGCGAATTAATCAAGAGGGCAATGGGGATTTAACCTTATTAGTTGGCTATCTAGGTGAGTCATCCTTAGGACGGCCGCAAAATTGTGTAGCTGTTATTTATCGTGGTGAGATTTTGGCAACCTATATCAAGCACCATCTGCCAAATTATGGCGTCTTTGATGAGTATCGAAATTTTGCACCAGGCAATCACTCACTTGTGGTTCGAGTTGCTGGGGTTGATATTGGTGTTGCCATTTGTGAAGATATTTGGCAAGCAGGCGGCCCGGTTGCTGAGTTGGCAAAGCGAAATATTGGATTACTTCTAGTTCCCAATGGCTCACCATTTGAGGCAAATAAAGATGATGCCAGATTGGCTTTGGTGCAACAGCGGGCTATTGAATTAAACGCACCCCTGGCATATGTAAATATGACTGGTGGCCAGGATGATTTAGTTTTTGATGGCGACACAATTGTGGTCGGATCCCAGGGTGAGGTAATTGCTAGGGCGCCGCAATTTGAGGATGGCTTAATGATTATTGATCTTGATGTGAAGCTTGCAAGCAGTGATCCTGATTTAATTATTTCAAATACTCCACTTCCTAAATACAAAGCAAATGTTCCAGGGGTAGCTAGACGATTAGGTGATGAGGATGAGATCTGGCAGGGGCTGGTAATTGGCTTAAGAGATTATGTTGAGAAGAATAATTTTAAATCGGTGATCTTGGGGTTATCAGGTGGAATTGATTCAGCACTCGTTGCAGCCCTTGCCGCCGATGCAATTGGTGGTAATCGGGTTTATGGTGTGGCACTTCCTAGTAAGTACTCATCTGATCACTCCTTAGCAGATGCCAAAGAGTTGGCAATAAATATTGGTTTAAATTATCGAATAATTGAGATCCAACCGATGGTGGGTAATTTGATTGAAAATCTTCACCTATCTGAAGTTGCCGAGGAGAATTTGCAGGCCAGGGTTCGCGGCATCACCTTGATGGGATTATCAAATCAAGAGGGGCATCTAGTGCTTGCAACTGGAAATAAATCTGAGTTAGCTGTTGGCTACTCAACTTTGTATGGTGATGCAGTTGGTGGCTTTGCACCAATTAAGGATTTATATAAGAGCCAGGTTTGGCAATTAGCTAAGTGGCGAAATGAGTTAGCAATCCTGCAAGGGCAAACCCCACCAATTCCAGTTAACTCAATTAATAAGCCACCAAGTGCTGAACTTCGCCCTGATCAAAAAGATACCGATTCACTTCCTGATTACAAGATTTTGGATCAGATTCTGCAGATCTATATTGACCAAGATGGTGGTCGAAGTGCTGCTTTAGCTGCCGGCTTTGATGCGGCATTAGTTGATCGGGTGGTTGGTTTAGTTGATCGGGCTGAGTACAAGCGGCGCCAGTATCCACCAGGAACCAAGATCTCAAGCCGCGCCTTTGGTAAGGATCGAAGATTGCCGATTACATCACATTGGCGTGAGTCTTAAGAAGAGATTGCGCTAGATTTAAAAACACGCAAATCATTTGCAATTAGCAATACCAATCTTTCTTTCCTACTATTTACCCATGGCTGCCTCACTTAACCAACTAATTGGAATCAATCGTTGGTACTTCACCCGTCGCCGGGTAGTGGATTTTCACCGCGCCACCTCTTGTTGTTGCTAATTTAACTCTTCACTTAGCTTTATCGCATTTCTAGCTCTACTCGTATTTACCCAATCCAAAGAATTTAACTAACAAGGAGAAAACAATGAAGGTTTATAACAATATTACTGAGGTTTATGGCAATACCCCGTTGGTGAAGTTAAACAAGATTATGACCAACTCAAAGGCGACCGTTCTAGCAAAGCTTGAGTTTTATAACCCAACCTCAACTGTGAAAGACCGGCTTGGAATTGCAATGGTTGATGCCGCTGAGAAATCTGGTGAGTTAAAGCCAGGGGGAACAATTGTTGAGGCAACTAGCGGAAATACCGGTATTGCACTTGCCATGGTGGGTGCCGCCCGTGGATACAAAACTATTTTGACTATGCCAGAGTCAATGTCTAGTGAGCGCAAAGCATTACTTCGAGCCTTTGGTGCTGAATTAATTCTGACACCAGCGGCTGAAGGGATGAAGGGTGCGGTAGCAAAGGCTGAATCCTTGAAAGATACTGGCGCAGTTTTAGTTCGCCAATTTGAAAACCAAGCAGGTCCAGATATTCACCGCAGAACCACAGGTGAGGAGATCTGGCGAGATACTGATGGCACCGTTGCAGCTGTTGTTGCTGGAATTGGAACTGGCGGAACAATTACCGGTGTTGGCCAATTGTTAAAGTCAAAAAATCCTGCGATTAAGGTATTTGGTGTTGAACCTGCTGCATCACCTTTGTTAAATGGTGGCGAGCCAGGAAAGCATCCATTCCAAGGAATTGGTGCAAACTTTGTTCCACCAGTTTTAGATCGCTCTGTTTATGATGAAATTTTAGATGCACAAGCAGATGATGGTGTTAGGTATGCCCGCCTTGCTGGAACCCAAGAGGGAATCTTGGCCGGCTTATCATCAGGTGCAGCTCTTTGGGCTGCCCACCAAGTTGCACAGCGCCCTGAGTTTGATGGCAAAACCATTGTGGTGATAATTCCATCATTTGGTGAGCGTTATCTATCAACAATTTTGTTCCAAGATTTGATGAACTAAATTGTTGAGACGTATTAAAGAAGATATCCAGGCGGTACTGCGGCAAGATCCTGCTGCACGTAACTCACTTGAGGTAGTACTTACCTACCCAGGGCTACATGCTGTTTGGGGATACCGGATTGCGCACTTTCTCTGGCAGGTAAAACTAAAGCTTGCAGCACGAATTTACTCAAATTGGATTAGAGCTGTAACCGGCATTGAGATACACCCAGCGGCCAAGATCGGTCGAAGATTTTTTATCGATCACGGCATGGGAGTGGTAATCGGTGCTACTGCAATCGTTGGTGATGATGTGATGATTTATCACGATGTTACTTTGGGCGCTCGCACCGGTGGCAGTGGAAAGCGCCATCCAACAATTGGTAATAATGTTGTTATTGGGGCAGGTGCCAGAGTTCTTGGTGATATCTCAGTTGGTAATGGGGTAAAGATTGCCGCAAATATGGTTGTGACAAAGAGCGTTCCGGCGAGCACAAATGTAGATTCATCGGAGTTTTTCGCAATCTAAACGCTCATGGCTGGTGATTTTTGCCAGTTAACATTGCCGTAATCATTGCCCGCTTTAATATGCCCATGACCTCCCCAAGTGATTTAACCAAGCAACAGCAATTTGTGCAGCGCACTTTAGAAGAGCGCAATATTCGATTTGTCAGACTTTGGTTTACTGATGTTTTAGGCTTTTTAAAATCTGTTGCAATTGCACCTGCTGAGTTAGAAAATGCATTTGCCGAGGGAATTGGATTTGATGGCTCTGCTATTGAAGGATTTGCTCGAGTAACTGAGTCAGATATGTTGGCAAAGCCAGATCCTGCAAGCTTTTCAATTCTTCCTTGGCGAACTGAATCACCAGGGGCAGCGCGAATGTTTTGTGATATCTCACTTCCTGATGGCACACCTGCTTCAGTTGATCCAAGACGAGTATTACGTCAAACACTTGAGAAGGTGGCAAAGCTTGGTTACACCTGTTACACACATCCTGAGATTGAATTTTTCTTATTTAAAGATGAACCAAAGCCAGGCCTTGAGCCAGTTCCAGTTGATTCAGCTGGCTACTTTGATCACACACCATCGGTAGTTGGACATGATTTTAGAAGACAAGCGATCACAATATTAGAGGCGATGGGAATCTCAGTTGAGTTTTCACATCATGAAGGTGGTCCTGGTCAACAGGAGATTGATTTGAGATATGCCGATGCTTTAACAACTGCAGATAACATTATGACATTTAGGCATGTTGTGAAAGAGGTGGCATTAGATCAAGGTTTTTATGCATCCTTTATGCCAAAGCCATTTACTAATCATCCTGGCTCTGCCATGCATACTCACATCTCTTTATTTGAAGGGGAGCGCAATGCATTTTATGAAGAGGGTGCACCAATGCAGCTTTCAAAGGTTGGTAGATCCTTTACCGCCGGAATTATTAAGCATGCCTCTGAGATAACTGCAATTACTAATCAGTGGGTTAACTCCTATAAGAGATTAAGTGGCGGAGGGGAAGCACCGGCATATGCCACTTGGGCGCAGGTTGATCGAAATGCAATGGTTCGAATTCCAACCTATAAACCTAAAAAAGAGGCATCAACTCGAATTGAGATTAGATCGCCAGACTCTGCATGTAATCCATATTTAGCCTTTGCAGTGATAATTGCCGCTGGAATTGCTGGAGTTGAGGGTAAGTATGAGTTAAATGAAAACCTAAACCCAACTCCATTGCCAACTGATTTAGCAGAGGCGATTACCGCAATGGAAAAGAGTGAATTGGTGAAGAAAACACTTGGTGATGATGTATTTGAGTATGTATTGAGGAATAAGCGGGCTGAATGGGATGAGTATCGTAAACAGGTCAGCGCCTATGAATTAAGCAGGTATTTGCCAGTTCTATAGGTAGGATGAATACATGAGCAATCAAATACTTACAGAGATTCATGTTGATTTAGATAACCGCGATAAGAACACTGCCTTATTTAGAGTGATTCTGGCGGTTCCGGTTTTAATTTTCTTAAGCAGCTTCTCGGAGTTTGCCGACAATCTGCCAGGAGTCATTGGCGGCTTCCTATTCCTACCAGTCGTCCTTTCTTTATTGTTTCGTAATGTCTATCCATCATATGTTTTAGCTTTTAATAAAGCATTACTTGAGTTAAGTAATCGGGTGAGTGCATATGTACTGGTATTAACCGATGAGTATCCATCAATTGAGGCAAATCAAAAGGTGCGCCTGATTTATCCAGAGATTGAGGGCGGAAAGAAGTTATCACCATGGATGCCATTAGTTAAGTGGTTTCTAGCAATTCCGCTATATCTACTTGGAATTGTCTATGCGATTTACGCATTAGTACTGACATTTATTGCCTGGCTAACTGTTATTACTAAAGGCCACTATCCAGTTGAAAGAGCTGAAGAGGTGGTTAAGGTAATTGCTTATTGGAATCGCCTTTATGGATATGCGCTGTTGTTGGTAACAGATGAGTATCCATCTTTTTCACTTAACTAACGATTCGATACCTTATTTGTAACACCACCCTTTGGGCGGTAGGTAGCTCTAGGCTGAGCTTTAGGAAAACTTCCATCTAATCTGAAGTTTTTTGCCACCATTAATAAAATTAAGCGAGCCTCTGCAAGAGCAAAATATTCACCTAGGCATTTACGACTTCCACCACCAAAGGGAAAGTAAGCACCACGTGGAAGTGAGTTTTCAAACTTGGCATCAAGCCAACGAGTTGGATCCCACTTTTGCGGCTCGGGGAAAAACCTTGGATTTCTATGTGTTACATACTGACTAACTAATACATGAGCACCTTTTGGAATCTTCACGCCATCAATCTCACAATCAACGGTTGCAATTCTTGGTGCTACCCAAACTGGAGGTGCAAGACGCATTGTCTCTTGTAATACTGCGGATGCAACCTTGGAAGAATCCTCTAACTCTTGGTATGTAGGTGCGCGGTTTTCAGTTATCCAAGATGCCTGATCTGCCTCATTCTCTAACGCTTTTCGAATCTGTGGGTTTTTAGATAGGTATGAAAAGGCCCAACTCATTACATTTGCAGTTGTTTCATGTCCACTTAAAATAAGGGTGAGGACTTCATCTCTGATGTGATCAATTGAGATAGCCCCTTGCATTTGCAACAAGATTCCAAGCAGATCATCATCTTTCTTTTGCTGACTTTCTACCCGCTTCTTGATGATTGCCTCTGCGATCTCAACCAATCGATCTGAGGCTTGTTCAAACTCTTTAAAGTATTTAATTCCAGATTTATCAAAGCGATCAAGTCCAGGCAGCATAGTTCTTTCAATTCGATCGATTGCCACCTCCATAGACTCAGCAATCGCTTGGGTGTATTGATGGGAGTCAAGTCCAAACAAACATCGAGAAACGATTTCTAGTGTTAAGGCCATCATCTCCGGGGCTAATTCAATGCTCTTCTTATCTTTCCAAGCATTAGTGTGCTGAGTCACCAGCTCGTGCATAAGGGCAACATATGAATCCAAATTACCGTGGTGAAACGGCGGTTGCATCATTCGCCGGTGAGCTAGATGAATCGGCTCCTCATTTGTAAGCAATCCTTCACCAAGAACCTTTCTCATTCTGGCAAAGCCCACACCTTTAACAAAATTATGTTGCTGTGCAACAGTTACCTCATGCACCGCTGCCGGAGAAAACAAGCCCACAAACAATCTTCTCGACAAAAAGAATGAACAGCTATCTCCATATTTTCTTTGCATTTTTAGCAAGAACTTTGGAGTATCAATCATGAAGGTTGCGGTGATTAAGTCAGAAAAAATTGGATTTGGACCAGGTAACTCTGGATTCCTAAGCCATTGATTGCGCATGATGGGTTGCGGAATTTGCGCATACTCCGCTGGCCTTGGGGCTGAGTAAGGCTTGGATGTATCTAGCGACATGGCTAAACGATAGGCAGTTTGCCAAAAAATTAGAATGGTTTTTACCGCTAATTTGGTTTATTTCTTAAAGGTGAGTTAACCTTGAGCCATGTTAATCACAGGTGCTACCTCATTACTTAACTCTTCATTGCGCCTGTCATCACTCCTTCTTATCTGCCGCGGCGGGGCCAAGTAACCGGTCCCCTCGTCGCGGAGGTCGGTCACACCGGTAGACCACTTTTAACCGACGAGGAGAAGATTTAAAATGAGTAACTTTCCAGAACAAAGCAAATCACCAATGCCAACAGCGCGCTATGCGCCATTTAATCCATTCCCAAATAATGGTGGATTAACAGATCGCACCTGGCCAAGTAAAACAATCACCAAGGCACCAAAGTGGTGTTCTGTTGATCTTCGAGATGGCAATCAAGCATTGATTGATCCAATGGATGCCAACCGCAAATTAGCGATGTTTAAGTTGTTGGTAAAGATGGGTTATAAAGAGATTGAGGTTGGTTTTCCGGCTGCAAGCCAGACTGATTTTGATTTCATTCGCAAAATTATTGAAGAAAAGTTAATTCCAGATGATGTTGTGATCCAAGTATTAACGCAGGCTAGAAAGCCATTGATTGAGCGAACCTTTGAGTCGATTAAAGGGGCGAAGCAGGCGATCGTCCATCTTTATAACTCAACCTCAACCTTGCAACGCCGAGTTGTCTTTGGACAAGACAAAGAGGGAATTAAGAAGATTGCAACAGAAGGTGCTGCGATCTGTTTAGATTTAGTTAAAAGTGTGCCAGGTACTTTGGTCTCATTTGAATACTCACCTGAGTCATACACTGGAACAGAGCTTGAGTTTGCCGTTGAGGTTTGTAATGCGGTCAATGATATTTGGAAGCCAACTCCTGCCTGGAAAACAATTATGAATCTTCCGGCAACTGTTGAAATGGCAACTCCAAATATTTATGCAGATTCAATTGAGTGGATGCATCGAAATTTGAAGTATCGCGACAGTGTGGTTTTAAGTTTGCACCCACACAATGATCGTGGCACAGGCGTTGCAGCTGCAGAGCTTGCCTACCTTGCAGGTGCTGATCGAATTGAAGGAACATTATTTGGTAATGGTGAGCGAACTGGAAATGTTTGCTTAATAACCTTAGGTCTTAACCTTCTAACCCATGGCATTGATCCAATGATTGATTTCTCAGATATTGATGAAATCCGAAGAACTGTTGAGTATTGCAACCAATTGCGCGTGCCAGAGCGTCATCCATATGGTGGGGATTTAGTATTCACCGCTTTTTCTGGCTCACACCAAGATGCAATCAAAAAAGGTTTTGAGCACATGGATAAGGAGGCAGCAGCAGCTGGAGTTGCACGAGATAAATTCACTTGGGCTGTTCCATATTTACCAATTGATCCAAAGGATATTGGCCGCTCCTATGAGGCGGTAATTAGGGTAAATAGCCAATCTGGTAAAGGTGGAGTGGCATATTTGATGAAGCATGAACACCAGTTAGATCTGCCAAGAAGATTACAAATTGAATTTAGCCAAGTAATTCAAGCGTTAACAGATTCTGAAGGGGGCGAGGTTTCACCTGAGGCGATGTGGAATACCTTTGAGGATGAGTATCTGCCAGCAAAAAACAATCAATGGGGCAGATTTAAATTAGCTGGACTTTCTCAAAGCTCGCAAATGGATCAAGATGTTGATCTAAGTATTGAGTTGCTAGATGGCGGTGTTTCCAAGAAGTTGTCTGGAAAAGGTAATGGACCAATTGCAGCATTTGTGGCAATTGTTAATGCCCATGAGCCAAAGCTTGCGCTGCGAGTTTTGGATTATTACGAGCACGCACTTTCTGCAGGAGGAGATGCAAAAGCTGCCGCCTACCTTGAGTGTGAAATTGCTGGGCAGGTTTATTGGGGAGTTGGAATTGACCCAAGCACAACAACTGCTGCGTTAAAGGCTGTTATCTCCTCAATCAATCGCGCAGTTCGCTAACCCGCTCTGTCTTCCTCCTCTAGTAACTTAGGGGTATGTCTTTATACCGTGATCAGGCGATTGTGCTGCGCACCCAAAAACTTGGTGAAGCAGATCGAATAATTACTCTGTTCACAAAAAATCATGGCCGGATCAAAGCTGTGGCAAAGGGTGTAAGAAGAACTAAATCAAGATTTGGCGCACGTCTTGAGCCAGCAAGTTATGTTGATTTGCAGCTCTATACCGGTCGCACCTTTGACACCATTACTCAGGTAGTAAGTATTGAAAATTATGGCGATGTGTTATCTAGTGATTATCAAAGTTGGACAGTTGCAAGTACCATCCTTGAGGCGGCGGAGCGATTTACCCAGGCAGAGCATGAGCCGGCTCTTCAACAATTTCTACTTGTAAGTGGGTCCTTAAAGGTTTTAGCTGAGAAAAAATATGATGCATCTTTGATATTAGATGCTTATTTACTACGTTCATTATCAGTTGCAGGTTATGCACCATCATTAACAATCTGCTCAAGATGTGATGCACCAGGACCACATAAGTTTTTCTCACTCCAAGGTGGTGGTTTGGTATGCCCAGCCTGTAAACCATCAGCATCCGCATCACCTGCTCAGGCAACTTTAGATTTAATGGCGCACCTATTAACTGGTGACTGGGAGTCAGCGGTGAAGAGTGAAGCAAAAAATCGTAACGAGGCATCAGGCTTAATTGCCGCATATCTACAGTGGCACCTAGAGCGCGGTTTACGTTCTCTGCCATTAGTTGAGAGAATTAGCCGTGGTTAAAAAAGCTAAATCCAAATCATCTAAGAAATCTGTTACGCCCCCTGCTCCACATCGCAGCGGAGTTAAACCACCAAAAATTGATCCAAAACAAATTCCGCAACATGTTGCACTGGTTATGGATGGCAATGGCAGATGGGCAAAGTTAAGAGGCCTTCCAAGAACTGCTGGGCATGAAGCAGGGGAGGCTGCGCTACTTGATATGGTCCATGGCGCGATTGAAATTGGCGTTAAAGAATTAAGCGCTTACGCCTTCTCAACTGAAAACTGGCGAAGATCTCCGGAAGAGGTTAAATTCCTAATGGAGTTTAATAATCAAGTTTTGCGCAAACGCCGAGATGAAATGAATGAGCTTGGTGTGAAAATTCGCTGGGTTGGAAGAGAAAAGAGATTATGGAAAGGTGTTATAAAGGAGTTAAGGCAGGCTGAGGAGTTAACCAAAAACAACAAAGTTTTAACCTTAAATATGTGTGTTAATTATGGTGGCAGGGCAGAGATGTTAGATGCAGCAGTTGCTATTGCCAAAGATGCAATGCGCAAGAAAATCAAACCAGATGCGTTAACTGAGAAATCAATTAATAAGTATTTATACGCCCCACAAATGCGAGATGTTGATCTATTTTTAAGATCATCAGGGGAGCAGCGAACAAGTAATTTCTTGATGTGGCAATCAGCTTATGCTGAGATGGTTTTCCTTGATGTGCTTTGGCCAGATGCTGATAGGCGCACCCTTTGGCGAGCAATTGAGATTTATGCCGAACGCGAAAGACGGTTTGGTAAGGCTTAAATCAACACTTTTGGCAAAGGCCAAATAGCTCCACAACATGTGAAACCTTTTTGAAACCATTGTTTTTAGCCACAGTATTTGCCCATTTTTCAACTGCGCTTCCTTCAACCTCAACTGTTTTACCACAACTGGTGCAAACTAAATGGTGGTGGTGGCCAGTAGCGCACAAGCGATAAAGTGCCTCACCATCTTCTTTTCTTAACACATCAACAGTGTTTTCAGCTGCAGCTTTTTGTAATGCTCGGTAGACAGTTGCTAAACCCGTTGGCTTTCCCTGCTTTCTCATTAACTGAAAAACCTCTTGCGCGCTGGCAAATCCGCCAGCGCGCTCAAGGGTGGTGATTACTGCAGGAAGTGATTTACTCATGCGGCAAATTAGCTACCACTAGCCACATCACGATGATTCCAACAAAGGTTGCAACCATAGTTAATTTAGAGCTGTGCTTAGCATGTGCCTCTGGCAAAATATGTGAGGTTGCTAGATAAATTAACATTCCAGCAAATGCTGCAAGGTATAAACCAAGAAGCGGATCGCTAATTGAAATATAGGTTCCAAAGGCTGCACCACCTATTCGCATAATTGCATCAATTCCAAGTAACCAAATACCTCGCTTGGTCCAATTTCCACTCTTAATTAAAAGTGAAACTGTGTTTAATCCATCGCTAAAGGCGTGGACTAGAAGAGCTACAAATATTGCAAACCCCAAAGAGTTGCTTACTTGAAATGCTATTCCTAAAGCTACGCCATCTAGAAAAACGTGTCCGCTCATGGTTAAAGCGCCAACGGTTCCAGCTATGTTATGGGTGTGCTTATGGTCATCGGCATACTCAGAATCACTTGGTTCATGTGAGCCAAGTGCTCTTTCAAATAGATGTAGCAACATAAAGCCAGCTACAAATGCGATTGAAACAGCAGGAGCATGTAGAAATTCATCGGTATTTAATTCGAAAACCTCAGGTAGTAGGTCAAATGCAACAAGACCTAGAAGTAATCCAGCTGCTAATCCGAGAACTATATGCAGGCGATCACGAGACTTAATAGCGAGCAATCCACCCATGGTGGTTGCTATGGCGGTAACTGCGGCAAGTGCTAGTGCGATATTCATAAAAGGAGCGTATCACAAAATGAGAATGATTATCAATATCACCAAGGCCCTGGATTTGCCGCCCAGGTAAAGGCGAATCGACCAGTTTTGATCCCGCCAAGGCTTACACTTACATCCACAAGCAAGCCGCCGACAGCCAGCCGGATGGAGATATAAATGGCGCAAGATCGTTTAGAGACAATTGTTTCCTTAGCCAAACGTCGTGGCTTTGTTTATCCATCATCTGAAATTTATGGCGGCCTACGTGCTTCCTGGGATTACGGTCCACTTGGAGTTGAGTTAAAAAATAATATTAAGCGCCAGTGGTGGAAATCCATGGTGCAGGGCAGAGATGATGTAGTCGGATTAGATTCTTGCGTAATTT